>VMHT01104988.1_pt1 | contig 22073 bp, 19 predicted proteins | sample 4693611 | NCBI WGS metagenome assembly VMHT01 (sample SAMN12280063, study PRJNA550983) | marine metagenome | isolation source: seawater sampled from same location over 5 years 0.02-0.2 micron viral filtrate | place: USA: collected off the coast of southern California halfway between the port... ...
AAAAGAAACTGAGATGCGCCCTAACTTCTTGGCGCGCCCCGCCCTAATACCTCGAATTTTCTTATCCGCTTTCCGAACCGAACTCAGCGTCTCCGCTCCCGTCCGCCCCGTCTGGCGCCCCGCTGCTGCATCTCTGCGCCGCCGGTAGAGGGGGTTCTAAGGCGAGTGACAGAAACCCGCAAGCCATTTTTTGAGGTTTTGTGGAGTTTTTGTGAAAGGACTTCAAAGCCCAATTAGAACAGTGAGTTAACACCTTATATCATTTGCGAAATCCTGCCCAATCCCCACTTGCGCAGCCCCATTATGTTAACGCCACCAGTTATCCACAGGCCATAGAGCCCATAGGCGCGATTCAGGGGTGTGAATCACAGCTCTTAACTGCGAATCCGATTCACCCCGCCCTGCGAAAGCCTCTGCCGGATGCGCTTGAAGGGAAGGCGGTAGATCAAGAGCGCCAAGATCACTCCGGCGTAGATCAGCGGTTCCAATTGAAGACCCTTTGCCAGCCACAGAAAATGAAGCGCCGCCAGCAGCGCCGCGACATAGGTAAGACGGTGGAGTTTGCGCCAGCGGGCGCCAAGCTTGCGCAGGGACCAGTTGTTGGAGGTGGCCGCCAAGGGGATCAGACAAAGAAACCCCGCCATACCAATGGTGATATAGGGCCGCTTTAGAATATCCGCCCAGACTCGCGAGAGCGTCTGCACATCCAACACGGCCCAGACGGTGAGATGCGCAAGCGCATAGACAAAGGTCATAACACCAATGGCCCGGCGAAAGCGCAGCAAGCTCAACCCAACTGTCCGGCGTAGGGGGGTGACAATCAGCCCAGCAATCAAAAGGCGCAGCGCCCATAGGCCATAGAGATGCTCCAACCCCTTCACCGGGTCACGACCCAGCCCACCGTTGAGCCCCTGATAGAAGAACCACGGGATCGGCAGGGCCAGCAGCAGATAGACGGACCAGATCGGAACGCGCCGGGCGAGACTGTTCAGAGTGTCAATCGCCCCCGCCATCACACGGCCACCCCGGGCAACACGCTTCCGCCGAGGCGGTCAAAAACTCTGTGCATATATAGTGTGTCGCGCATCAGAAGTTCGCGGTCAGGTCCATGCCCTCGTAGAGCCCTGCCACCTCTTCTTCGTAGCCGTTGAACATCAACGTCGGCTGACGCCGCGCAAACAGCCCGCCACCGATGGGGCGCTCATCGGCCTGCGACCAACGCGGATGGCTCACGTCGGGGTTTACGTTACTGTAGAAGCCGTATTCCCGCGGCGCGGCCTTGTTCCAGCTGGTGGGCGGCTGTTTGTCTGTCAGGGTGATCCGCACGACGGATTTGATCGACTTGTAGCCATATTTCCACGGCACCACCAAACGCAGCGGCGCGCCGTTCTGGTTCGGGATGTCTTTACCATAGATGCCGGTGGCCATGATTGTCAGCGGATGCATCGCCTCATCCAGACGCAGCCCTTCGACATAGGGCCAGTCGAGCACGGGGAAGCGGACGCCGGGCATTTCCTCAGGCCGGTAGGCGGTCTCGAACGCGACGTATTTCGCACCGGATTGCACCCCGGCCATATTCAGCAGATCGGCCAACTCGAACCCGTTCCACGGCACCACCATCGACCAAGCTTCGACGCAGCGCAGGCGGTAGATGCGCTCTTCGACGGTCATGGCCTTCATGATGTCCTCAAAAGCGTAATCGCCTGGCTTATCGACCATCCCTTCGATGGCCACTGTCCACGGCTTGGTCGTCAGGCTCCCTGCGTATTTCGCGGGGTCACCCTTGCCGGTGCCGAATTCGTAGTAATTGTTGTATTGGGTGATGTCCTCATAGTCATTCGGGGTCAGCTCCTCTTGGGCCATAGCCCCCTGCCCCAAGCTGGCAAGACCAAGCCCCGCCATCGCGCCTCCCATGATCTGACGCCGGTTAAAGTACTGCGCCTCGTCAGTCACGTCTCGGTCTGTCAGTCGATTGATCCAGCGATTGGCCATTTCAGCACTCCCTACTATACTCAATAGAAGTTAGCGCCCGCCGCGGGTGGCACCAAATCCTTTCGTCCGGATTTCAGCCAGCACACCGGAATGTTAGGCGCCGTTATTAAAGGAGTGCCGCCATGATCCGTTTTCTTTTTGCCGCCGGTCTGATGCTAGCCAGCGCCGCGCAGGCGGATGAGATGGTCACCTATACCACGGATCAGAGCTTCGGCGATGTGACCTTTGGGGTGGAGAATGCGATCTTGAACCAAGGGCTGATCCCCGAAAACGTCAGCCATGTGGGTGAGATGCTCGGCCGCACCCGCGCGGATGTCGGCTCTGACGTAGTGCTGTTTGAGGCGGCGGAGGTGTTCAGCTTTTGCTCGGCCGCGCTGTCGCGCAAGGTGATGGAAGCGGATGTGATGAACATCGGCTTTTGCCCCTACGACATTTTCGTGATGCAACTGCCCGAGAGTGACGAGGTGACCGTCGGCTACCGCGCCTTCCCCGAGGGTGCGATGCAAGAGGTGCAAACCCTGCTAGATACCATCGTGAAGGAAGCGATTGGCGAATAATGGGCGCCTTTCGCGGGTCTTAGTCCAAGCAAAAAGGCCGGGAAAACCCCGGCCTTTCTTAACGTCTTGGGCGTTTAATGCACCGTGGCATCATCCGGTTTGGGCCGGTTCGACGCGGCCACCTGATCGCCAATGATCAACCCATCGGCCCCGGCACGGACGGTGACGGTATCGCCGTCTTTCACGTCTCCGGCCAGCAGCATCTCTGCCAGCGGATCCTGCACGGTGCGCTGGATCACCCGCTTGAGGGGCCGCGCCCCAAAGACCGGATCATAGCCTTCGTCAGCCAACCACTTGCGCGCGGCGTCATCCAGATCAAGCGTGATCTTCCGCCCCGCAAGCCGCTTGAGCAGGCGTGCCATCTGGATATCGACGATCCCGTCCATATCCGCACGGCCCAGACGGTCAAAGATGATCGTCTCGTCCAGACGGTTCAGGAACTCAGGCCGGAAATGCGCCCGGACCGCGTCCATCACGTCGCGCTTGGCCCCGGCCATGTCACCCCCCTCGGGCAGTTGGCTCAGCGCCTGCGCCCCGAGGTTTGAGGTCAGGATGATCAGCGTCTGCTTGAAGTCGACCGTGCGGCCCTGACCATCGGTCAGCACACCATCGTCGAGCACCTGCAACAGCACGTTAAAGACATCCGGATGCGCCTTTTCGACCTCGTCAAAGAGCACGACCTGATAAGGGCGCCGCCGCACCGCTTCGGTCAGCACACCGCCCTCGTCATAGCCGACGTAGCCCGGAGGGGCACCGATCAGACGGGCTACCGAATGTTTCTCCATAAACTCGGACATGTCGATGCGAACCATCGCATTGTCGTCGTCAAAGAGAAACTCGGCCACGGCCTTGGTCAATTCGGTCTTGCCCACGCCAGTCGGCCCGAGGAAGAGGAAACTGCCCAACGGGCGGTTCTCATCATTCAGCCCCGCCCGCGCGCGGCGAACGGCATTAGCGACCGCTTTGACAGCCGCGCTCTGACCGATCACCCGATCATGCAACTGCTCTTCCATCCGCAACAACTTGTCCCGCTCCCCTTCGAGCATCTTGCCCGCGGGGATACCGGTCCAACGCTCGACGACGCTGGCGATCTGATCCGGGCGCACGGCCTCTTCGACCATCATGTCGTCTTCGCGGCCCTCGGCGGCCTCAAGGTCGCGCTCCAATTGCGGGATCACGCCATAAGATAGCTCGCCCGCGCGCGCGAGGTTGCCTTCGCGTTTGGCAATGTCGAGGTCCGCCCGCGCATGGTCCAGCTTTTCTTTGATGTCACGCGCCCCGGCCAGCTTGTCCCGCTCGGCCTGCCACTGCGCTGTCATCTCGGCGCTGCGGTCTTGCAAATCGCTCAGGTCTTTCTGCAAAGCCTCCAGCCGATCCTTGGACGCGGTATCGTCTTCTTTCTTCAGCGCTTCGGCCTCGATCTGAAGTTGCAGGATCTGACGGTCCAGCGCGTCCAGCTCTTCGGGCTTGCTGTCGACTTCCATACGCAGACGGCTCGCGGCCTCGTCCATCAGGTCGATCGCCTTGTCGGGCAGGAAACGGTCGGTGATGTAGCGATGGCTCAGCGTCGCCGCCGCGACCAGTGCAGTGTCGGAAATGCGCACACCGTGGTGCAACTCATACTTCTCTTTGATGCCACGCAGGATCGAAACGGTGTCCTCCACCGTCGGCTCCTGCACGATTACTGGCTGGAACCGCCGCGCAAGTGCTGCGTCTTTTTCGACATATTTGCGGTATTCTTCGAGCGTGGTGGCACCCACACAGTGCAACTCACCCCGCGCCAGTGCAGGTTTCAGCAGGTTCGACGCATCCATCGCGCCGTCGGCCTTACCGGCACCGACCAGCGTGTACATCTCGTCGATGAACAAGATCACCTCGCCCGCGGCTTCGGTCACCTCGGTCAGAACCGCCTTCAGCCGCTCCTCAAACTCGCCACGGTATTTCGCCCCGGCGATCAGCGCGCCCATGTCGAGCGCGAGCAGGCGTTTGTTGCGCAGAGATTCAGGCACGTCACCGTGCACGATCCGCAGCGCCAAGCCTTCGGCAATCGCAGTCTTACCCACACCCGGCTCACCGATCAGCACCGGGTTGTTCTTGGTCCGGCGGCTCAGCACCTGCATCGCGCGGCGGATTTCCTCATCCCGGCCAATGATAGGGTCGATCTTGCCTTCTTCGGCCCGCGCGGTCAGGTCGAGGCTGTATTTCTCCAAAGCCTCATAGCTGTCTTCGGCGGTGGCGCTGTCGGCCTTGCGTCCCTTGCGCACATCATTGATCGCGGCGTTCAGGGCTTGGGCCGTTACTTTGCCCGCTTCCAACGCCGTCTTCGCGCCAGACTTCACCATGCAAAGCGCGGTCAGAATGCGTTCGACAGTAACGAAACTATCGCCCGCTTTCTTGGCCATGGTTTCGGCCTCAGCCAATACTTTGGCGGTGGTGCCGTCTAAATAGACCTGCCCCGCATCGCCGGTGACTTTCGGGATTTTGCCAAGTGCGAGGTCAAGCGCCTGCATCACGCGCGCACCATCGCCGCCCGAGGCCGCGATCAGGTTGCGCGCCAGCCCTTGGTCGTCGTCCAGCAATGCTTTGAGTACATGTTCAGGGGACAGCCGCTGATGGCTTTCCCGTGTCGCAATGGTTTGCGCGGCTTGAATAAAGCCGCGCGATCTTTCCGTGAACTTGCTCAAGTCCATGGGTCTCTCCTTTTCTACAAGCGCTCCAAAATGCTGCGCCCGATATGTGGCACGCAGCGGTCTGAGCCTCGGTATCAATTTGGGAAGCGGTGCTGCGGGTTCAAGACCGTATGGGCGCAAAATACCGCCCTGAAAGAAGCTGCCAATAGGAAGAATTCAGCCAATAAGGCGAAAATACGGCAACTTTGCGTCAAAAAATACCATCCTATGCCATTGATATAAATACATTGTTAACCTTTATCCACAGAAAGTGTAACCATAATGAAACCATTTGGCTGCCTCTCGCGTTTATTCCGCAGACGAGAGCAGGACGACAAAGCCTGCCAAGGTTCAGAAGAACACAAGAGGTGAAACGATGCAGACGCGCCCTATCCAGTTGACAGATGTCACCTACAATGCGGCCACTCAGTGTTTCGAAGCGCTGGTGACCGTCCAAGACGGGGAGCAGCTGCGCCGCTACGCTTGTGCCATCGATGCCCCGATTACCATGTCATACCGCGATGCCGCTGACGGCCTGTCCCGTCAAGCGCTCCGCCGCCACGCCCAGAAGCGTGGTTTGAGTTCCGAAGTCCTGCGCCACGTCCCCGCTCAGCGGGCTGGACGCCGCAGCTTCGATCCGCTGCGTTGGTTGGAAGAGGTCATGGACCTCCCCGGCCGCGACGCAGCCTAACCCTCTTCCGTGCGGCTCCTGCCTGCCGCGCGGCTGCCCGCGGACCTGCTGCCACCTCATCTGTCCCGATGTGGCGTTCCGCATACCAGAGACCAGTGCCTGCCTGCTAAGTCTCTGATCACTTGGCCCGGACCCCGCAATGCGGTGTTCGGGCCTCTTTTTTGCGCCCCTGCTGCATGAATGATGGACTTGCCCCGCGCCGCGGCGTAGGTCAAAGCCGTTTGAAAATTGGCAGGAGCCCTCGCATGTCTGATGACCGTCTGATTGTCGCCCTTGATGTTCCCCATGCGGTCGCGGGGCTGGAACTGGCCGAAAAGCTCGGCGATGCCGTGGGCTTTTACAAAATTGGCCTCGGCATGCTGACGGGCGGCGGCTTGGCCTTGGCCTTGGCCAATGAACTGAAACAGGAACATGGCAAGCGCATCTTCCTTGATATGAAGCTTTTCGACATCGGTGCCACCGTTGAGGCGGCGGTGCGCGGGTTGGCCCAGTTCGATTTGGATTTCTTGACCGTCCACGGCGACCCGCATGTGGTGGCGGCGGCCAAGCAAGGGGCCGCCGGCACCGACATGAAGATCCTCGCCGTCACGATCCTCACCTCGCTTGACCGCGCCGACCTTGACGCCGCGCTGATCCAACCGGGCGATCTGGGCGATCTGGTGCTGACCCGTGCGGGCCGCGCGTTGGACGCAGGCGCGGATGGCGTCATCGCCTCCCCTCAAGAGGCCGCCGCGATCCGCGCCCTCCCCGAAGCGAACGGCAAGCTTATCGTCACGCCGGGCGTGCGCCCCCAAGGTGCCGCATTGGGCGATCAGAAACGGGTCGCCACCCCCGGTCAGGCCATCGCGGATGGCGCCGATCACATCGTGGTGGGCCGCCCGATCTGGCAGGCCGAAGACCCCGCTGCCGCTGCCCGCGCCGTTCTTCAGGAAATTTCTGAACGTTAACAAGTGCCTCCCTCCGCCCTGTAGCAAATCGACCACAGCGCGCCGGGATGCGCCGCGGGGGCGGCCATCAATGCTAGGCGAAAACCGCGTAACATGTTATGTTGAACTCAGGTGATACTCCCCGACGAACTGGTTCTTCCTGATGTTCGTCACCTCCCCCCGCTCACGCAGGCGGGGGGCCTTTATTTCCCCCTTTCGTGTTGCTGTTTTTCTGTCGCGCTTTGCGCCAGATAGACCCGCAAGCGGTCCTGAAATGCGGGCACCGCGCGGGGATGGGTCAGAAACTCATCCTGCGTCATCAAACGCCAGCGCTGCCCCTCGTCGCCAAAGACGACCTGGGCCTCTGCCTCGGCGGGCAAGCGTGCAACGAAGAACCATTTGATCCGCCCCGCCTCATCAAAGCTGCCTTGCCAGATCACCGCGTCTTCGGGCACCACGATCCCCAACTCTTCGCGGCATTCGCGCAGCGCGCAGGCCAGCGGGGTCTCTTCCCCCTCGCGGCCCCCACCGGGCAAATCCCAATGATCTGCAAAGGGCAGGCCCGGCGTGTCGTCGCGCAGGATCACGGCCAGCTTCTCTCCAAGGTAAAGCGCCAGCTTTGCGCCATCAAAGCCCATGTTAAATCCCTCGCGATCTGGTTAGAATCGTCGCCCGAACCCTGCCCTCCCGGTGTACTCATGGCTACCCTCTGTCGCGACTGTCTTTCTGAAATCGCTCCGGCGCGGCGCTGTCCGCGCTGTGGCAGCCCGCGTGTGCTGTCCCACCCGGAACTCTTCGACCTGTCAATCGCCCATATGGATTGCGATGCCTTCTATGCCTCGGTGGAAAAACGCGACAATCCCGAACTGGCTGGCAAACCCGTCATCATCGGCGGCGGGCGGCGCGGGGTCGTGTCGACCGCCTGCTATGTCGCGCGGATCCGCGGCGTGCGCTCGGCCATGCCGATGTTTCAGGCGCTCAAGCTGTGCCCCGAGGCGGTGATCATCAAGCCACGCATGGAGGTCTATGTCGAAGCCTCCCGCGCGATTCGCGCGGTGATGGAAGAGATGACCCCCGCGATTGAGCCCTTGTCGCTGGACGAAGCATTTCTCGATATGACCGGCACCGCGCGGCTGCACGGCCAGCCCCCGGCGGTGATGCTGGCACGGCTGGTGCGGCGGATGAAGGTAGAACTGGGGCTGACAGGTTCTATCGGGCTGAGCCATAACAAGTTTCTGGCCAAGGTCGCCTCGGACCTCGACAAGCCGCATGGGTTCTCTGTCATCGGCGCGGGCGAAACGGCGGCGTTTTTGCGCGACAAACCGGTGGGCATGATCTGGGGCGTCGGGGCCGCCACGCAGACCGCGCTGGAAAAGGCCGGCATCCGCAGTTTTTCCGATCTGTTGCGGTGGGACCAGACCGATCTCATCGCCCGCTTTGGCAGCATGGGCGACCGGCTCTGGCATCTCGCGCGCGGCCAAGACAAACGGCGCGTGTCGCGGCACCGTCCGGTGAAGTCGATCAGCAACGAGACGACATTCTCTGACGATACGGGCGATGCGGAGATTCTGGACGGCCATATCTGGCGTTTGGCGGAAAAGGTGGCGGACCGCGCCAAGGCGAAAGAGATGGCAGGCCGGGTGGTGACGCTTAAACTGAAACGCGCCGATCACTCTTTGCTATCACGCCGCCTGTCGCTGCACGATCCGACGCAACTGGCCGACCGCATTTATCGCACCGCCCGCGCCCTGTTCGATCAGGTCGACCACAATAGCGCCTATCGGCTGATCGGCGTGGGGCTATCGGATCTCTCGGGCGCAGAGGGGGCGGATATGGCCGGCGATCTACTTGATCCCGGAGCCGCACAGCGCAGCCGCGCCGAACGCGCAGCCGACAGCATCCGCAGCCGCTTCGGCGAGAAAGCAATCGTGAAAGGCCGCGCCCTGCGCTGACCTACTCCGCAGCGAGGGGAAGCCGCTGCTGCCCGATCTGCGCCACTTCGGCCACCACACGCTGCAGCGCCGCCTGCACCGCCTCGAAAGCACCGTTGGGCCGAATCAACCGCTCGTTCATATAGAGCGCCCGGTCGATCTCGACCTGCACGGCATGCTGCCCGCGCGAGGGACGGCCATAGGCTTGGGTAATATAGGCCCCGGCAAAGGGCGAATTGCGCGTCACCACGAACCCCGCCTCGACAAAGGCGGCTTCGATCCGGTCGACCACCTCGCCCCCCGCCGCCGCGCCAAAGCGGTCGCCCAACACGACATCGGGCCGCCGCATCCCGCCGCGCGCGACGCCATCCATCGCCTCATGCGGCATGGAGTGGCAATCGACCAGCACCGCCTGCCCGTGACGGCGATGCGCCCCGCTCAGCAACTCCTGCAATTTCGCGTGATAGGGCCGCCAGTAGCTGTCGATGCGCAGCTGCGCCTCCTCTTGGGAAAGCTTGCCACGATAAATCGCCCGACCATTGGCCACCACGCGGGGAATCACCCCAAGCCCCGAGGCCACGCGCGGGTTATGACCCTGCCGCGGGATCCCTTCGATGACCGATGGGTCCAACTCCTCGGGCGCGCGGTTGAGGTCGATATAGGCCCGCGGCGCACCTGCTTTGATGAAAGTGGCCCCATGCAGCGGCGCGCAATCGAACAACAGATCAACAAATGCATCCTCGGACGAGCGGATCGCATGTTCATCCAAAACCGACCGCCGCAGGAAAGACGCAGCATAATCCCGACCCGAATGGGGCGAGGCAAAGACCACGCAAGAGCGGTTTCGGTCGGGATGCAGTACTTCGTAGGCGGTCATCGGCATAATAATTCCTTCTAAGTCGAACATAGCGTGTTTATTCCGCTCCAAAAGCCCTTGATCCCGTCGCCGACTCCTTTTATAGCACCCCAACGGCGCGAAATTTCGCGCCCCATTTAGTTTTGGGGCCGGTATGGAAACGCTTAAAAGTGGGTGATTAGCTCAGCGGTAGAGCACTTCGTTGACATCGAAGGGGTCACTGGTTCGATCCCAGTATCGCCCACCATTATTCATCGACCTGCCTTTGGCAGGTTGCCCGCAACCCAGGCGCTGGCCCGCGCCACGACATGAGGAGACGACCATGAAGGTTCGCAATTCGCTCCGCTCGCTCAAGAATCGGCATCGCGATTGCCGTGTTGTGCGTCGCAAAGGCCGCGTTTACGTCATCAACAAGACGCAGCGCCGGTTCAAAGCCCGTCAGGGCTGAGCTTCGCAGCTATTCGGTTTAAAGGCCGCTCCTTCGGGGGCGGCTTTTTTCGTTGCGCCTATCTGCTTGCAACCCCGGCGCAAAACCCCACCTTCAAAGCAGACTTGAATAACAAGGAAGACCATCATGTCGGACACGCCCGAATATACGCCGCCAAAGGTTTGGAAATGGGAATCAGAAAGCGGCGGCAAATTCGCCAGCACCAACCGGCCCATCGCCGGTGCGACCCATGACAAGGACCTGCCCGTCGGCGACCATCCCTTCCAACTTTATTCCCTTGCCACACCCAATGGCGTCAAAGTCACGGTGATGTTCGAAGAACTGCTAGAGGCGGGCCATAAGGCGGCTGAATACGACGCTTGGCTGGTTGATATTTCCGAGGGCGATCAGTTCGGTTCGGGCTTTGTCGAGGTGAACCCCAACTCTAAAATTCCCGCGCTGATGGACCGCTCTGGCGATGCGCCCCAGCGGGTTTTCGAATCGGGCGCGATCCTGCTCTGTCTCGCTGAGAAGTTTGGCGCCTTCCTGCCCCAAGACCCCACCCGTCGGACCGAGGCGCTGTCGTGGCTCTTCTGGCAGATGGGCAGCGCGCCCTACCTTGGCGGCGGCTTTGGCCATTTCTACGCCTACGCCCCAGAGAAGTTCGAATACCCCATCAACCGTTTCGCGATGGAAACCAAGCGTCAGCTTGATGTAATGGACAAGCATTTGGCCGAGCATGAGTATTTCGCCGATGAATACTCCATCGCCGATATGGCGATCTGGAGCTGGTATGGTCAATTGGTGCTCGGGCGGCTCTACTCGGCGGCTGAGTTCCTTGACGTGACCTCTTACAAAAACGTCATGCGTTGGGCCGAAGCGATTGACGCACGCCCTGCCGTGACCCGGGGCCGTATGGTCAACCGCGCCTTCGGCGACGATCTGTCGATGCAACTGCATGAGCGGCACGACGCCAGCGATTTCGACACCAAGACCCAAGACAAGATCGGCAGCAAGGACTGACCGCTTAGCCCTCGGCCTGATGCGGTCGGGGGCTTTCCGACCAAATTTATCGGAATTGGTTGCAGGGCCGGATAAAACCTGTTTCTTACTGTTTCAGTCAAGTTATCCCAAATGGAACAGGACCCTGATATGACCTTCTGCAAAACATCGACTGCCGCCGCTGCGCTGATGGCGCTGGCCCTTCCTGCGCTGGCCGATGGCGAGTTGAATCTCTACTCGTCGCGTCACTACGACACTGACGAGCGGCTCTACTCCGACTTTACCGAAGCGACCGGCATCACCATCAACCGCATCGAAGGCAAAGCCGACGAACTGCTGGCCCGTATGGAAGCCGAAGGCGCGAACTCCCCCGCCGACGTCCTGCTGACCGTGGACACCAGCCGCCTCAAGCGCGCCAAAGACATGGACCTGCTGCAAGCGGTCGAGAGCGACACGCTCGAAGAGCGCATCCCCGGCAACCTGCAGGACGACGACAACCAGTGGTTCGGTCTGTCCCAACGCGCGCGGATCATCTTCTACAACAAAGAGACGATGGACAATCCGCCAGCGACCTACATGGATCTTGCCGATCCGGCCTACAAAGGTCAGGTCTGCATCCGGTCTTCGACCAACACCTACAACCAGACCCTGCTGGCCTCCATCGTGACCCATGAGGGCGAAGAAGCCGCGACCGAATGGGCGCAGGGCGTGGTCGACAACATGGCGCGCGCACCCCAAGGCGGTGACACTGACCAGCTGCGCGGCATCGTTTCGGGTGAGTGCGACATCGCGGTCTCCAACAGCTATTACTTCGCGCGCGCGATCCGCACTGATGTCGACGGCGTGAGCGCCGATATCGGCAAGATCGGCCTGATCTGGCCGGACCCAGAAGGCAACGGCGGGCATATGAACCTCTCGGGCGGCGGCGTGGCCAAGAACGCACCGAACAAAGAGAACGCGGTGAAATTCCTTGAGTATCTCGCCTCTGATCAGGCGCAGGTCTATTTCTCGGCGGGCAACGATGAGTTCCCCACCGTGGAAGGCGTAGAACTGGCCGACAGCGTCAAGCAGTTGGGTGAGTTCAAAGCCGACGAGGTGAACCTGTCGGACGTGGCCGAGAACATCGGCACCGCGCAGAAGATCTTCAACTCGGTTGGCTGGGAATAATTCAACCTAGCGAGTAGTGCAGAAGGCGGGCTTTCGGGCCCGCCTTTATTTATGCGCACGGCGTGCAGCAAACGCTTCGCCCGGGGGCACCTCAGGCATCGCCCTCCCCCTCATCGCGCCCGGCCCGGAATCAAGCCGCAGGCGCCGGGCCATCGCCTGCCCGTCCCGGCGGGGAGGCGATTTGGTGAGGCAGGGCAAGCCCTAGCGAACACACACCAAGATTGCACCCTAAAGTGGCACCAAGGCACGTCAGGATCGCCACCCCACGAGCAGGCGCTAGCCCTTGTGGCTTACCGCTGACGCCCCACCTGCCGACAGATCAAGATCACCGGCAGCAGCCCCATCGCCACGATCACCAAGCTCGGCACCGCCGCTCCGTTCAAGCGTTCATCACTCGCCAGCCGGTACGCCTGCACCGCCAGCGTGTCATAGTTGAAAGGCCGCATGATCAGCGTCGCAGGCAGTTCCTTCATCACGTCGACAAAGACGATCAGCAGCGCGGTCAGCAGGCTCGGCGCAAGGATCGGCAGATGCACCCGGCGCAGCGTCCCCAAGGGCGTCTGCCCCAGTGACCGCGCGGCGGCGTCCATATTCGCATGCACCATCGACTGCCCGCCCTCATAGGCCCCAAGCGCCGCAGCGAGGAAGCGCACCAGATAGGCCAGCACCAAGAGCCAAATTGAACCGGTAATCAAAAGCCCGGTGGAAACATCAAAGGTCTCGCGCATCCAAGCGTCGAGCGCGTTGTCGAAGGCCGCGAAGGGCACCAGCAGCCCCACGGCGATCACCCCGCCCGGCACCGCATAGCCCAACCGCGCGACATAAGCCGCCCCCTGCGAGACCCGGCCCGGGCGCAGCCGCCGGTAAAACCCCACACTGATCGCCGCCAGCACCGTCAGCACAGCCGCGACCCCAGCAAGCGTTACCGAGTTGCGCATGAAACCGAGGTAGCGCGGGCTGAAAAGGCTCTGCTCGCTATCAAGCCCCATGGTCACGAGGATGACCACCGGCAGCACCGCGCCAAAGAGCACCGGCACACCACAAAGTATGATCGCCGCTGCGGCTTGCCAGCCTTTCAACTCGGCTGGCGGTGCGGATTGGGTCCGGCGCGCGGGGTCGTGATACTTGGCCTTGCCGCGCTGCGCCCGCTCCAGCATCGCCAGCAACAGCGCGAAACTCAGCAGGCAAAGCGCCAGTTGCGCGGCGGCGGCCCGGTCGAACATGGAAAACCAGCTGGTGTAGATGCCGGTGGCAAAGGTCTGGACGCCGAAATAGGCCACGGTGCCGAAATCGGCGATGGTCTCCATCACCGCCAGCAACACGCCGCCCGCAATGGCAGGACGTGCCAGCGGCAAGCTGACCTTGAAAAACGCGGCCCAAGCGCTGGAGCCGAGCGCGCGGGCGGCCAGGAATGTCGTCCCGCTTTGTTGCAGAAATGCGGCGCGGGCCAGGAGGTAGACGTAAGGATAAAGCACCAACACCAGCATCGCCGCCGCCCCGCCAAGCGAGCGGATCTCGGGGAACCAGTAGTCACGCGGACCCCAGCCCGTGATGTCGCGCAGCATGGTCTGCACAATGCCGGGATGGTCGAGCACATGGGTATAGGCGTAGGCCAGCACATAGGCCGGGAAGGCCAGCGGCAGCACCAGTGCAATCTCCAACAGCTTGGCGCCGGGGAAACGTGTCATCGTCACCAGCCAAGCCGCCCCCACACCGATGGCAAAGGTGCCAAGAGATACCAGCAACACCAGCAGCAGCGTCGTCACCGTGTAGCGGCCCAGCACCGTGTCGATCAGGTGTTGCACCGTCTCCGTCCCGCCGCTCAGCGCGGCGATCAGCACCGCCAGCATCGGCAGCGCACAGATGGTGGCGACGGTCAGGGCGACAGCCGACAGCGCGCGCAGCCCGTCGCGGGCGCGGCGCAGATGAGGCGTCTCAGAGGAGGCGGTGTTCAGCGTCATGCGCCCTATTTCGACGATTTCACTCGGAAATGCCAGAGGGCGCGACGCCGCGCCTCAATCGTAGCTGCGGGTATCTTCGATCACCAACCCGTCGCGCGGCAGGCTGCCGGGGGCAACCAGCTCGACCCGGCCCTTGAGCTTGAGTAGATCGGCGACGGATCGGGCATAAGCGTCCTTGTCCACTCCGGCGGTTTCGATCTGAACTGTCATCACATCGGCCTCGCCTTCCCGGCTGGCGATGACGCGGGCCTTTTGGATCTCCTCGTGCTGGGCGACCAGTGCCGCCACCTGCTCGGGCCGGACGAACATGCCCTTGATCTTGGTGGTCTGATCGGCGCGGCCCATCCAGCCCTTGATCCGCATGTTGGTCCGCCCACAGGGGCTTTCGCCCTCCAAAACGGCACTAAGGTCGCCGGTGGCGAAGCGAATGAGCGGGTAATCGGGGTTCAGCGTGGTGACCACCACCTCGCCAACCTCGCCAGGCGCGACCGGGATTCCGGTGCCGGGAGTGACGATCTCGACGATGACCTGCTCGTCGACGATCAGCCCCTCCATCGCCGGGCTTTCATAGGCGATATTGCCCAGATCGGCGGTGGCATAGGATTGCAAACAGGTGATACCGCGCTCTTGATAGAAGGCCCGCAGGCTGGGGAAAAGCGCGCCGCCGCCGACTGCCGCCTTGGTGATTTTCAGCTCAACCCCCATGGCATCGGCCTTTTCCAAGATCACCTTGAGGTAATCCGGCGTGCCCGCATAGGCGGTTGAGCCCACATCACGGGCGGCGGTGACCTGTAGCTCGGTCTGGCCAGTGCCTGCGGGCAAGACGGTCGCCCCGACCGCGCGCGCCCCGGATTCGAAGATCATGCCGGCAGGGGTCAGGTGGTAGCCAAAGCAGTTGTGCACCACATCGCCCGCGCCGATGCCCGCGGCATGCAGGAAGCGCCCCATCCGCCACCAGTCAGGATCGTTGCTGGAGGGCTCGTAAATCGGTCCGGGCGACTGGAAGACATGGCTGAACTCCGTCACCGGCTTGGTCGTGAACCCGCCGAAGGGCGGCTGCCCCGCCTGCGCCTTGCCAAGCTCAGATTTGCGCAGCACCGGGAGGTCGGCTAGGGCGGCGGCCGAGGTGATCTGTGTCGCATTCACCCCTTTGAGCGTCTCGCCATAGCCCGGCAAGCCCTGCGCGCGGGCGATCTGCTGCGGCAGCGCCTGCGCCAGATCGGCCGCCCGTTGGTCGGCGCTGCGGGTTTCCAGATCGTCGAAATGGGGCTTGGTCAGCATCCCTGTCACTTTCCTGCTATGGCATCACTGGAGAGGGCATAGGCCCGCTCTGGTCTTGTCTTGGGTCTTTCTGGTCCGGTGGGTACCGGCTTAACTCAGCCAGCGTTTGCGGCGGCGGTAGCTGCGCACGTCGCGAAAGCTTTTGCGGCCCTCGTCGGACATGCCGAGGTAGAATTCCTTCACGTCTTGGTTCTCACGTAGGTCCTTGGCGGGACCGTCCATCACCACGCGCCCCGATTCGAGGATGTAGCCGTAATGCGCAAAGCGCAGCGCGACGTTGGTGTTCTGCTCGGCCAGCAAGAAGGTCACGCCCTCTTGCTCGTTCACCGATTTCACGATCTCGAAAATCTGCTCAACCAGTTGCGGCGCAAGGCCCATCGATGGCTCGTCCAAAAGGATCGTCTCAGGCCGGGACATCAGGGCGCGGCCAATGGCGCACATCTGCTGCTCGCCGCCCGAGGTATAGCCAGCCTGCGAGCGGCGGCGCTCTTTCAGGCGGGGGAAATAGTTATAAACCATCTCAAGATCCTGCTGAATCGCGGCATTGCCATCGGTGCGGGTATAGGCACCGGTCAGCAGGTTTTCTTCGATGGTGAGGTGCTCAAAACAGTGACGGCCTTCCATGACCTGCACGACACCTTTCTTCACGGTCTCGGCAGGATCCTGATGCTGGATCGGACCGCCGCGGTATTTGATAGAGCCTTTGGTAACCTCGCCTCGCTCCGAGGCCAGCAGCCCCGAGATCGCCTTGAGCGTCGTCGTCTTGCCCGCGCCATTGCCGCCCAGCAGCGCGGTGATGCCGCCCTTGGGCACGTTCAGGCTGACGCCCTTCAGCACGAGGATGACGTGGTTGTAGATCACCTCGATATTGTTGACCTCAAGCAGGTTGTCGACTGCGACGTCATTGGTGTTGGCGGCATCCAGCATGGGAAGGACCTTTCTTGGCGCTTGGGTAGGTTCCCGGCCACCCAGAAGGGCAGCCGGGAGCGGTATCTTAGCAGTTGCCTTCGATGGCGTTTTCGTCGGCATAGGCCGAGCTATCCGCATCGATCAGCGGCTGGATCACGTCTTGATCCGACTGCATGAAGTCCGACACGAGGTTCCATTCCTTGGCTTCCGCATCCCACTGGGTCACGGCGACAAAGCCCTCACCACCGTGGTTTTCACAGGAGACCGAGAACTCAGGCCCGAAGTCCGGCAAGCCAAGCGCCGCCATCTTCTCTTCGGTGATCTCAAGCTGCTCCATCCCGTCGCGCATCTGGCCGCCGGAGATGTCGCTCACACCGTGGATTTCCTGCGCCGTACGGGCCGCTTCAGACACCAGCATGGCGGCATAGACGCCACGGTTATAAAGCACCGAACCAACCTGATCGCCTGCGCCGGCAGCTTTGCCCGCATCGACGACGTACTTCTGCAGATCGTCATAAAGCGGATAGTCGGAGCCCACGTTGTGGAAGGTCAGCGCCTTGTAGCCATCGGCCTTGGCACCCGCCGCCAGAACGTCGTTTTCCGAACCGGACCACCAGATCCCAATGAACTTATCCATCGGGAAGCGGATGTTGGCGGCTTCTTGAACCGCAACTTGGTTCATCACGCCCCAGCCATACATGATCACATAGTCAGGCTTGTCGCGGCGGATTTGCAGCCACTGCGATTTCTGCTCCTGACCGGGGTGATCGACGGGCACTTCTTTCAGCTCGAAACCATGCTTCTCGCTCAGCTCTTGCAGCGTGCGGATCGGCTCCTTGCCATAGGCGGAGTTGTGGTACACGAGCGCGATCTTCTTGCCCTCAAGGCTGCCGCCTTCCTGCTCCATGATGTGCTTGATCGCAACAGACGCGCCATCCCAGTAGTTCGCAGGGAAGTTAAAGACGTGGCTGAAAGTGTTGCCGTTCTTGGCCGAGGTACGGCCCAGACCCGATGTCAGCATCGGGATGTCGTCTGCGGTGACTTTGGGGATCAGCTGGTAGGTGATGCCGGTCGAGAGCGGCTGATACACCAGCGCGCCTTCGCCCTTGGTCGACTCGTAGCACTCAACGCCTTTTTCGGTGTTATAGGCGGTCTCGCACTCTGGCACACGGATGGTTTCGCCACCGATGCCGCCGTCACGCTCGTTCAGCAACGTGAAGTAATCGGCGTAACCGTCGGCGAAGGGGATGCCGCCCGCCGCGTAGGGCCCGGTACGATAGCTCAGCGATGGAAAGACAAGGTCCGCCATCACGGGGCTTGCGGCCATCAGGCCAGCTACGGCCAGTGTTCCCAGTTTATATTTCATCGGTGTTTCCTCCCTTGGATTGTCCGACTTGGGTGTTTGGGCCGGGTTTCCTCCCTCCGGCCTCGCTTTTCATGGCCGTCCCTTAGTGCGGGAAGGGCCACAATCTCAGTTTTTCCTTGGCCACGCGCCACAGCTGCGCCAGCCCGTGCGGCTCTGCGATCAGGAAGATCACGATCAGCCCGCCGACAATCACCAGCTGCAAATGCGCCACGATATCCGTGGGCCAGCCCAGCCAGTCGACGCCGACGATCTTCAGAAGCACCGGCAGCAGCACAAGGAATGCGGCCCCCGCAAAGCTGCCAAAGATGCTGCCCAATCCTCCGATGATGATCATAAAGAGCACAAGGAACGATTTGGTGATGCCGAAGGCTTCGCCCACTTCGACCGCGCCGAGATAGATCGAAAAGAACAACGCGCCGGAGATGCCGATGAAGAAAGAGCTCACCGCAAAGGCCGTCAGTTTCGCCCGCAGCGGGTTCACCCCGATGATCTCGGCCGCGATGTCCATGTCGCGGATCGCCATCCATTTACGTCCCACCGAGCCGCGCGTCAGGTTGCGCGCCACCAGTGCCGAAAAGACCGTGAAGATCAGGCAGAACATATAGGTGGCCCAGGCTTCGGCGCTCGGTCCGGTGATCAGGATGCCAAAAGTGTCCCGCTCAGGTGCGCTGATCTGGCCGGAGGCCGAGTAGTTGTAGAACCACGGCACCCGGTTAAACAGCCACACAAGGAAGAACTGCGCCGCAAGTGTCGCCACGGCAAGGTAGAACCCCTTAATCCGCAGGCTTGGCAGGCCGAAGAGCGCCCCAACGGCGGCGGTGATCAACCCGGCGAGCAGGATATGGATGAACATGCTCACATCTGGCATCGCCGTCATCAGTTTGTAGGAGGCGTAAGCGCCCACCGCCATGAAGCCCCCGGTGCCAAGGCTCACCTGCCCGCAATAGCCGACAAGGATGTTCAGCCCGATCGCCGCGATGGCGTAGATCAAGAAGGGCAGGAACAGCGAGTTTACCCAGTAGTCATTGACCATGAAGGGAATGACGAAGATCGCGACGAACAGCACCACATAGTAACGGTAGCGGTCGAATTTGATCGGAAAGGTCTGTTGGTCTTCGGCGTAAGTCGTGCTGAAATCGCCTGCTTCACGATAGAACATTAGACTGATTTCCCTTCTGCGATCATTGTGTCGTTGGATGCACAGTGGCGCATCATGCCTGTATCAAACCCGTTCAATGATCTTCTCCCCAAACAGGCCCTGCGGGCGGAAGACGAGGAAGACGAGCGCCAGCATATAGGCGAACCAGTTCTCGGTCGCGCCGCCAAGGAAGGGGGCACCGATCAGGAACTCGAACAGCTTCTCACCCACACCGATGATCAGCCCGCCGACAATCGCGCCGGGGATCGAGGTGAAGCCGCCCAGCATCAGCACCGGCAGCGCCTTGAGCGCGATCAGCGACAGCGAGAACTGCACGCCCGACTTGGCGCCCCACATGATGCCCGCCACCAGCGCCACAAAACCCGCCAGCGACCAGACCAAGATCCAGATGAAGTTGAGCGAAACCCCCACCGACAACGCGGCCTGATGGTCGTCCGCCACAGCGCGCATGGCGCGGCCCTGTTTGGTGTATTGTGCGAACATCACCAGCCCGATCACAAGGATCGCCGCGACGATGGAGGCCACGATATCGAGGTTGTCGATAAAGAAGCCGTAGCCGGTGGCCTCAAAGGTGAATTCGTCGATCCAGACGTTGATGCCCTGCGGCAGACCGACATCGAGCGTCTTGATCTCGGATCCCCACATCAGGTCACCCACGCCTTCGAGGAAATAGGCCAGGCCGATGGTCGCCATGAACAGAATGATCGGCTCTTGCCCCACAAGGTAGCGGAACACGAAACGCTGCACGCAATAGGCCAGCACGATCATCACGATCATCGTTAACACAATGGCAAGGAAGGCAGGCACATGCCAACCAAAGTGATGCACTTCGGTGCCCAAGATCGCGTTGATCAGATGGCTAAAGGGCACCTGCCCGTCCATGATCCCGACCAGTGTCAGCGCGGCAAAAAGCGCCATAACACCTTGGGCATAATTGAAAATACCCGAAGCCTTGTAGATCAGCACGAAGCCAAGCGCGACGAGCGCATAAAGCACCCCGGCCATCAGCCCGTTGAGAAAAACCTCAATTGTAAACGCCAGTTGCTCAGGCATCATTGGCCCTCCCCAAAGTCAGAACGGCTGTGTCGTTGCGGGTGGTCGTGCAAAGATCACTCATGTGCCACCCCCAGATAGGCGTCGATCACCTCTTGATTGTTGCGCACGTCATGGGGCGAGCCGTCACCGATCTTGCGACCGTAGTCCATCACCACGACGCGGTCGCTAAGGTCCATGACCACGCCCATGTCATGCTCAATCAGCGCGATGGTGGTGCCGAATTCGTCGTTCACATCGAGGATAAAGCGGGACATGTCCTCTTTCTCTTCGACGTTCATGCCAGCCATCGGCTCATCCAGCAGCAGGATCGTTGGCTCAGCCGCCAAGGCGCGGGCCAGTTCAACGCGCTTTTTCAGACCGTAAGGCAGACGCGCGACCGGGGTTTTACGGATCGCCTGAATCTCCAGAAAGTCGATGACCTTCTCGGCGATCTCGCGGTTCTCCACTTCTTCGCGCTCGGCTTTTCCCTTCCACAGGGACTGCGCCAGCAGCCCCGATTTCATCTGGGTCAGACGGCCCGTCATCACGTTGTCGAGCACTGACATGCCCTCAAACAGCGCGATGTTCTGAAAGGTCCGTGCGATGCCCTGCTGCGCCACCTGGTAGGGTTTCATCGGCGGACGCTGCGCGCCTTTGTACCAAACCTCACCCTCCTGCGGGACGTAGAAGCCACTGATCACATTGAGCATCGAGGACTTGCCCGCCCCGTTCGGCCCAATGATCGCGCGGATTTCGCCCTCGCGGATGTCAAACGAGATGTCCTTGATCGCTTCCACACCGCCGAAACGCAGGGTGATGTTTTTCATCTCCATCACCGTGGGGCCGATTGTGCGGCCGTCGTCGGTGACATAGCTGTCAGCCTGATCTTTCACGCTGTCCCTTTCCATAGTTCCCGCCTGCCCGGCGCTGGCCCCGGCCGCGCTCATTCTGCTGCCATCTTGTGGCTGGTCGGCTGCACCGCGGCGTCGCGAATCTCGAGCGTCGCCTTGATCGAGCCTTTGCGGCCGTCCTCATAGGTCACTTCCGTCTCGGTACTGACCTGTTTGGAGCCGTCATAAAGTGCGGTGATGATATCGGCGTATTTCTCTTCGATGATCTTGCGGCGCACTTTGCGGGTGCGGGTCAATTCACCATCGTCGGCGTCCAACTCTTTGTGCAGCACGACAAAACGGTGCACCTGACATCCCGAAAGCATCTCATCCTCGGCGACCGAGCGGTTCACCTCCTCCACATGGCTTTGGATCGTGTCCATCACCTGCGGATGCCGCGCGAGTTCTTGGTAAGAGGCATAGCCGATGTTGTTGCGCTCGGCCCAGTTGCCCACCGCCGTGAGGTCGATGTTGATGAAAGCGGTGCATTCGCTGCGCTGGTTGCCAAAAACCACAGTCTCAAGGATGTTGGGGAAGAACTTGAGCTTGTTCTCCACATATTTCGGCGCAAAGAGGCGCCCATCGGCCATCTGGCCCACGTCCTTGGCGCGGTCGATGATGCGCAGGTGGCCCGAGCCTTCTTCGATAAAGCCCGCATCGCCCGTGGCGACCCAGCCCTCGGCATCTTTGGTGTCTGCGGTGCTTTCGGGGTTCTTGTAGTATTCCACAAAAACACCCGGCGAGCGGTAGAAGACCTCGCCATTGTCGGCGATTTTCAACTCAACGCCGGGGCAGGTCACACCCACGGTATCACTGCGCACCTCGCCATCGGGCTGCGCGGTGATGAACACCGTCGCCTCGGTCTGGCCGTAGAGTTGTTTGAGGTTGATGCCGAGCGAGCGGTAGAAATCAAAAATCTCAGGCCCAATCGCCTCGCCTGCCGTATAGCCAACACGCACGCGGCTGAACCCGAGCGTGTTTTTCAGCGGGCCATAGATCATCAGCTCACCAAGCGCATATTTCGCACGGTCCATGAACGAGACCTTCTTGCCGTCCAAAATCGCAGGCCCAACCTTGCGGGCATGGGCCATGAAGGTATCGAACAGCCATTTCTTGAAGCGGCTCGCGTCTTCCATACGGATCATAACGCTGGTCAGCTGCGTCTCGAACACGCGCGGCGGAGCGAAGTAATAGGTCGGCCCGATCTCGCGCAGATCGACATGCATGGTGTCGGCGCTTTCAGGGCAGTTGGTG
>VMHT01182026.1_pt1 | contig 22070 bp, 15 predicted proteins | sample 4693611 | NCBI WGS metagenome assembly VMHT01 (sample SAMN12280063, study PRJNA550983) | marine metagenome | isolation source: seawater sampled from same location over 5 years 0.02-0.2 micron viral filtrate | place: USA: collected off the coast of southern California halfway between the port... ...
TAAATATTTAAGCAGAAAATTTTGGACGGATTCAAGTGACCGTTTAATGTACGAAGGTAAAGCCCCAGAGCTTGCCGATACAAAGCGAGCTAGGATGCCCGCATTTTTTGAACATGCAAACACCAATTTACCCAAGTACGCTTGACTGGGGACGTATCCAAGTCATCGTTGATGAACTAGATCAACAGTTCCCAGACAAGTTTCCAGACCACACCCTATCAGAGAAAGAAATATCTTATAGAGCTGGTCAATTATCAATTATACGTATACTAAAAGAAAAACTAAAAGGAGAATAATTATGTGCGGAAGCCTAATCTCAAGTATATTTGGAGGCGGTAACAGATCCCAACCGACTCCACCAACACCAGCTCCACCAACTACCCCACCACCCCCAATGCCTATTCAACAGGCTCCTACAGCAATGCCAGAAGCTCCTACCCCTTCTCCTGTAGAAGAGGATCAGACAAAGAAGAAGGCAAAAGTAAAAGCTAAGAAAGTTTCTAAGGAAGCTGCTAAAAAAGGTACAACTCAATTAGCCACTAAGAAACCTACAACAGGTGGACTTAAAGGTATTACTACTAAACAAGGTGTAAGTACTGGCGGTGGTAGTGGTAGTGGAGGATCTTATAGCTAATGAAAAACGCACGGCAAAGATACAACGAGTTATCTAGTCACCGTGAACAATTCTTACATGTTGCTTACGAATGTGCGGAGTTAACTATTCCCACATTACTGATGCGTAACGAAGGTGATGCTTTATATCAAAGCTTCAAAACACCTTGGCAATCAGTCGGAGCCAAAGGAGTTACTACCCTGAGTTCAAAGCTCATGTTAGGATTACTTCCCCCATCAACCAGTTTTTTTAAACTACAATTAGACGATTCTAAATTAGGTGTAGAAATACCAGCTGAAGCAAAGAGTGAATTAGATTTAAGCTTTGCAAAAATAGAACGAATGATTATGGAAAGTATAGCTGCCTCTACAGATAGAGTGCAAATCTTTGCTGCCCTAAAACATTTAGTTGTTGCAGGTAATGCTCTTGTCTATATGGCAAAAGAGGGTATGAAAGTTTATCCTTTAAATCGCTACGTTGTAGAACGTGATGGTAATGGTGAGGTAGTTGAAATAGTAACTAAAGAAAGAGTCAGTAAAAAACTATTAGGTCTGCCAGAATTAGATGCAGAGAATAGTCCTAACGATGATTCTAAAGGTGACTACAAAGGTACAAAAGATGTTGATGTATATACATGTGTAAAATTATCTGGTAATGGTTGGCGTTGGCATCAAGAAGCTAACGATACTATCTTACCTGACAGTGTTGGTAAAGCTCCAAAGGATAAAACTCCCTGGCTACCACTACGTTTTGTCACGGTAGACGGAGAAGATTACGGACGTTCTAGAGTAGAAGAGTTTCTTGGTGATATTAAATCTTTAGAAGCATTGATGCAAGCTATCGTTGAAGGTAGTGCAGCTGCAGCTAAAGTTGTATTTACTGTCTCACCTTCTTCTGTAACTAAACCAAGCTCACTAGCAAATGCTGGTAATGGTGCTATCATACAAGGTAGACCTGATGACATAGGTGTAGTACAAGTAGGTAAAACTGCTGACTTCCAAACTGCATATCAAATGATTGGTGTATTAGAAAAAAGATTAGCAGAAGCTTTCCTTGTTTTAAATGTACGACAGTCAGAGAGAACAACAGCGGAAGAAGTACGTATGACACAGATGGAATTAGAAAGGCAACTTGGCGGCCTCTTCAGCTTGTTAACGACAGAGTTCCTCATACCATATCTCAACCGTAAAATGCACACTCTTACTAGATCAAAACAGATACCTCGTGTACCTTCTAATTTAGTAAAGCCTACAATAGTAGCAGGTGTAAATGCATTAGGTAGAGGACAAGATAGAGAAGCACTGGTACAATTTATAACTACGATAGCCCAGACAATGGGGCCACAAGCTTTAGCTCAGTACATGAATCCTGATGAAGCTATTAAACGTCTTGCAGCAGCACAAGGTATTGACATTCTAAATCTCGTTAAGAGTATGGATGAACGTAATGCTGAACAACAACAAGCTATGCAAGCACAACAGATGCAGTCATTGACTGACCAAGCTGGACAATTAGCCAGCACACCACTACTAGATCCACAAAAAAATCCCGAAGCACTTGACGCTATTACTCAAGCAACAGGGGCACTACAACAATAGTAATTATGGCAGAAACAATCCGCTACGACACCTCAGATGATCCTGTAGCAGCACAAGCTATTGCAGAAAAAGAAGCTGAGTCTTTACGAATAGGTGAAGATCTTATGGCCAAGCAAGACAAAAGACTTGCTGGTAAATACAAGAGTGTTGAAGAATTAGAAACGGCTTACACCGAGCTACAAAAAAAATTAGGTGAAACACCTTCTACAGATACAGAAACAACTGAACCACAAACAGAGTATGAATTATATTCTGATGATGGAAGTGTTAACTACGAAACAGCTAACCAAGTTTATGGAGAGCAACTAGGAAATACATTTAAAGATAATGGCATAGACCCGTTTGCAATGAATAAACACTTTGAAGAAAACAACGGTACTTTGTCTGATGAAATGATTAATCAGCTTGGTACTGCTGGCTTAAACAAAGAGTTAGTTGAATCATATCTTAAAGGTCTACGTGGTGAACTAGGCTATGAGACTGCAGAACCTACGTTAAATGATACGGAGGTAAATGAAATTAAAGATATAGCTGGAGGTGACTCTGGTTATGATGCTTTAATGGAGTGGTCTGGTAAAAACTTAGATCAACAAGCTATCCAAGACTACGATGCTGTACTAGCTACAGCTAATAAACAAGCAATTAAATTTGCAGTCAAAGCACTCATGGGACAATACGAAGATTCACAAGGACGAGATTCTAAAATAGTTACTGGCAAAGAGTCATCTACTGAAACTTACAGGAGTATGGCAGAGGTTGTCAGAGATATGAATAAACCAGAATACCAAAATGATGAAGCGTTCAGAGATGATGTCATCAGAAAATTATCCGCATCAAACTTAAAAGTATAGGAGTTAAAAAAATGCCGATGGGAAAAGGGACTTACGGAAGTAAGAAAGGTAGACCTGCTAAGAAGATGAGCAAGGGTATGTCAAAACTACCTGCAGCTGTACGTAAAAAAATCTTAGGTAATAAGAAAAAGTAATGGCTGTCAAAAAGAAAAGTGTCAGTCTTAAAATGGGTAAGCATAAGTCTCGCTCAGGTGGACTGACAGCAGCTGGTAGGAAAAAATATAACAGAGCTACTGGCTCAAATCTTAAAGCTCCACAACCCCAAGGTGGTGCTCGTAAACGCTCCTTCTGTGCTCGCATGAAAGGAGTTAAAGGGCCAATGAAAAAACCCAACGGTAAGCCAACCCGTAAAGCTTTGGCACTACGCAAATGGAAATGCTAATGGCATACAAAAAAAAGTGTGGATGTAAACACGGAGGCAAAAGAAAGTAATGGCTAAACGTGGATTATACGCAAACATACACGCCAAGAGAAAGCGTATTGCAGCTGGCTCTGGTGAGAAGATGAGAAAGGTAGGGAGCAAAGGAGCTCCTACCAAAGCAAACTTTAAAAGGTCTGCTAAGACCGCTAAGAAAAGATAATTGAAAGATTTATATATCTATCTAACTTTACTAACAAACTTATTTATTTGCTCTGGCGTTATACGTCATTGGAATAATATACCATCAAAACAACATGACACCACAGAACATTTTTCCAAACGAAACACCCCCAAGACCTATGAACCATAACCATGAACACGACCAGTGGCACGTTGCTGAAGAAACTAATGGCAGGTTTGCCATGCTTGGCTTTGTTGCTGCTCTCGGCTCCTACATATTCACAGGACAAATCATTCCAGGAATCTGGTAATCCATACTACGACTCTCATACGAGATGGAAGATGTCGTGTTTTGACTTCGAGCTTGCTAAGATCGGGGTCTTAACTGATGAGAGTCTGGATAGACAATCTCAACTTAATCTTATAAATTTCTTTCTCTCTAAAGTGGAGAAGGAATGTTCACACATACAAATTAATTAAATGGCTGCAATCTCATTACAAAGAGAAACAACCAATAAGTGGCAAGAGTTATGTGAGTGGGTAACAAGTACAGACAACCGCATTTATGTTGGTTGGTTCGGTGTGCTTATGATCCCCGCATTACTTACAGCTACAACTTGTTTTATTATCGCCTTCATAGCTGCTCCTCCTGTTGACATAGACGGGATACGTGAACCAGTTTCTGGCTCTCTTCTCTATGGAAACAACATTATCTCAGGGGCAGTTGTCCCGTCATCAAACGCCATCGGCTTGCACTTCTACCCAATCTGGGAAGCAGCAACCCTTGACGAATGGCTCTACAACGGTGGGCCATACCAACTTGTCATCTTTCACTTCCTTATCGGTGCAGCATCTTACATGGGACGCCAATGGGAACTTAGTTATAGACTAGGGATGAGACCTTGGATATGCGTAGCTTACTCAGCCCCAGTATCAGCTGCACTTGCAGTATTTCTTGTCTATCCTTTTGGACAGGGGAGCTTCAGTGATGGTATGCCTCTTGGTATTTCTGGTACTTTTAACTTCATGTTTGTATTCCAAGCAGAACACAATATCCTTATGCACCCGTTCCATATGCTCGGTGTTGCTGGGGTATTCGGTGGAGCTCTTTTCGCTGCTATGCACGGAAGTCTCGTTACTTCCTCAATTCTTAAGGAAACAACAGAAGAAGTATCTCAAAACTACGGTTACAAGTTTGGTCAAGAAGACGAGACTTATAACATCGTAGCTGCACACGGTTACTTTGGTAGACTTATATTTCAATATGCTTCTTTCAATAATTCTCGTGCTTTACATTTCTTTCTTGGTGCTTGGCCCGTGGTTGGCATATGGCTCACAAGTATGGGAATCTGCACAATGGCTTTCAACCTTAATGGCTTTAACTTTAACCAGTCAATAGTTGACACTAATGGTAAAGTTATTCCTACATGGGCTGATGTCGTTAATAGACAGAACCTTGGAATGGAAGTCATGCACGAAAGAAATGCACACAACTTCCCATTAGACCTAGCGTCTGCTGAATCTACTTCTGTAGCTCTTACAGCACCTGCACTAGGCTAATAGTCACGTCCGTTCATCCTTCGGGACGCATGAAACCTAAGCATGGAACGGGGCTTAGGTAGATGGAGATTACCATGAAAGTAACTTTCGTTTATCGTGGCATCACTTACACAAAATTTGTTAAGTAAGTGAAACGGGGGGGAGCACCTCAGAGTCGGACTCCCCTCTAATTGGTAAAAGCCTCTACGGAGACACCTTTTGCCGTCATGACGGTAGGGATAGACCTACAAACAGCTTGAGTCTTAGCTGATACATTTAAGATTCCAACAATTCTAGATCTAGAGACGATAACTAATACCCTACAAATAAATGGCACAACAGTCAACAAATAATCCTAGCTCACAAACCTTTCTGGGTAGGATAAATACTGCGACTAACGCTACAAATAACAGAGATTTATATCTTAAATTATTTTCTGGCGAGATGTTTACTGGCTTCCAAAGGGAGACCATAGCTAGAGATCTTGTTATGAAGCGTACACTTACCAACGGTAAGAGTTTGCAGTTCATCTATACTGGACGCACAAGTGCGGAATACCACACTCCTGGCAACAGTATATTAGGAAACTCTGACAAAACTCCTCCAATAGCGGAGAAAACAATTACAGTTGATGATCTACTCATCAGTTCTGCATTTGTTTATGAGTTAGATGAGACACTAGCACACTATGAAATGAGAGGAGAAATTTCCAAGAAGATTGGATATGCTCTTGCTCAAAAGTATGATAGACTTATCTTCAGAGCTATAGCAAAAGGTGCTAGACAGGCTTCTCCAGTATCCCTAACAGGATTTGTAGAGCCAGGTGGTACACAAATTCAAGTTGGTGCAGGTTCTGACGCTGACGATGCTCTTGATGATGATAAGCTCGTAACAGCATTTTATGATGCTGCAGCAGCTTTAGATGAAAAAGGAGTTTCTGATGATGGTCGGGTTGCCGTACTAAACCCACGTCAGTACTATGCACTTATAAAAGGTGCTGGTTCTAACGGACTAATTAACAGAGACGTACAAGGTACATCTTTACAAAGCGGAAATGGTGTAATTGAGATTGCAGGTATTCAAATCTACAAGTCAATGAACGCTCCATTCTTCTCTAAGTATGGTACTAAGTATGCTCCAGCATCTAGTCCAACAGCTGGAACAGACCCTGCTACAGTGGATCCTGGAAATACAGGTTCATTTGTATCTGAAGGTATTGAAACAGCTACAACAGTTACAGGTAACAACTACGGAGCTCGTCAGAACTACGGTGCTGCCTCTAACTTTGCAAACACATGTGGCTTAATCTTCCAAAGAGAAGCAGCAGGTGTTGTAGAAACAATAGGGCCACAGGTTCAAGTAACAAGTGGTGATGTTTCAGTTGTTTACCAAGGCGATGTCATCCTAGGAAGACTAGCTATGGGAGCAGATTATGTTAACCCTGCAGCTTGTGTAGAATTGTTCGCTGGAACAACTACAAAGCCAGCAGCTTTCTCATAAGTTTTTATTTTATACAGGGGCTTCGTGCCCCTTTTTTTTTACATGGCACAAATATCTTACGGAGTGTCTACCGAACTAGATGCTGTAAACTCAATCCTGATGAGCGTTGGAGAATCCCCAGTTAATACTTTAACAGTGCAAAGCCCCGAAGTGGCTATAGCACAGAAGACTCTAAGGCAAGTCTGCCGTGAGATAGAAGCTGAGGGATGGTCATACAACACAGAGAATGAGTATCCTATTGACCTCGATACAAACAATCAATGTATCGTTCCTAATAATATACTACAAATTGACTTAAATATTTATCAACATGGTAAAGATTATAACATAGTTAGACGTAGTGATAACGGTGTAATGAAAATCTATGATAAGAAAAATCATACATTCACCTTTGAAAATTGTAGTAAATTATATTTTGACATAGTGTGGATGTTAGATTTTGAAGATCTACCTCAAGCATTTAAAGATTACGTTACTGCTAAAGCTACTAGAGTATCATCTAACCGTATGGTTAGTAGTACAGAATCTTCTAAATTATTAGAAGCAGAAGAAGCATATGCTAGAGCACTTGCTTTAGAGTATGATGCCCGCCAAGGTGACCACAATATATTTAATGACTTCCAGTATCAACAAGATGCTAACACAGTCTACCGACCATTTAAAGTACTAAGAAGGATGTAATGGCAGCAGTAAATCAAAGTATCCCAAACTTTCTTGGGGGTGTATCTCAACAGCCAGATAAAATTAAATTTCCAGGACAGTTAAGGGTCTGCGATAATGCCGTCCCAGATGTTACATTTGGTTTAAAGAAACGTCCCGCTGGAGAGTTCGTAAGTAAACTTACAAATGCTAATGCAACAGGGCATTGGTATGAAATCATAAGAGATGGAGATGAAAAATATTTAGTACAAATTACACCAGCTAATACTGGTTCTATACCTATACGAGTATGGGATCTAGCAGATGGGTCTGAAAAATCTTTAACAAATTCTAGTGGAGATTCTCTGTTTGCTTACCTTGCGGGGGCTACAGAAGAGTATGCACTACAAACTATTCAAGATTACACATTAATAGTTAACAAACAAAAAACTGTAGGTACTACAGGTAATACTTTTTCACCTATTCACAGTGGAGATTACTCATATGCTAGGTTGGATACTGTTGCTTACAATACTGAATATATATTATATAGTGGTTCAGCTCCCACACCCAATACATTTTACAGGGTTACTTCTGTAAAGGTAGATAGAATGAATGGTAGTAGTGCTGAAGGGCCAACATGGAATGACACAAATGAAAACCAGCAAAAATCTGGTACACTAACTTGGTCATTTTCTGGAGGATCTGCTGTTACTACAACAGGTGCTCAAGTAGGCGGTGCAAATATTACAGAAAATATTGAAGGTACTTTACAGGTAAACGGTAACAGTTACATTGCTAATAACGTAGCAAACTTTAATGGAAGTAGTACATCAAGTTCAGACTTTCTAGGTTATACTCAAGACTACGACATACGTTATACAGCTACAGTTACATTAAGAGACGGTGGTTTAATTAAAACTACAAACAAATCTACAGCTGAAGGTTTATTTATTGATGTTGCAATAGAGGGTATTACTTATCGTGTATCAGTTGAAGCTGTTGAACCAGTAACAACTTATCAAGATGTGTCTAGTATAGCTTATCATAAAACACCTAAGAACCCAGAGAACGGTGCTATATCTATGGCAACTATTCTTAATGGTTTGACAAGTTCTGTTAACAGTTCTTTAGCTAACGTTACAGCTGAGGTTATAGGTAGTGGTTTATTTATGCACGGCTCTGCAGCCTCTGGGGTTAACTTCCTTGGTGGTGCTGTTAATGAGAACATGAGTGTGATAGGTCAGAAAGCACAAGATGTTTCTAGATTACCTGCTATGTGCAAACAAGATTATGTAGCACAAATATCTAACACTGCTGATCTAGAAACTGATGATTACTATGTAAAGTTTGAAGCTAACAATGGTGTCTCTGGAGCTGGTAGTTGGGAAGAATGTGTAAGACCCCATAACTTTGCGGGGACAAGTGCAGCTGATGCAATGGTATTAGGGTTAGATCCCGCAACAATGCCTCACGCTCTTGTTAACAACCGTAATGGTACATTCTCATTTATTAAGTTAGACGAAGCTACTGCTAATACACGTGGTAACGAAAACTACTGGGATGATAGACTTGTTGGTGACAATAATTCTAACCCATTCCCAACCTTTAACGGTACACAAATACAGGAAATATTTTTTCACAGAAATAGATTAGGTTTAATTTCTGGCGAAGCTGTAATCTTAAGTCAACCTGGAAGTTACTTTAATTTCTTTGTTGTGTCTGCTATATCTGGCAGTGATGATAACCCAATAGATATAACTGTATCTGATATAAAACCTGCATTTATTAACCATACATTACCTATCCAAAAAGGGTTGTTAATGTTTTCTGATAACGGTCAGTTTTTACTATTTACAGAGTCAGATATATTTAGTCCTAAAACTGCTAGACTTAAAAAAGTTTCTAGTTATGAATGTGACAGCAGTATACAACCTGTTGACATGGGTACATCCGTACTATTTACATCTAATGTATCATCACATGCTAGAGCGTTTGAAGCTACAATTTTAGATGACGATACCCCCCCGCAGATACTAGAACAGACTAGAGTTGTCCCAGAATTTTTACCAAAAAGTATAACAAAGTCTTGCAATTCTGTACCAATAGGTATTGTAAGTTATGGACAGAAAGGACAGAAAGAAATATTCCATTATAAATACTACAACAGTGGTACAAAACGTGAGCAATCTGCTTGGTACACTTGGACATTAACAGGTACTATGCAACATATGCTCTATACAGGTGGTAGTTATTTTACAGTTACACTACATGGTAGTGACTATATTCTTAGTCGTCATGAATATGTAACTGACGCTGACACTGATAGAGCCTATGTAGTAGGTGGTACATCAACTGATATAGGTTCACCTCTTAAAACAGCAAGATGGTTTGAACCATGTCTTGATAGTTTAGTAGAACCAACAACAGTTACTGGTACTGCACAGACTACAACTGCTCCTGAAAAGACTGTCGTAGGAATACCTTACACACCCACTGCAGCTACCAACTTCTATTTAATTGGTATCTATGGTAATGACAGTGACGGTAATTCTATTGCTGGTATAGTACGAAAAGCTGATGCTGTAGGTACAGGTACTGCTACATTTAACGGTATTAATATAGCTAGTAATGCTAAAGTAGTGGTTGGTTATAGGTATACATCCATTATAGAGCTACCTACATACTATTATAATAAGGGACAGACTAATTATGACCTTGATGGAGAGCTACGTATTGCTGGTATTAACTTTGAATTAGGTGTATCTGGCCCTATGCAGTTTCATCAAGACCCTGTATATGCTGATATGGACTCTTATATACAGTATGAGTCTGGTATGGTAACTAATGCTAGTAACTATAACAACCCTCCATCTGAATTACATAAGGCAGTAAGAGTACCTGTTCATAAGAAGAACGATAAATATACAATGCAAATACAGATACCCGACCCCTTTTCCACTGCCCTACTCTCAGCTAGCTGGGATGGCAATTATTCACCAAAACGACATGTACGAAGGTAAGTATATTAAGACCTGCACTCCTGAGTTAGCTCTCAGTGTGGGTCTTAACTTACGCTATGAAGATAGACGTGAGACAGAGCAAACCTCTGGTCTTAGTGCTGAGGCTTCTATTATAGAGTCTTATTACAACTCAACTTATTCCGTGTATTTCACGGTTCCCAACGGCAAGGCTGCTGGAGTGGCGGGTGTGACCCCGCACAATATAATATGGATGTTATGTACTGATGCTAGCACAGAATATCCTCATACATTTGTAAGAGAAGCGAAACGCTGGGTAAACAGTTTACTTAATCCTTATTTATGTAACCAAGCAGATATGCGGAATGAGGCACACATAAAACTACTAAAACTTCTAGGTTTTACTTTCGTTAATTATCATGTATACAATGGAGTACCCTTAATACAATTTATTAAACCATGTGCGATCCCCTAGTAATTGGAGGTATCTTGGGTGGAGTGCAAGCCATATCAGGCATACAAGAACAGAATAGACAGCATGCTAATCAAGTTGCTGCTGTTAATCGTTCTAATGCAATGGCGAGACAGGACTACCTAAATAAAATCCAAATTTCAGCTTTTAACGATCAACGAAAAGGTGAAGTATTTACTGCTCAACTAAAGGCTGACGCAGCTTCAAGAGCAGCATACTATAAACAAAAAGAAATAAATCAGGCTGAAGCTACGAGAGCACTCACAGCATCAGACCAGAAACTAAGAGAACGGATAACCGAACAAGCGTTCCAAAGTCAAACTAACCTTGCTAAAGCTATACAAGCTCAAGGTACAGTACTGGCTAGCGGACAGCAAGCAGGTCAATCCATGTTATTATCATTAAATGAAGCCGAACGTGACTTTGGTTTCAAACAAGCACAAATAGATGCTACAATATTTGACGCTACTAAGAACTACGGTATTGAGAAATATGGTATTGACTTAGATCAGTATGGAGCAAATACTAGAGCACTTAATGCTGTCACAACTACCGCTGCTGTAGCTCCGTCTGCATCCTTTAAAACTGTTAGACCTATTGAAAAAGCAGCACCAAGTAAACCATCTGCCCTTGGGCCAATCCTCGGTGGCTTCTCCACTGCTCTTAGTGCAACAAGTGCTATTGGCGGGGACGGATACATAGCAGAAAGATTTGGCTGGGACTAATAAACTATGGCATATCAAAGATCAACAAAAGCACAAGGATTTAGACAGAGGGTTGTACCAACTAATGAAGTTAAACAGTACACAGACCTAGCTAAGTCTTTAGAAAAAGAACGTAAATCTACAGTATCAGATTACAAGGCTGCTGCTAACGAGCAGATGACAGAGATGCAACGTCTCTCTACTTTACAAAATCAGGAAGATGTTTACGAATTAGCAAACTTACGTCAGTTTAGTAAGACCCTAAACAACACGTTAGATACTGTTGCTAAACAAATAATCAAACCTATTACACAAGGTCAAATACAAGATGGTATAAACACTGCTATACGTTGTCAACAAGGCGATGAAGAGGCGTGTGAAGCTGTTAAATTAAATGATGAACAAGAGCTATCAATACAAGCTCAAGTTGCTGAACAAAGAACTAAGGTTAATGAAGCAACTGATAAGATAGAAGAAGAGTGGGACGAAGCTGGCTTTGAAGCTGATTTAACTCAAAAATACAGACTGTTAAATTTAAAAAAACAAAACGCTAATTTTTCTATAGGTTACAGACGTGGTATGTTAATGGAAGCTGCCACAGGTTGGGATGCTTACAGAGATAGTATACTAACTGGTAGTAGTGATGACCCTATAATAGATAGAGAAGTTGAACACAACGGTGAAACTTATAAAGTTAGTGATTATTATAATATTGACGATCCAAAAGTTAAAGAGAAAATTGTTGGTGCTTTACAAGGTGAATACATATCTCGAAATGGTGCTGGATTAAGTAAGTTAATGGTCAATAAATATCTTACTAATAAAGTTGTTGAGAGAACTAATATATTTAACCAAAACGAATTTAACAAAGGACAAAGAGAGTGGGGTAATACACAACTAGAATACTATGCAGATCAATTTGAAAACTTTACATTTAGTGATTTAGATTCTGAAGCTGGTCAAACCACAGCTCAATTAGGTGTACAAGAGTTTCTAAATACTAGCCCTGCTATTATGGAAGCTATGGGAGTTGAAGGTAGTCGTAATGCTGCAGCTAAAGGTAAACTTATTGAGCTTCTTACCGATACTCTTACAAGTGATAACTTTAAAAATATAGATGATTCTGAAGCACTACTGTCATTTTTAGAAGAAGATAAATTTTATATTGCAGGTGTATCAGCAAAGAAAAAAGATGGTACATATGAGTTATCATCATTGTCTGATTTGTTTGGTAGTGATTTAGATACAGATGCTTTAAGAGCAGAAGTATTAGAGTCTATAGCTGCTGAAGCTCGTAAAACATTAGCTGGTAATAAAATTCAATTACAAACTAGAATAGCCGATCTTGATATAGAATATGGAGATGATAAGGTAGGTTATGAAATAGCTTTAGGAGAACTATATCAATCTGAACAATACTATGGTAAATATTGGGCTAATGCTATTTTTAAACAACGTGATTCTAAATTTAAAGTAACACCTCCTCTAGATGAAATCGAAAGTAGGAAAAGAATGAAAGAGCTTGAGAAACAATACGATGTTAAAAATGGAGGTAAAATAAATATATTTAATGTTAATACACAACGTATAGATGCTAACGTTTTAAAAGAATATAAAGATAAAGGTGTATTTGCAGATCCTTACGGTGGCGATGAAGGTGCTCGAAAACTCCATGCAAGTGGTATTGTCACTCTAGAAAAAATTGTAACAGATATATTAGGTGATAGACAAATCCCTGAAGGTGAACAAGAATTACAAGCAGCAGCGTTTGTAAATTGGGTTTCCCCTAAAATTTTATCAGTAGCACAAAAATATTCTGACTTAAATAATGTTGATATAAGTGATGGTATAGAATATGCTATTGAATATTACACACAAAAACTAAAAGCGTCTAATGAATTTGGCGGTCTTTCAGCAGAAAACATGCCTAGTTTAGCTGAAGGTGATACAGATAATGTTAACTTAGCAATAGCTAATGAAGTTGGTTTTAATAATGTGATATACCAAAGCAATGTTGAAGACTTACTTTCTACGGATAAACAATCAAAGTTGCATGAAGATATATTACAAAAAGCTAATGATGCTGTAGCTAATAATAACGGTTATATATTTAAGAAAAACAGTATAGTTAAATCACCTGTTTTCTTCTTGTTAACAGACGAAGATAGACCTGGAATTATATTTGAAGCCTTAAGTAGAATTGATCCTCTATCAACTCACCCTGCTGTTATTTACAACGATCAGATTGTTAAAAATGGCGGTAAAGCAGTAGAATGGAATGACCAGATAAAAGCAGAAATTGCAGAATGGGAAGGTTTAACAGCCGATACTAGAAAAGCATTAACAAGTAATGTTGATGTTAGAGTTAACACAGCGTTAAAGCAAGAAGGTTATATTTCTTTAACTGATCTAGCCCAAACTTTAATTACCCCAGACGGTAGCATACCTGTCAGAGAAGATGAGTATTCTGCATTATTAGTGGCAGCTGGTGTTACTGATACTTTTACTTATGAAAACTTTTTAGCAAGACCAGATCTTGTAGAACGAGTTATTAAGCAAAAAATGTTTAATGGTTTAAAACTTATTGAAGGTACTACTAATAACAACAACGAAACTATACGTAAATTAACTGCATATATGGTAACTGGAGATACTGAAAATTGGAATAAAGGTGACTTTAGTAATTATAGTTTAGAAGCATTAAATGCTTATCACAGTGGAAGTAATGAACGTCTTAATAGTTTATTTAATAATAATGGTCTTTCTCTCAATAGCTTTAACGTAGATGTACCATTTGCTAGAGATCTTATTGACACAGATACTAATAATATTCTTAATGTAGATTTAACTACAGTAACTAGCCTTGAAGATTTAGAAACAACATTAACTAAATTTAATGAGTTAGATGTACCAGAACAAAAAATCAACATAAGAGAATACTCTACATATGAGCAAGGAGCTGGTCTAGCAAGTCATCAGTTACGTAGAATTTTAGGTAAAGGTTGGGAACGTGTACCTAACCCAGAATATGCAAGATACATAAAATTTAAATCAAACTTAGAAGAAAAGATTTATGTTTCTAACGTTTTAGAAAACGGAGTCGGTTTTATGTGGGGTAATCTTGATGATGGTAGTATACAAGCTGAGTACATGAGTAGGTATAGTAGTCCTCAAAAGAATTTTGACCATGTGTTTTTACCAGCTGTAGAGAATATAATTGGTAAAGAAAGATTAGATACTATCAAAGAAAAAGGAAGTAGTACTGATGGTATACTTGAACTACTTAAACTAGAACCAGAGTTTGCTGGCATTAATATTGAACCTAGTGCAGCTTCAGAAATTACTGACACAGATATAAACAACGAGAGAAGGTTAGAACTAGAAATTGAAATGCTAAATATTATCCATAGCGGTGAGTCAACAGTTGATGTAACAGGCAATGGTTATGAAGCATTTAATCAAGGTGGAGAAAATAATGGGAAAACACTTACAGAAGGTAGTTTTAGTGGTACTTACGGGGATCACCCAGCAAATACAGGAAAGAAACTAACTGGAATGACCATCGGAGATATTTTATCTATACAAGATAGTGGATATAATTATACAAAATATCCAAAAACTGACAAAGGTACTGCAAAATGGCACAAATCAGGTGGCATACATGCAGCAGGTAGATACCAATTTACAAGAGTAGGTTTAAGAGAAGCTTTAAAACGTTCAGATCTTAAAGAAACAGATCTATTTTCTGAGATAAACCAAGATAAATTGGCAATGATTTTATTAACACAAATAGGGTCAAGTCAATGGACAAGTATGGCAGGTAATGAACAGTTAGTAGAACTACTTAAAAAATACAAGTCAATCAAATAGCCCTACGGGACTGAAAATTAATGGAAGACAATTTAACAGAGTTGGAAGGAAGCCAAGTTCAAGGACTTGATTTCTCAGACATCGAAGAAGATGATGATACTCTTCAATCACTCAATGTAGCAAACGAAACAGCTAAAAGATTAAATGATGCTCGTCTTGAACGAGTTGCATCTAATGAAGAAGCTACTGCTGCAGTACTAGCACAACAAGAAGAACAATCACAAGATCAAGGTTTTATTGCTGACAACCCAGTACAAGCTGTACAAGAAGTTGGTAAAGCCTTATACGGTGGAGCTACTGATGCTGTAGAAAGTATAGGTAGTTTTGTTGATCTAACAGGCGATACGATTATGTCTGTCGCTAACCGCATACAGGGTAATCCACAGGAATACGGTCAAAACCCTTTTGCATTTAGAGAATATTTAAATGAAGGTGGGGCATCCCCTGGAATCCTAGATATACCAGACAAGTACGAGGTTGTAAATAACTCTGGTGCAGGTAAATTAGTGCGGGGTTTGGTAGAATTTGGTTTACTAACCTACGCTACATCCCTAACAGGAGGAGCTATGGCTCCTACCATGTTTGGTAAGTCAGCACAATTTGCTAATAAAGTAAGAGGAGCTAAATTATTAAGAGGTGCATTAAAGAATAATACACCATTAGTTGGTGGTATGGTCAGAGGAGTTGCACGTACAGGTAAAGGATCTAAGTTTATTAGGTTCTTACCTAAAGCTGGTAGCATAGCTGCAGAAGGTTCTGTTGCAGATCTTATCTCATCTTCTTCTGACTATGGTAATATGGCTAATTTATTAAATGAATATGCTCCTTGGTTACCATTCTCAGAGTTTTTGTCTGTCGACCCAGATAAAGATAATCCTTGGACAGCTAGAATAAAAGCTATTTTTGCTGGTGCAGGTTTAAATGTAGCAGGTTATACTGTTGTAGCTTTTGGTAGAGGTAGATATGCAGCTATGAAAGCTAGGAAAGCTGGTAAGTCTGTAGATGAAGCTAATACAATAGGTAACAAAGTAATGGATGATAGTATCCGTAACGATGTTGCTGAAGAGTATAAACAGCGTGACGATCTTAAAAAAGAAGATGTAAGAAAAGGAGAAGGTGTACCAGAAGATCCTTATGGAGATTATATACAACAACACCTTAATGATGATAACTTAGGAAAGCTATACAAAGGTCTTACTAAAGGTAACTTAGATGAAGTTGTTGGTAATGATGCTTTTTTTCACGGAAGTCATGCTGGACTCCTAGGAGACTATCCATATTTAAATCTTAATGAAAAGAGATGGACAGATGAAAACTTATTTGGTAATGGTTTTTATTCTACTGATGATTTAACTGTTGCTGCTATTAACCGTGACCCTACAAAAGGTTTGGTTATTGGACGTGATAAAGATGGATTAAAGAAAGTAGTCTATAGACTTAAGCAAAAAGGTAACGTAAAATTTTTAGACGCTGATAAACTGTATAATTGGAATAGTAAATCTAAAGAAGTGCAAGCATTTAAACGTGCTGGTTTACTAGATGATACTGGAGAGTTTGCTACAGCGTGGCCTAGTACTGGACAAGTAAGTTATTCACAATATATTGATCTTATAAAAGACAGGCAATTCTATCCTCGTGAGGAAGTCACAGCGGTACTAGACGAGATCAATAAAAGTCTAGCAGAGTTAGGATATGGTGGTATAACATATACAGCTAAACAAGCTGACAACGCACATAAAGTTAGAGTTTACTGGGATCCTGATAGCCAGATTGATTTAGATAGGTACAACCTTGCTAATCGCTCTGAGTTTGAAACTGAAATGCCTATTTTTGAAGATGGTAATTTTGGACAAAGACCCCCTAGGCAACCTTATAAAACCAACATCGAAGCTGGTAGAGGATTAGAAGGTAGTAGAGGTGCTCAATATTTAATTGATAGATTAAGTAAACGCTTTATGGCTAAAGGTGTAGAGGAGTTTGAAGCAAATGAAGTTGAAGAATTTATAAATCTTATAGGTGACAGATTTTTTGATGATGTGTCTATATCATTTACAAACAAGCTTGGGCCACAAGGTAGGTTTAATTTTGGTAACAAATTAGTTGAAATACAACAACAAGCTATGGAAGAAAATGGTCTAACCGAGGTTATGATCCATGAACTATGGCACAGTTTATCTAGATATTTACCTAAATCTGACGTTAAAAAATTAAATGTAGAATTTAATAATAGAAAAGCTAAATGGTTAGCAACTGGTACAAAAGACGTACAATTATTTAACAAAGGTAGATATACTTCTACTAACTACAGATATAAAAATATAGACGAGTGGTTTGCTGAAACCATGTCAGATGAGTTTTATACATATCAAAGAGAAACAGCTGAAGGTAAATATTATTTTGCCCCAGCAGGTACTTGGAAGCGTCTAGGACAAGAGGTGTCTATCTTACTTAAAGATATGTATGCTACGGTTGCATCAAGGCTTGGAGGGTCACAGGCAAGGCGTATATTTGGTAATTATAAACGTAGAAGATATAATGAAATGCGGAAGAGTGATTTGTTTATAGAGCCAGCTACATTAGAAATGGAAGTTATGGCAATGGAAGGTTGGAATCCATTTATTGATGATTTTGATGAGATTACTTCTATAGAAACTTTTAAAGAGATGACCGATGGTGATGACTTTAAACGTCTTAGCAAAGATGAGCTAGAAAATTTAGCTAAAAATAAAGGTGCTCGTAAAAATGATGCTTGGGATGAAACTACAGGTAGATCTAATGCTGGTAAGGACACTGATCCAACACCTGATCGTAACCCTAATAATTTTTCAGATGATGAAAAGACTGTTTTCCCAGATGGAAGTGAGGACTTAAAAGGTAAAACTAAAAAGTTACTTAAGGAGATGATAGATCAAAATGGTAGTACAACTAACCAAATCTTGATAGAAAAACAGATTAAACGACTTGCAGATGGTAGTGAATCATTATACAAGTTTGTTAAAGAATTTTCTGCAAAATTAAGTGACGAAGTTTTTGAGAACCTTAACAACTCATACGACTATAATAAAGTACAGTCTGCTATATTAAGACAAGCTGAAGAGATATATGCACGTATTGACGCTGATATAAAAGGCGGTGGTACAAGTAAAAATCTTAATGATTATTTTAAAAAAAATCCAAAAGATCGTATAGAATATACACACAATGGTAATAAAGTAGTTACTGGTACAGCAGAGCAAAAGATAGCCTTAGAGTTAGTTGTACAAACACTTGCTAAACGTGCATCTATGTTTGCTACAGGAGGGCTAAACCTGCCCGCAGGTGCTAACAAAACACGTCAACTTAAGCATGCTAACGATTCTTTAATTATTGCTTTACGTGAATATAAAAAGATTGGTTTTATGACTGGTAGCGAGCTAGCAAGACAAAACCCAAAAGGTAGATTATTACCAGAGGATGCTAGACGTTTAATTGAAAGTGAGTTAACAAAAATTGATGACGATTTTGCAGCTTTTCATAAAGAATTAGAACGTTTAACTAAAGAAGGTGATGATTCTCTACGTGCTGATCTACTAGAAATGCATGCTCTTAGTGGTGGTAAAGTATTTACTTATGATGATATGACTCAGTTTATGAGAGTATTATCTAAGGGTGGTAGATTTAAAGGACAAAATTATAAGTCTGGTATACGTGAGCAAATGCGGGGTATGTTCTATAACTCTGTGTTAAGTAGCGTACGTACACCAATCAAAGCTATTGTAGGTACTAACTTTCTTGCATTAATGAGACCGTTCCAGGCATGGACAGGTGCTGCACTGGGTGGTAATAAACAAGAAATGATTATTGCTGCAGCCCAGATACATGGTATCAATGAGATGTTTGCTGAAAGCATGAAAATGTTTAAGCACAACTGGGACTTAGGTATTAATAGAAAGGCACAAACCTATGTAGGTAAGTTTAATGTAGAGACTAATACTAAAGAATTTAAAGATATGGCTAAGTTTGTTTATAAGTACGGTACTCCGTCTGAGCAACAAGCTTACAAAATAGCTGAAACTTTATTAGACTTTAACAACTCACCTTGGGTACGCTATTCACAGAACGCTATGGGAGCTGGAGACGCTTTAGCTAGAAACCTATTAGGTAGATTTGATATGCGTATGAAAGCTGCTAGAGCTGCAATAGATCAAGGTGTAGATTTAGACGATGTAATTAAGGTAGCAACAAATACTGAAGAAAATTTTAGGCGACAAATTTTTAAGAAAGATAAATATGACATGTGGGTTGTCTCAGATAAAGCTGCTTCTTTGGCAGGTGATGAGATTGCTTTAACTAAAGCCCTAACAGGTAATTTAAAGGGTCTAGAATCCATTGGAAAGCTTACTGGATTCCGTTTATTCTTCCCATTTGTACGTACTGGAGTCAACGCTATTGACCTTACATTCCAACATACCCCTGGAATTGCTAGATTTCATAGCAAATATAAGGACTTTATGGAGTTTGCAAGGACAGGAGCTAATGCTGACTACTTAATGAAAGAATATGGTGTAGCTAAAGCAGATATACCTAACCAAATAGCTATTCTTAAAGGTAGAGAAGCTACAGGTGCTATGATAGTAGCTTTAGCTATGGGTGCTGCTATAACAGGCAACATGACAGGTATGATGCCTTACGATAAAGAGACTAGAGACCTTTGGAGAGCTAATAAGATACAACCAAACTCATTTAAAATAGGTGATACATACGTATCTTACGGTGATATAGAGCCATTTAACAGTATACTAACTTCTGTAGCTAATGTTATGAACTATCAGTACGCTTTAGGCGAAGATGTTAGGGATAATATGCTAGAAAAGATAATGTTTATGGCAACAGCTGTGGTTGTTGACAAGTCTATGTTAGCAGGTGTAGAAGATCTTGCTCAAGTCCTTAGTGGATCAACAAGTGAAATACAATTACAACGTATTGCAGCTAAATTAGTTAGATCACAAGTACCATATTCTGGTTTAAGTGCTCAATTAGGTAATTTAGTAGACGAAAATGAGCGTATATCTAGAGGATTCTTTGAAACTCTTATTAAAAGAGATATTGCATTTAAAAGTTCTTTACCCGCTAAGTACGATATACTAGAACCTGGAAAAGAAGCTGTGCAATTTAGTGCATATACTACTAATCCATTAATGAAACTATGGAACTCACTGTCACCTGTTGCTGTAACATACGCAGGTAACAATAAAGTTAAGAAAGCTTTACGTGATATAAGCTTTAACTTACCAGAAACATTACGTACATGGAAAGGTGAAGAGCTTAACTCATTTGAACAGTCTGAGTTACAGAGATATTTAGCTGAAAGTGACCTATATGAAAGATTAGATAAACTAATAAGTTCACAAAGTTGGCAAAATCAACTAGAAGAATATAAAAGACTAGGTCTAATGAAACGTGAAGGCTTTGGAGCAACAGATCAGAAGTTTTATATTGACGTACAACGTATATTTTTACAAGAAAAGAAACAAGCTATAGCACGTTTAAGGCGAGAACACCCCGCTTTATATCAAAGAATTAAAGAAAGGACAAGTTACGAGTTCTATAGTAAGAAAGGTAATTATAATATAATACAAAACCTAGTAAACATACCAAAATAACATTGATTATCAATGGCAGTTACAACTAAAAAATCATTCGCTGCTACGACTAATGCAACTACAACTGTATTTAATCCAGTCAGCATACAACTGAATAACCAAGATGATCTAGATGTTTATGTCACATTGTCGGGTGGTACTAGAGTGCTACAGCTACGCCAATCTACTGGTAGTACTGCACAGTCTAGTCACCCACAGGTGAACAACACAGACGGATTATACTTCCCTGCAGTATCTGCGGGAGCAACTTTATACAACTACACACTATCCAGCGATAACAATACAATTACATTTAACTCTGCACTACCTAGTGGGGCAGTAGTATTTTGTGAACGTAGAACAAGAGATGCAGATAGTTCATATACTAGCTTTGCAAGTGGCAGCACTATAAGAGCCACAGATCTTAACAACTCCTCTACTGAGTCTAATTTTACTGCACAGGATGCTAGAAACAAAGCACTTGATTTAGAAAATGCAATATTTGGTGGTGTACAACCTACTATTGGTGGTGTACCACAACCATTTATAAACAGTTCTAATATTATAGATGGTAGTATTGGTACAGCAGATATAGCTAATGATGCTATAATTAGCACTAAGATAGCAAACAATGCTATCGAATCATCTGACATTAATAATGATGCAATTATAACACGACATATAGCTGATGGAGCTATTACCAACGATCAATTAAACACTAACTCAGTAACAAGTCAAAAAATAGTAGATGGCACTATAGTAGCTGGAGATATAGCTAATAATACTATTACTACAAACCAGATTGATACTGGTACTTTAGATAATAGGTATTATACAGAAACAGAATTAAATGGCGGTCAATTAAATAACTTATACTTTACAGAAACTGAAATAACTGATGGTGCTGCTGATGGCAGATACTACACAGAAACTGAGCTAGATGCTGGTCAATTAGATAACAGATATTATACAGAAACTGAACTTTTAACTGATGGAGCGTTAGACGGTAGGTACTACACAGAAACAGAAGCTGAAGCTCTATTCCTAAGACAGGACTCTTCAGAAACTATTGCTAGTGGAGTTACATGGGCTAGTACTGATTCTAAAGTAGCAACTACTGCTGCTATAGATTTACGTATTA
>VMHT01158536.1_pt1 | contig 22064 bp, 23 predicted proteins | sample 4693611 | NCBI WGS metagenome assembly VMHT01 (sample SAMN12280063, study PRJNA550983) | marine metagenome | isolation source: seawater sampled from same location over 5 years 0.02-0.2 micron viral filtrate | place: USA: collected off the coast of southern California halfway between the port... ...
AAGCCCCCGAGCTTAACAAAACCAAACAAAACCCACACTTTTACACTTGTCTCTACCTCCCTCTCCAAAAACCTACAAAAAAAAACTATGCCCTCCTCCCCCAACAAAAAACGCAAGATAAAAATGCTATCACCGGCACACACAAAAAAATGCTCCATCCCGTACTGCTCCACCATCTGCGACATAAGGGCCGGTCGATACAACACCGACGACGTCACGGGCCAGCTGCTTTGTAAAAAGTGCTACGACGAGACGTGGCCACCGGGGTGCGAGGGTGAAGTGACTGATAGTGCGAGTGAAAGCGAGGACGAGGAAGAGGACGAGGAAGAGGTGGCCATCAAGCACTGGGAAGACATCAAGCAGTTTATCGTGGACGAGTACGACCGGGGCTGGCTCTTGGAATATCCAGGCGGGGACCGACTTCTGGTCTATAAAGAGAATGTTGTTGGAAAACCACGCTTCGCCCAGCCGTCCGTCATCGGCGAGGCCGACGCTAAAAAAGAAGTTATGAAACACCCCTGCCCGGCAATCACCTGCCCGACGGCGAGCCTAAAAGAACAGGCAGAAGAAAAGGGCTACAAGATATACTTCTCGGCAGACAAAAAAAACAAACAAAACTACGCCAATCAACAGCGAGCCCTCGGACACATCCAAAAGGGTAAAAAGAACTGGGACGACTACGACCACGACTGGCACTCCACGAAGCAGACGAAAGCCCGCCGGACGATCGACGAGGTGGATAAACTGCGGGGCGAGGTCGCCGAGCTCAAAGCACTGGTGAAAACCCTGATGGCAAAACTCGGATAAAAAAACAAAAAATAAAAAAAATTAGTTAGTTAGTTTTTTTTATTAGAAATTAGTATTTTATAGAAAATTGATTCACATTTCCTGTTAGGTGGTATAGCACACAAAAATGCCCGTGACCACCCGCTCAATGACGAAGAAAATTCAAGCCGCCGCCATCGTCGCCAGCTTTAAAGAGCTGGACGAGGATATAACCGAAGATTACTTCGACCCCGAGGTATTGAAAATGCTACGAGGTCGTATAGACAAAATTAAAACCCGATTTGAAAACAAAGAAAACTACGAAGATATTCTAAAAGATTTGGAAATACTCGGAGAAGATGCGGGGGAGTATATATAACTATTCGGTGCCGAATAATAGAGACAACTGAGACCGACCCATTAAAGTTAATTCTTTAATATCACTATCTACTATCCGTGCTTTAAGGTCTCTTAATAATACTTCATTTTTATTTTTTAATTGTATGTAAATTGGATAATTAGAGTTAAAGTTTATCTCCTCCTCGACACCCGTCTCCACCACGTCTTTAACAATTGTATATATTGTATTCTCTTTACCGCCGGATAAACTATCATAACTTTCTACACTTCTGCTGATAAGTTGGATTAAGTATGTCTCCGCCCGCAGAGCAGCCCGAGTTGTAAATGGTGCTCTAAAAGTTATACGAGAGCCCGGCGTTTGACTCGCGTTTAATTGTATCAGATTATTATATCCTAAAAAGTTGGCGAGGTCGGGGTTTGGAACTTCGTTGCCAGCAGCATCAAGTCTTAAAAATTTAAAATCATATATGCTCTCAGCGACAGACACATTAGGAGTTCCGAGAGTATTACCATTATCAAAAACGATCTGGTTGTTTGTCTCTGCTGGTTGTTTAGTGTATGGGTTATTAATAACTCCTACATTTTCTAAAATAGTCGTGTCCTGTGTTCCATATAGACCGATAAATGCGTGATAAATTTTATTAGGGTCGCATTTATTAATAGGCTTACTGGCTGTCGCTCTCACCGCATCGGTTAATTCAGGGTCTAAAAGAGCCCCACCACCCTCTCTATACTGGACGCAGGTAAATATACCATTTCTTACTTCTATCTGATATACGTCTCTGCGTGTCCCACCACCTAATCGTGTCTCGCAGGCAGCATTTACGCAGTGAGGTCTTACCCGAGCAGCATTGCGACCATTATATATTGTATTGCCCTCGCTGTCTGAGGCGACCACGCACACCGCCGATGTCTGTGGATTACCCGCAGTTGCCCCCGGTGCTATACACGCCGTTGTGGGATTGGCTGCCCGAGACACATTATCGTCTTTCATATATATCGCAGTGACAAAGTCCGACTCATCTAATCCTACTCCGCCCTGGTGTTCTAATTGCTGAAAAACACTATCCTCCATAACACCCATAAAAAAACCACTTCCGTCTGAGGCATTTCCCGTTTGATCTGCTTCTTCATATTTAAGCACACGAGCAGTGATTACACCAGCACCTATACATATATCTAATTTATCAGCACATAAAGACGTGGATATTGTTCCATTAGGAAGGACACCTGTGGATGCTGTCTTAAACATTTGACTATTATTATCTCTCGTTATATTATGTTGTATGATTTGGTGTCCTATCGCAGGGGCAGGATTACCAGTCCATATTAAATAACCCTGTCTCCTAAATTCAATCGTCACGTGTTGTGTATCGTCTGTTGTGACTAATGCCTGTACGCCGAGGTCGGGTCCGGTTAATGTGTTTAACCCTGCGTTTATCGAGGCGGTCATATTCATTAAAAGGTCGGTAAAAGAACTTCTATCATATCTGCGAATAGTGGAGTCAGTTAAATCACGAATTCTTATCTCACGATTATTACCTGTATTTGTTTGAAAAGTAAAAGTATCATTACTGGGTCCTATTTCAAAAGAAGGTGTCTCTCTTGTAAAATTAGCAGATTGGAGAGCGATGGTGGAATTAGGCGGTAAATAAAAACCTTCATTTAAATTTACATCAAAACGCCCGTTGGGGTCTTCCGTGGTTATTCTCATAAGTTTCGCCATTTATATAAAGAGACAAAAAAAATTTAAATTAATTAATTAAAGATATGGACGGAACAAGTAGCAGCACTACTAAAATTACTATTTGTTAATGACACTTTTAAATGTTTAGGAATAAAGGCCAGGGTTGCTATTTTACCTACACCAGTCGTCGTGTTTTCGGTTTGAACAAAACTTAATGGAGCAGTAAAAAAATTAGTATTGTCGGCAGATATTAAAAAGTTTGGTGCTATATCGCCCGGAGAGACAGTTGCTATTCTTATTAAAAAATGTAGTTTGCCATCGCCCTTTGGTCTTTTTGTTATTTCTACGGAGGCACTCGTGTGAGTTCCGCCACCCGACGAGACACTCTCTCCGTCAATTATTAATGTCGTTGTTAAAGCGTCTCGTGTGTTTAATGCTTCCACAGCCGTCTCTATCGCTTCTGTATCAACTTTTATCGTATCTAATACTGCGTCCATAGTTGTTAAAGCAGAATTAGTCGCTGTATGGAGAACCTCTAATGCTGCTTGGTCTGTTTCAATAGCGGTGAGAGTTGTTTCTAATGTATCTAAATTATCTGATAAATGGTCTAATTTTGTATTTACTAATGCTATTGGCACGTCGTCGGTTGCTATACACACTCGCTGGGATGTCGCAGACTTATTACCGCTATTGCCGTCCACATCGCTTCCGGCGATATTAAGATTAACATTTAAATAATCACCATCCACAGCATTATCTAATGCTTGAAGTGAAGTTTCCAGGGCTGTTAATGTGGACTCAATAACATCCTGTTTAGCCTCTGTTGCTCCTCCCGATGCTGCTGATGCTGCCACTCTCAATTTACCATCCCCGTCCACACTCAGCGGGACATAATCGCCATCAGCTCCGAAGTCGGCCTGACTATCTTGTCTCACACCTAAAAACATAACACCCTTATCTCCCGAAGAGTGTGCCGTATCTTCTGCTTTAACTATATCGTCTAATGCCTGGACGCTTGTTTCAATCGCACCGAGGTGTGTCTCAGCATTATCTAATTCTGTGTTTAATGTATCTAATTTAGAATTCGTCGCTGTGTGGAGAACCTCTAATGCTGCTTGGTCTGTTTCAATAGCCGTGAGAGTTGTTTCTAATGTATCTAAATTATCTGATAAATGGTCTAATTTACTATTCGTGCTTGTTTGGAGAATTTCTAATGCTGCGAGGTCGGTTTTCATAGCATCCGTATCAGCATCAATTCCAGTTAATAAAACCTCCACCGCTGCGAGGTCAGTCGCACAGGCAGCGGTCGCCGTATCTATATTTCCTAAATGCCCCTCGGCTTGATCCACCTCTGCGTTTAATGTATCTAATTTTGAATTCGTTGCGGTTTGAAGAACCTCTAATGCTGCGAGGTCAGTCGCACAGGCAGCGGTCGCTGTATCTATATTACCTAAATGAGCCTCAGCATTATCTAATACCCCGTCTATTGTTGTGAGAGCAGAATTCGTTGCGGTTTGAAGAACCTCTAATGCGGCGAGGTCAGTCGCACAGGCAGCGGTCGCTGTATCAATAGCACCGAGGTGTACTTCTGCTGCCGAGAGAGTTGCCTCAGTTGCCCCACCACTCGGTAAAGCAGAAGAGACAATATCTACCTGAATTTCATTTCCACTCACGGCATTATCCAGGATTTCCACGGCTGTCTTTATCGCAGCACTATCCGTTTTAATTGTATCTAATACTCCGTCTATTGTATCCAATTTGCTATTTGTGGAAGTTGTTAATGCTTCCAGAGTATCTACATTAAGATTTACACTATCGGTGGATATTTTAATATTAGCCGTGTTAGTTGCTATAACTTCTAATGTCGCCTCGAGCACGTCCTGTTTAGCCGATGTAGCGAGATTGTGTGTGTGGTCTTCTTGAATACTCACTTTAAGGTTTCCCTCACCTGTAAGTGCCGTCGGCAATTGAGTTATGTCATCACCTACATCCACATTTAATCTTTCACTACCTTCATTTCCTAGTTCTTGAATACAGACTTTAAGATTGCCTGATCCCGTCAGAGCACTGGGAAGACGTGTGGTTAAATTGGTATTTACATCTGTTAATTTAATGGTTTGATTAGCGAGGTGTTCATTAGACTTTTTTGTTAGGTTGTTTGAATGGAGAGAGTTATTTTGTGTATGACTTATCCGAGCATTGCGAGAACTCATTATACATATACAAAATATTAAATTTTTATTTATTTTTATTTATTCATCTAATACCTTCGTTATTTCTAAAAAGATTGAATTTCTATTTCCGACATCGCCGGCGAGTTGTCCTTCCGAGTTTAATATACGACATTTAAAATTATCAATAGTGACCGGCTGTCCTTTATGTATATACGATATAGACCCTTCGTTATAGGAGGAGGTGAAGTTTCCACTCGCATAATATTTTGATATAATAGATGAGACAGACCTATTATAATTAGGGTCGCCGGCTATATTATTAAATAATTTACTTCCCACTTCAATCTTATAGTATGGGTCGTCCACCTCAGCGTACTCACCCACATCTATATGGTCTTTTGCTATAATAGGTATTTGTCTATTTTCATTCGCAGATATATAAACAGGTGGGGCTCCACTTGCTCCGACTATATTAAATCCTGTATTAACCGCAGCTACATCATAACACTGATAAACACCTGCTCTGTCGTCCAGCAATCCATCATCATTTAAAGGTTTTATTTTGTCTCTTATTGCTGCCGTAGCATCGTCGGGTGGAAAGTGAGGGGTTAAACGCTGGACTACCGCACCCACACCATCAAAGTCCCCCGTTATATTAACTCCATCCTGTAAGTTTATTGTTGCCCCGTGGACTGCCATCTCTCTTCCATTTCTGTCTTTACATAATAAACTACCCGCTACAGGTACGATTAAATCACTACCGAACTTTAAATCAGTGTGGAATAAACTTGGTGGACTGACATCTGTTAAAAATATACCTGAATATTTATTCGCCCAGAATTTTTCAGCAAAAATCTGAGGCCTTCTTGGAGCAGCACCGGCAGCAGGCACCTCTGCCGACGGAGCACGAGTATATTGTCTTATCTGTGATTGTCCGTCTGTTCCGGGAGAGAGGTCATATAGAGGTGTGTGGAGAGAGGTAAATTCATATTTACTCTCATCGTCATCCCATTCCAAAGCAAAATTTTGCGAGCCTACAATATAATTTAATGATTTGTCATCTAAATCATTCATTCTAAATGTATCAAAAATAGTGTCGCCATCCACGCTGAGAGGGTTTCCCTGTGCGTCTCTTACTACTCTTCCGAAAATAATGGGCTCTTCAATATTGCTATTATTAAATGTATTACCACCGAGATTGTTATTAGCGAGTGTGCCGTCGTGCGTGGTAAATGTTGGATTTAAATCTAATGTTAAACCACGGCTCGTTGCTAAAATACCACTATTAGCGAGAAGATTAACATTCCCAGGGATGCTACCACGACTATCCACAGCGGTCATAGCATTAGTTAATACCGATGCGAGTTCTGCGTTTGTGTATTTCTTCGCCTCTATATGGAATTTTGTTGTGCGTGTTGCTGGATAAATTGAAAATTCTGTGGTGCTATCCACGGGATCTAAATTAGACACGGACACATTCGCAGAATTTCTATAATCCGCCGCCGCTATTGGAAAACCGAATACGGGCACCGCCATTGCCCCGTGCGGCCCGCCCGCTTTAACAAAATGTATCAAAGGTTCTTGGTCGTTCATAAAAATAGGAAATGATAAAGTAGTTCCACCAGCAGCCATAGTGATTGCGTGAAATGGATTGTTCGCTGGGTTGTTGTCTACGAGGCCGGGGTCAATAGTGAGAGTACCCGCCCCCGCCCCCGTAAATGTGCTAAAAAATTTAGTCATTAAATTGGGGTCTACACCTTTGACTTGTAAAGAAAATTTAGCCGACTTCTGTTTTCCCGCCACTTGTCCTTGTGGACCGGCCGGCCAGTATATTATATCAAAAGTTAAACTATCCACAGCGTTTGCGGAGGTGGGGGTTAGGAGAGAATGGACTGAGTTTAGTGTTTTAAAATCTATATTTATTTTACTAACTTCTTGTGCCGTTCGACCCGGGTCTCCAGCTGCGTGTTTAGACACGTGGTATGCCACATAGGGCTCTCCCGTCATTCTAACATTTAAAGCATTTAAACCTGTTATAGAAGCATCTACGGGGGCTGCTCCTTTATCCGGTATGGCTGCTCTCCCCACCCCAGCACCAGCAGCAAAAGCATTTCCATTCAATTCTAATACTGGGTCATATACTTTTGATATTACTAAACGCTGATATGCTGCGTCGGTAGGAGTTGCTATTTTAAACTCTGTCTCTAATGAGGAAGGAATATTGTTAATATAATATCCGTTTGTTATGCTTATAGATGCTGTGGTCCCATCGGGGTCATCCGGTTGTACTTCTATTAAACCCACGCCAGCCGAGGCACTATCCACGAAGGCGGATTTTAGTGAGACCTCGTCACCCTCTCTTATCACGATTGGATTATCTAATGTCGTGTTCCAGTCGCCGGGGTTTGAAGAGTTTGAATTTTCGTTAGTTTGTTTAAGTTCCACGATAGTTGTTCTCGGAATAACCGGAGCATTTTTATCTTTTTTATCAGCCATATAATAATATAATACATTTTATTTATAAGTATTCTATTCTATATTTTCCACCATCCATAATAAACTTTTTAGGCACCTCCGCATAGAAGTGGACATCCATAGCAATACCCGTGTATCCATAATTCGCACCAGCACCCTGTCGCACGTCGGGAGCCTGCTGTCTCTCATATTCAAACTCCAAAGTGTTTAATGTATCACCTATACGGCAGCCCACCCACGCCGACTGACCCACTCTCGGGTCCTGAGCATTAGGCTCCACTACTTGCTGATATTGAGCTGTGCCATAAACATTAGCCGGCGGAACATTACCCGGCTGGTCTAAACCCACGGACTGAGTGTGAGCGTAAGGTAAAATATTATAATTACCCCAGGTGTCTGCGTGGACATCAGCGATTTTGCTCGGTGTGTCTAAACCCTCGCCTGCGAAGAGTTGTCGGCCATTCACGATAAAGTTAATCTTTTCTCTATTCATAGCAAGAGAAGCATAATCACCTACACCACGCACGGCAGTCGCAGAGACAGCATTGTTTAACACTCTGTTATTATTTTTATCCTGAGGACACTTCATTAAGACAAGACGAGAGACGAATTTATTTTTAAAACCATCCACAATCCGTTTTACTTTCTGAACCTGGTCTGCGTTAGTTGTATTACCATTCCCGTCCACCACGGGAGCAGGACAGGCATTCGCAGGAATATCCACTAAATCGTGCTCGTAAGTATTCCACTGAAAAGATTTCATATTAGATTTCGCTCGTTGTTTTAAAGCAGGGTCTTTAATCTCATCAGCAAGAAGCATAGGAGTGAGGTTTGCTTTTTCTAAATTCAAAGCAGCTGACCCTACCTTCGCACGACCCTCCAGTGAATTAGGTTCGTATTCTATAACAAGACGGAGATTTTCAAACATCTCTGTGCTAATAACACCGAGACTATCTAATATAGGGAGCATCTGTCTCAGATCAAGGTAGCCAGCAACTTTCTCCATTTCGGCATCTGTGGCCCGACCCGGCGGAACAGCAGCGACACCATCACTACGGCGGATAAGTTTATCGGGGGCAGACCCCACACCATCCACGACTTTATTATCATTCAATCTATATCCGATTTCGTGTTTAACTAAATTTTGGTGAACGTGTCTGTTTGAGTTATTTTCACCACCGCAGAAAAACCACGATAAATATCTATTAACCTCCACGCATCTGTCTAATTCAATAGCCCCATCCAGTAAAGTTATTCTTCTAATATTACCTGCTACACCCACGGCTTTATTATATGAGTCCTGACCACCCGTCACAGAGACACCTACATTAGCCAGTCTTAAATTGCTAAAATAAACATTATCACCTTTATCCAGTCTAAACTCCACTCTGTCGGCTGTTTCAATTCTCGGGTCAAAGATTTCGGTTTTTAGTGATTGCGAATAAACACTCATTATATTATACCCTAATATTTTATTTTTATATTTTTATATTATTAGATTTTGTCTCTTCACTACTTTCATAAAAATAATAATCTTCTAATTGATATGGATTAAACCTATACCTCAGAGCCCATTTACCCTGTCCCTGGTATTGATTAGTCCGCTCGATAATATCAAGTTCCAGCATTCGTTGGAATATAGCCCGTATCCTAACTCCGTCGGTCAGCCCCGTACAATATCCAATCACCCGCTTAAAATAATAATATTTAAGAAATCCGTGTCTAAATGAATTTCTCATTTTCATATAGGTCTCAGCAATATTAACATTTTCTAATGACATATTTTAAACAATTAATAGAAAATTGAAATGGAAAACCTCCGCATAATATATATAAGAAAATGGACCTCGCACAACTTATTCGCAATAAACGCCCCGAACTTAAAGAGAGCTCTATTGCTCTTTATGTATCAGCTATTAATAAACTCCACGATATGAAAGAATATAAGACACTGCGTCTGCTATATAAATCAGAGGCCGTGTTAAGTAAATTGGACTCGTTTAACCTCGCTCAGACAACATATAAAAATTATATTCAGGCGATGGCGGTGGCGTTAGACGCTCTGCCTAAACAGACTAAACGCAGTAAAGACACAATTAAAATTTATAGAAAAATAATGTTTGATAAAGAAAAGGCACGACAAAAATTCGTAGACACACATTCTAAATCAGAAAAAGAAAAAAAGAACTGGGTGACGCTGGAATATCTTAAACAAAAGGCAGAGGAATATAAAAAAATATATGAAGAAAAACCCTATACCACGTGGAGACACACAGCGGGTAAAAATATCGCACTAATGAATTATATCGTGTCGCTATTTTATTCTAACCCGCCGGTCCTCCCACGGCTGGAAATTGCTAATCTGAGAGTGCTTACCCCGGAATGGATCACCCCCGAATGGCCGGATATTGATAAAGTTAATTATCTAATTATCCACGAGGATAAAATAACAATGACTATTAACGAAGATAAAACGACTAAACACACGGGACCGAGGACAACCACACTCCCCGATATATTTTCAGAGCCCATCCGCACACTCTATACAGAATTTAGAGAACACCAGTGGGGTGCTAAGGGTCGTGAAGGAAATGAATACATAGAGGCAGAGCCACCGCTAATCGGCCCACCATTTATGTTCCACCCACGTGTCGGCTGGGGGACTTATGCGAAGGGGATGACTAATAATGCTTTTGGAAAATGGGTCGGCAGAATTTTTGAAGACTACGAAAATAAAAGAAAACCCACCGCTACGACTATCCGCCACATTATTATATCATCAGAGGTGGATTTGGAACAGGAGGAGAAGCTGGACGCTCTTGCGAAGGGGGCGGGACACTCACGGAAGCAGCAGGTCCAGTATGCGAAGAAAGAGGAACCATAAATGTAAATATCTCCACATCCGGACTACATAAATCACTAAATAAATGCTGGTCGGCTGCGTCTTTAACAGATGATATTAATAACTCTATTGTTGTCTGAAGATCGTCGGGTAAGTCACACGCTCCTATTAAATAATTATCCATAGCCCGTACTAATCCATAAATTCCAGCTATATCTCGCTTCATAATAGAGACCATTCTAAATGCTTTTTTTTCTCTCTCCTCCACTTTTTTAAACTTTTCGTGGAGTTGATTACACATTTCTAAATACTCATTTGAATTTAAATCACTCATTATATAATATATACTATATATAATGAAAAAAAAATTTGAAATCCTACGAGTTAAAGATAAGACCGACTCTTACTATGTGGAGGTACCGGGTCTGCCTAACATTAATTTTAAAATTGGTATCGTCGGTGCTTCGCAGAGGTCAGGTAAGACAACAATAATTTTAAATTTTTTACTCCGAAAACGCTTTTACAAAAAATATTTTCACGGCGACGACATATTCCTCATAACGAACAATAAATTAGATAATAAATTAAAAATACTGCGTGAGGAAAAAGAAATACCAGGCTCTAATGTTATGGAGTATGATGAGGATATGCTGGAAGTATTATACGACAGCCTGGAAGAAGATTTTGAAGCAGCGATAGACCTGAATGAGAAGCCGACACCGAAAATACTTATTTTTGACGATGTAGCTTATTCCGGATCTCTTAAAGATAAAACAGCAGGTATAGTTAGTAAAATTGCTATGAATGGTCGTCACGCTATGATAAGTAGTATATTTACTACACAAAAATTTTCTTTATTATCCACCGGTTTAAGGACTAATCTTTCCGCAGCCGTGCTGTTTTCCACGAATAATAAAGAGTTAGATTTAATCGAGCAGGACTTTAATTATTTAAAAACACGAAAGGCATTTGTTAATATGTTTAAGGATATAACTGGTGATGGTAAGAATGCGTTTTTAGTTGTGGACCTAAACGAACCGGTTTATGATGGAAGGTATAAAGACAAAAATTTTAATAATATTGATGTAAAAAAATATGAAAGTTAAAAACCTCTCATTTGTTTTAATAATAACCTTTGTCTCTGTACTTCACTCATAACAGGTGCCGTCGGTTTAGGTTTAGGTGGAGGTGCTTGTTTAACCACAGGTTTAGGAACAGGTTTAGGTTTAGCCGGCACGGGTGGCGGGGGTGTGGGACTCCGTGGTGGTGGGCTCGGTGATTTAGGCTTAACTGGTGTTCTCTGCTTTTTCCATTCATCCAGCTCCGCTTTTAGTTTATCAATCTCCGCCTGTTGTGCTTTTGATTTATCGCTTTTCTCCGCCTCTTTTGCGATTAATGCGACCTCCTCGTCTTCTTTTGCTCTTTTTTTAATCTTTTTAGCAGTCGCAGTTTGTTTTCTTTTTTTAGCACTTGTCTCACGTCCTTTGGCGAGGTTGGCACATAACCGAGCGTATGCCTCAGGGTCTCGCTCTTTAAGTGGTGCTTTCTTTTTTGGTTTGCTTACTGGTTTTGGTTTGTCCTCCATAACACTCTCCACGACAATATTTTCATCTCCTTCAAAAATCTCTGTATCACTCATATTTACTAAATCATTAGATTTTATTTTTGTATCTTTTTGTTTATTTTTATAACGGATGCGACGCTTCAATTTTTTAAACTCTTCTTTTGCCACCTCGGTCGCCTCGTGTAAATTTTTATCTGCTTGAATTAATAACTCTTTTATATCTTCTTTTTCTTTTTCTTTATTTATATTTGTCTCTTTGGTTGGTTCGTGAGTGTGTATAGGATTGCGTTCCCGCTCGACCACCTTAACTTTCTTTTTAACTTGTTTGATTGGTTCCCTTAACTTATCACGCTGGTCCTCAGCCCACGATAAACTATTTATTTTTGCTTTTTTGTATATTGTTTCAAAATCCTCTATCTGCTCTATTAACTCAGGGTATTCAGACATAATCCACCTTTTCTTAAAATCTATTACTTGTACTAAACTATACCCACGAGACATAACAGAACACTCTATTCCATTTTTATTTGTGTATTTTATTTCTCTATCATTATTAGATAAGTTTGTCTTAAAGGTATAATAAAGTTTATATTCTTCATCCTCGTCTAATTGATTTGTTTTCTGTGCGGATATTCCCACATAAGGATTATTAATAATTTTGGATATATTGTTGTCTCTGCTTTTTAATCTTCTTGTTATATTATCATAAGAAAAATTGTCCTTGTCTATATAGTCCCACTGGCCACCCATTTTAGGTTTAGCTTCCCGGCCGTGAGAGACACACATTATAATACAGGCTCTTACCCTTTTCTGTTTTCCATTGTCTATAAATGCTATTAAAGACTTTTTATCGGGTATAACATTACACCACCCACTCTTATAGTTTTTTTGAAATACACCACACTTACAGCACCTAATTAAAGAGTTATAGTTTGAAAATAAACAGGTATGCGTCACATTATCATTAGACATCCTAATATATGGAAGTTATTATATTTATATGATTTTTTGTTATACTATTTATACTTTCTTAATTTTTTGGTTGAAAAGTGGTTGAAGGTTCTTACAAAATACTACAAAACCTATGGTCCTATTATAGACGAAAAATAAATAAAATGTCTAATAGTATAACAATAATTCACATTTTTAATCATAACTATTACCTGCTTCTTCAATCATACTTTCCAGATTTGCTAATTGGTTTTCGTGTGACCGCTCCATCTCCATTATCTTTCTCTCTGTTGCGATCATAAATGCTTCTTGATTTTGTTTTATCTCTTCTATTGTTTCTTTAAGATATTTAATAGCGTCCAGTGCTTCTCCGGCGTTGTCCGCGATCTCTTGAATATCCACAGCACGATCTATTTCTTTATTACTTAAATAGGTAAGAGGATTATAAACTCTTACTCCGTTGTCTGTATCAATTTTATATCGTGGAGTTTTGAGTGCTTTATAATCTATAACGTGTACGGCTGGTGTTAGTTTAATAAATCTGTTTCGTGTCGGCTCGACCGGGGGAGGACAGGGCTCGCTGGGCATTCCGTCAAAATCACACATTCTATATTAATATTTATTCTTTAATTTTCATTTCAATTTTTTATAAATAGCGTTAAATAATTTAAGTTAAAATGTTTTAATTAATTAATGCGTCATTTAGAATTATTTAGCGGAACACATTCTTTTGGTAAAGTATCACACGAAATGGGATTTGAAGTTATAAGTTTAGACAGAGATTTAGGGGCAGAGTGTCCATTAGGGTCAGGTTATAAATCTAAAAATCACATTAAGGAGGATATAATGACTTGGGATTATAAGAAGTATCCCCGTGGATATTTTGATTTAATTACGGCATCGCCCGTTTGTGCGTGGTGGAGTTGTATTAAATATTCCCATATTGGAAGATATTATACACGTGATAAAATTGAAGCAGATATAGATAATTTTGGAAAACCTATGGTGGATAAAGTATTTGAGATATTGGACTATTTTGATCCTAAATATTATTTAATTGAAAACCCCGACACAGGTCGTATGAAAGAATATATCCCTGATTGGATCCCATATTACATTGTCTTTTATTGTATGTATGGAAAACCCTACAGAAAGAGAACTCGTTTTTGGACTAATATTGAGGGGTTTGTTCCTTTAAAATGTTGTCATAAAAAACACGAAATAACAATAGCGAGACATAAAAATGCTATGGGTAAGAGCTCTAAATGTTCCACATTAGAGGCATATACAATCCCCGATGAACTTATTAAAGAATTATTTAAAAATATGAAATTATAATCTTTATCATATATATAATGTCAATTGCGAGCCAGCAAGATTTAGCGAATGCTGCCGATTTAAGAAATCAGGCATTTAAAGGTTATGATTTATTAAGTGGTGGGGATGTCACAGAGACAGCGAAGTCAGCTGCTTTGGAAGGTGTGGGGAGTGGATTACAGGACACGGGTTCGGGTTTAACGGGTGGTGCTGCTGCGATAGGTATTGCGAAAGGTGTTTCTAAATTAAGGAAGACATTCGGAGCAGCGAAAAAACCCCCAGCGGAAGAGGGCGGTGGTGCTGGTGGTGATGCTGGTGGTGCTGCCGGCGATGCTGGTGGTGATGCTGCTACAGACGCAGCCCTGGGCCTTGGAGATGACGCTGGTGATGTTTTACCGGCACTGGCGGATGCGGGCGGTGGTGCTGCTGATGTTGCTGCTGGGGCTGCTGGTGGTGCTGCTGATGCTGCTGCTGGGGCTGCTGGTGGTGCCTCTGAGTTTATCGCTGCTGGTGCCTCAGCCGAAGAAGTTCTCGCTGGAACGGGTATTGGGGAGACCCCGATAGGATTGGGAGTTGCTGCTGCCCTGGGGATTGCGATGAGTATAGCAGGCTTCTTTGTCCATAAACACGCTAAAAAAGAGACGACTACCACGCCTATTGTTTCCACCCAGGCTGCCCCACAGAATTACTTTGACCAGTCGGGGGCGGGTAATGTGGCATAAATCTAAATATAATAAATATATAAAAATAAAATATTAGGGAATATTATAATGGCCCAGCAAGTCCAAAAATTCAGAGCCCTTCAAGGAAGTTTTAATTTTTCCGATAAAAAGTTTGTAGATATATCCATTCCGTCGGGGATTGGTAAAGTTGATTTGTCTAAAACAGACCTCGTTGTGAAATTTGATGTCGCTACATTATCCACGGGAGGTTTAGCAGCCGACGCTAATCCGCCAGTTTTAGACACGATTATTCGTGTTAAACGCACGGGTGTCACGGACAATCACGCTAATTTTACGCCGGCTGCTCTCGTTAGACACTGCGAACTCCGCTCACAGCGTTTAGGAGTTATTGAGAGTATTAGAAATGTTGATTTACTGAGAAATACATTAAAGATGTATGCCGAGGACGATGAGGACAGAGAGAGAGGTTTTAAGAGGACACATAATGCCAGTCAGAAGAATTTTACTAATTCTAATGGTGTGTTAGATAGTGTGGGTAAAGGGAATGAGAGAAGTGTTAATAGAACGAAGGATGTAGCTATTCCACTCCACGAGTTATTTGAATATTGTAAAAATCCTGCTTACGACACAGATAAAGACGGAGAGTTATTCGTCCATTGTGAAATGAACTTCCCGTCTGTGGATGTCCTACCGACTAATAATGATAATGCTGTTTTTACTAATGATGCTGCTGGCAATGGTCGGAATGCTGCTGGATATGACTTTGCTCGAGCGGGAGGTGGGAATCAGGTTTTAGGCGTGGATAGTGAGGATGACGCACATATGAAAAATATTGATTTAAGGTCGCTCCCCTCGTCTATCGCACTTAATACTGGCTCTGTCACGACTGGTGCGATTGGATTAGGTCTCGTTTATAGAACATCCGCTCAGTACCCCGATATGCGAGACTGCCCATTCTTCGTGAACCAGGCTGTCTTTATTAAAGTACAGAGTAGCACTACACCAGCGAACGCACCCCAGGGTCTTATAACTTTGGAGGGTGTTATTCGTAGAATAGAAAAAGCGAATGGTGTTTCGGTTGGAACTAATTTAACCACACCCTCACCGGCGAGTGATGCCGTGGATTTAACGATTGCTTTTGTTGGTGGTGCTAATGGCCCGGCTATACCTAACGGCAGATTAATCACGAGTGTCACTATTGAATTGGCTGCTGGTGCTCAGAATGCTGCTGGTAATGTTGGCTCTAATGACAGCATTGCGATTAATGATGTGGAACTCCAGGTTGTTATTGACCCCGATAATTCAGCCCCATCGCCATATCCCTTTGTGACCTATATGGCCGAGGAGGATAATTATCCAGCCAGTCAGAACTTTAATAGAAATTATGATATTCCCGCTGGAACGAGGAATGTTTATATTCTTTTTACACCGCAGAACTCCGTCTCACGAGAGAATAACCTCGGATCATATCGCCTGACTATTGATAATGAGGACGTGTATGGTCGTGTTGTAAATTATAATTCCACTCTCCACCGAGATTTAATTAATCAAGTTTTCACTAACAGAGGAGATAGAGTTAAAAGTTTAGACCAGAAAGTTTTTAACAATAGAACATCCAGGGGGGGTCGTAAAGGTGGAGCGACTAACCACGGCGGTCCACAGGGCTCAGAGGTAAGAGTTATTGCTTTGCCGTGTCCTATTAAAAACGACGTACAAAAATTAGGCGTGGAACTCGCCGGCTTTGATAATACCGGAGCTCCTTCGAACCTCGCCGGAAGACACGTGGTTTATTACGAGCGTGTCGTGTCTAAATAGAAGAGAGACAAAATTAAATATATAAAATATAATAATTATTTAAAATAAATATAATTATTATATATAATGGCACAAGTTATGTATAATGAAGCACTTCCCGAGAATAATGCCCCAGCGGGCTTTGTCTCTAATAATACCATATCGTTTGTTATTAAAGGCGACGGATTGAAGTTAATGAAGAATTCACTCCGCTTTGATTTTGATTTAGAAGCCTATGGAACATTTAACGGAATAGGAAATGCTGGAAATATTTTAGTTAGACCTTTGGATAGAATTGGTATCAATAATAAAATCGGCGGACACGCCTTTATCTCTGAGATGTCGGTGGAGACCCAGCAGGCGGGAGTTATTGAAAGTCTCTCACAATATCAGCGTATGGCTAATGTTTTATCGTCGGCGACTATGAGCGAGGAAATGTATTACACGCAGACAGCCCAGGCCGAGGGTCGCCAGGTATGTGTAGACGGCGGTCGTTATGTTATTCAGGCACAGGCTCCTAACGCTCAGACATCCACCCAGGCAATCCCAGCCGGTGCTGCTCCGCTCTTAAACAGAACTCGTAATGCTGCTCTTCTCCAGTTATATCGTGGTTTAAGGCCCGGCCCTGACCTCGGTGCTGCTGAGGGTCTCACCGGCAGTAAAGTATGTGATGACCAGGCTGCTGCTGCTCCGGCTGCCCCAGTCCAGCAGGGTTTAGCGACTTTTGTAGCGGTTGCTAATCAAGACGCGACAGATAAAACAACACCCGCTCAATTTTCAATAAAACCTTTATGTTGTCTTAACCGGGCAGTCGGAGACGATATTAGTCTCGCTAAACAAGGTTTTATCCGAGTGGATATCACATTAGGTCGTGCGTCCTCTGTATTCCAGGGTGGTGATGCGACCGGCACCGCTGGCTATATAATTAAACGCCCACGCCTCCGTTATATGACAAGAATGGATGCTGGGGCACAGGGTAAAGTTATGATGAATACCAGCGTCCACCTTAAATCCACGGCGAACTCTCAATTCCATAACGTCCAGGCCCGTGTCCCACTTAAAGCGTGTTCGGGTGTAGCACTCACTTATATAGAGCAGTCTCACGCAGTGGACACAAGAGAGGACTCATTATCTTTGGAGCAATATCCACGGCTGGATAGATTAGAGTTTCTCTTCGCAGATAATAATAAGAAGTTTATCCAATATCCCATTACGGATAAAGACGCTATGAGAGAACTCGGGGTCCAGGCACTTTCGGATAGTGGAGAGCACCAGGCCACTCTTAACAGGGTGGAAGCGAACGACGGCACTATCCACGGGCTTTCATTCCAGCAGTTTATAGACTTAACTCAGACTAAATTTAGTGTCCAGCTCACATCCAGCTCACCTAACCTCTCCCTCCAGCCGAGAGATGTACACTTAATGTTTATGGGTCTGCTCGAACTTTAATCCCATAAAATTTTATCAGCGAAATAAGAAGGAGAGTTTTTTTTACCTCGTGTTTTATTATGTCTAATTTTATATAATGTTCTTCTTTTTTCAGCGTATTCTTTACCTTTGGTTCTTATATAACTATGGAAGTGGTTATATCTTTTATCTCCTATTGAGGCAAGTAAATTTCCCTCTTTATTAAACACGTCAAGCTTTTTGTTTTTCTTTTTGGACCTTTTAATTTTGACACCCAGTTTTTTAGCATTCTTTTGAGCGAGTTTAAAGTCAGCATTATTCATATATAATTATATTATTTTTTTTTAATGTTTTTTAGGTGTCTCTTCCATAAGTCTGCGTCAGCCGTCTTCTGTGTCGTGCCTCCCATAACGAATGAATACACCCTCGCCACGCTCCATTGCTGTTTAGTCATTTTAACACGGCGTGGTGCCTTTGCGTCTTTTTTACCAGTGGAAGCGACACGCACACTGGCGATGTTCCCTTTCCACGCCCCCGTACCACGATTATAAACTTCTTGGATTATCTTCCGATCCACACCAGTCTTCTTTGATATAGCATTAAGAGAATGAGAAGAGTTAGGTTTGAAGTTATATTTTTTATTATATTTTTGTTTGTTGGTTAGAACCATATATAATATATAGAAATATTATATTTAGTTAAATTATAAATGCATGGCCACTATAAGAAAAAGAAAGAAGAAGAAGACGAGGAGCCCCCTATGGATAAAATGGCAAAAGTCCGAGCAGCGAAAAAATCTAAACCGAAAGCAAAAGCAAAATCCTCACCGAAAGATTTAGCGAATATGTCGGACTCTGAATATTATAAAGAACATAAAAAACACCATTCTGCTAAACATATTAAGGCAATGAAGGAACTCCAAAAAATAGGAGCAGACCGAGAGAAGGCTCATAAATGGGTCGCTAAAAATATCGGTAATTAAATATTTTCTTCTATTCTAACCATTCTCGGTCGTGGAGTATCTATTCTTTTTATTACTCGTCTTCTCTCTCTTTTAGAAAGAATACGATGTATCTTTTCCATATCTTTATATTTTAAATCAAACTCCCCGAGGGACACACGTTGTAGGTCTCCGTCAAAAACCTCGTCGTTAAACTGACACTGACTTTTACATTTAAAGAGAGACAGGCACCATTTAAATAATCCCATTATATTATATAATATGGATTATATTTTATGTAATAATTTACCTATTGAATTGGTAGAAGGTATAATGAAAGATGTACACCGCCGTTATATGGATGACTTAATTATCGAGTTGGAGAATAATGTTGTTTGGATAAGAACGGCGGATAATGAGTATTCATTTTTAATAGGTAAGACGAGTAATAATCCGTATTATGTTTTAAGATCATATATACCTGCTAATTTTAAAGGTGGTAAGTTTAGTATATCTCATTATGTAAATAAAAATAATCTCAGGAATATATAAATGGATCAGACAAAATTATTCGGGTATAGCCCGATGCCCACGGCACAGGAGATGGTTAATAAAATGTTCCGAGTAGATAAGAAGAAGAAAAAGAAAGAAGAGGAGATATTCAAGACAGGAAAAGATAAAAAGAAAAAGACAAAAAAAAATAAAAAATAATAAATACATTATATATATAATGGTTGATAAAGAATTACCGATGGCCTTTGGTCGTTTAGGGTCTAAACGAAGGCTGGTGCCACGTATTAGAAAATTAATACCGACGAAAGAAATAAAGACATTCGTGGAACCTTTTGTTGGGAATGGTTCTGTTATGCTGGGAACCTCGTTTGAGCCCGGAACTAAATTAGTCATAAACGATAAAGATAGTCAATTAATAACAGGTTGGAAAGCATTAAAGACAGCCAGTCCCGCGGGTATAGAGAAGTATAACCTTCCCGGTGCTGGTGGAAATAGTCCGACAGATTTATCAAAAATGTCGGCGATTGCGAACTCTAAACCCACGACAGCACTCGGTAGGCTTGTTAAATATATGGTGCGTAGTCGTGGCACCTTTGGAGGAAATGATCCCACGAGAAGTGAAAAAATGAAAGTATATCGTGCTATTAATCCATATTTAACTTTAAAAAAACTACCGGATTATAAAGCAAAATTGAAAAATACGACGATATTAAATAAAGATGCGTTGTCTGTTATATCGCAGTATGACGGACCTAATACATTTTTTTATTTAGACCCGCCATATGAGAAGTCAGCAAAAGATAATATATATACAGCTACAAAAAAAGACGGAGAGTTTAATAATGAAAAATTAGCAGAGAGGTTAAGAAAGATAAAAGGTAAGTTTCTTTTAAGTATGAATGATAGTTCTGCGGTTCGGCGGATATTTAAAGGTTTTAAAATACGAGGTTTTACTCTTGCCCCTCAGCAGCGGAAAGCCGGAGCTCCAGGTTCCACGGCTCGTAAAGAAGTATTTATATCTAATTATTGATTTTAGTTGATATGAGTGTTGCTATTTGTAATATAATTTTTCTTAATTTATTTGTCTCTTGCTTTAACTTATTAATCTCATCTTGTTGATCTATAATTATATCGTTTAATGGTTCCATTTCCATATAGCACTCACATTGCTCTGCTCCGCACGGCTCCCACACCGGGATGTAGTCGGGGTCTGCCTCGCTGTCTGTCGTTGTGTAATCCATATTCATTTTTACTTTAACGAGACAAAATAAAAAATATATATAATTGTTTATTTTGTTGTTTAGTAAATATAATTGTTTAATAACCGAGTCGTGCCAGCTCGTTTAGTTCTTCTTCCATTCTGTCTTTAAACTCCCTATTCCATTTCGGCATAACTTGTGCTTTAAACATTTCTATTGCTTGTTTATCGGACCACATTAGAATAACGATTTGGCCACCCCCTTGCTCCTTCCAATCCTCCGCTACTCTATCGTACATTATGGCTATTTGGTCTATACTCATCAGGTTATTCCCTTCCGAGGGCTCATCGCACAGCCTATTCATAAATATCTTATTAAATGCGTCTTGGTATTCTCTAAACCAGGAATGGAATAGGGCGAGCCTCTCCGGCAGATGACCGTCGCCGGCCCACATATTTCTTCCGCCTGTTTTTTTATGACTTTTAACATATATTTCTAATGCCTTAATAGTGTGTAGCCTCATCGGCAGGACGGCGTTTTTCATTATCATAAGTGTATCCATCGTGGATAGGTATTGCCCATCCGGAATGTCTCCCCCCCCCATTGCCTCATCTATATTTTCCATATTCTTCTCGATAAAGATTTTCGCTTTTATGTATGTCCTTTTCATATACTTTATCAGTAGCTCGGGATCCGATCCCCGCTCGGGCATCTTTTCCTTGGCGTGGATTTCTTCTTTAACGGGCTTGCCGTCGCCCCACTCCTTCACCTTGGACTTGAAGCTTGTGGTGTGCTTTGTGCGACCCATTTTTTTTGTTTTTTGTTGCTGGTTTTGTGCTATACCATCTAACACGAAAACTGAATCAATTTTCTATTAAATACTAATTCTAATATCTAATAAAAAAACTAACTAACTTTTTTTTTATTTTTTGTTTTTTTTCAGTACGGGTGGTCGCGGCCGATCGGGTGGCCGGGGGCATCCTTGGCGGAGCCGACGAACCAGTTCATTCCCGGGGCGATGGCGTAGGTGCCGTCGGGGAGGGTCTTCTTGGAGTCGCCCAGCAACTTATCCACCACCGCATCACTCCACATTCGTCGCCCCTCCATATCGTCGCCATCGACACCCGTGTGGACACTGGTGATGAAGTTTATGGCTTCTTCGTCCGTGTAGCCGGGGTGCTTTTGTCCCCATTTAATCATTTTGATTGTGCTTTTTATCACCCCGACGTTCTCGATGAGACTTTGAAAATTGTTGTTGTATCTTTCTTCAATCCTCGCCAGGTGCTTGCCCAGGAGGGCTTTATCTTTGTGGAGGTCCGGATGCTCCACGGGGGAGGCGGCGGCCAGGGCGGCGATCATATTACACGCCCGCGCCACCACTTCCGGTTTTTCC
>VMHT01112815.1_pt1 | contig 22057 bp, 21 predicted proteins | sample 4693611 | NCBI WGS metagenome assembly VMHT01 (sample SAMN12280063, study PRJNA550983) | marine metagenome | isolation source: seawater sampled from same location over 5 years 0.02-0.2 micron viral filtrate | place: USA: collected off the coast of southern California halfway between the port... ...
GAAGAAGAGACTCTAGAGTCTCCAGCTACAACTGCAGCAGCTGCAGCAGAGCCAGAAGTCGAAGCGTTAAAAGTTGGTATAGTACTTGGAGCATTAGGTGACCGTTCATTTATGGACTCAGCTAAAAGAGGCTTTGATCAAGCACTTGCTGAATTAGGTATTGACGGTGACTTTATTGAAGCCGAAGAATCTGAAAGAGCAGCAGCTTATCAAAATCTTCTTGCAGACGGAAAAGAACTAATTATTGGAATTAGTTTTTCTGAAGCAGAAAGAATTAAAGAAGCCGCTCTTGCAAATCCAGATGTTCAGTTTGCAATCGTAGATATGGTTGTAACTGATGATGATGGTAATTTACTACCTAACGTAGCAAACATTATATTCAAAGAACACGAAGGTTCTTTCGAAGTAGGATATATTGCTGCAAAGCTTTCTAAAACTGGAAAGGTAGCTTTCATGGGAGGAATGGACGTTCCTATCATTAGAAAATTCCAAACTGGTTGGGAAGAAGGTGCTAAGTATGCAAATCCTGATGTTGAGTTCTGTGCAGGTTACGCTGGTAGCTGGGGAGATCCCGCTAAAGGTAAGGAAATTGGTCTTAGTTGCTTTGAACAAGGCGCAGACGTAATTTTCGCTGCAGGTGGTGCTACAGGTGATGGAGCATATGAAGCAGCAGCAGAAACTGGTAACTATGCAGTAGGTGTTGATTCAAATCAAGACTATATTCAACCAGGAACCATGATTACATCAATGATGAAGGGTGTTGATAAATCAGTTTATAAGGTAATCCAAGACACAATTGCAGCTAATGGACAAGTATTTAGCTCAATTGATAGTTATGGATTAGCAGAAAATTTTGTGGGTTCAACATGGCTTGTTGACGGCACAAATCTCTTCAAAGAAAACAATCCAGATATGGCAGCTGAGATTGATGCGCTTATAGAAGAAGTAGCATCAGTTAGAGCTATGATCGTAGCTGGTGACATAGTAGTTACCGACGTTACCGCCGGTGGTTAGTATATAAATATTTATTTTCTAGCCCGGAATCTTTCGGGCTAGAAAATATAAATTATCTTATAATGAATCAAAAAAACCAAGAAATAGCTGTAGAAGTCAAAAATATAACTAAATCATATCCAGGAGTTATTGCCAATGATTCTGTGGACTTTAATGTTATGAAAGGTGAAATACATGCTCTTGTTGGTGAAAATGGAGCTGGGAAATCTACACTTGTAAAAATACTTTATGGTATTGAACAACCAGATTCTGGTGAAATATTCGTTAATGGAGATTCAGTTGAAATTAATAAAGTAGATACAGCTATTGAGCTTGGTATAGGAATGGTGCATCAGGAGTTTCATCTTGTTCCTTCTTTTACAGCTGCAGAAAATATTGGTTTAGGACAAGAACCAAGAAGCTCAGTAGGTTTTATAGATTGGGAAGAATTAAACAACGAAGTTTCAGAAATTGCAAAAAAATATGGATTAGATGTTGATCCAAAACTTAGAATGATTGATGCCTCTGTAGGTGTCCAACAAAGAACAGAAATACTTAAAACTTTATACAGAAATGCAAATATATTAATTTTAGATGAACCGACAGCAGTCCTTACACCTCAGGAAACAGATGAACTATTTGAAGTTATTAGAAGTCTAGTTGACGAAGGTAAAACTGTAATTTTTATTACACATAAGCTCAGAGAAGTTATGGAGATATCTGATAGGGTAACAGTAATGAGGGATGGAAAAGTTCAGGGAGTTTCCAAGACAAAAGATACATCTCCAGAAGAACTTGCGAAGTTAATGGTTGGTAGGGAAGTATTTATGCAAGTTGAAAAAGAAGCAGCAAAACCTAGTGAAAAAGTTTTAGAAGTTCAAAATCTTTGGGTACACGACTCTCGAGGGCTTCTTGCTATTAAAAATCTTACATTAGATGTTCATAAAGGTGAAATTGTAGGCATTGCTGGGGTAGACGGCAATGGACAAACAGAACTTGTAGAGGCTTTGTCTGGCTTGAGACCTACTAGTAAAGGGTCGATTGTTTTTGATGGTAAAAATATTGAATCTATATCTCCAAGGAAAAGAAGAAGGGCAGGCTTAGCTCATGTACCAGAGGATCGTGCCAACACAGGGCTTAATTTAAAATTAGATATTTGGGAAAATTTAGTTGGGACATCATATTTTAGAAGCCCGATGTCTAGAGGTGGAATTATTAGCATGAAGAATGTCGTTGAGCATAGCAACAATTTAAGAGAAAAATTTGACATCAGAACACCAGGAGTATTTGTAAGAACAGGCTCTTTATCTGGTGGTAATCAACAAAAAGTTGTTATAGCTAGGGAATTGTCTGAAGATCCACTCCTTACAATTGCATCTCAACCTACAAGAGGAGTCGATATTGGCAATATAGAAGCAATTCATAAACAATTAGTTGAGATTAGAGATGCTGGTAAAGCTGTGCTTTTAGTTTCTGCTGAGCTAGATGAAGTTATGTCAGTAGCAGATAGAGTTGCCGTTATCTATGAAGGCGAAATTGTAGCTTGGGTGAATCCTAAAGAAGTTGATCAACAACAGATGGGGCTTTACATGGCCGGAATAAAGGACTAATTGTGGAAAAATTTTCATTTAAAGATGTAGTAATTCTTTTTGCTGGAACGATAATAACTATTGGTATTGCTTGGGTTTTATTAACAGTGACCGGCTTTGTCCCAAGAGAAATAGGTAAATTATTCTTCGAAGGCGCTGTTGTTGGTCAAAGAAATATTGTAAATACTTTAAATATCGCAACTCCATACATACTGACTTCAATTGCAACTGTTGTTTCTTTCAGAGTTGGAATGTTCAACATTGGAATTAATGGATCTATGTATATTGGCGGACTGTATGCTGCTTGGGCTGGATACAAATTTACAACTTTGGGCCACATTCCACACGTTTCATTATGTATTGCAATTGCGATTATAACTGGTAGTTTATGGATGCTGTTACCAGCATTGTTAAAAGTTTATGCGGGCGTAAGTGAGATAATTTCAACAATTATCTTAAACTTTGTTGCTGTGTTGTTTGTCTCATATATGGCAAACGGACCTTTTAGAGGCGATCCAATAGCTCCCGCAACTCCTAGGATTCTGGAAACTGCTGAATTAAAGCAGTACTTTCCAAATTCACAATTTAATACAGGATTTTTTATAGCTGTATTTATTGCTTTTTTGACATATTTTATTTTGAAGAAAACAACTTTTGGGTATGAATTAAGGTCTGGTGGAGATGGGTTAGTTGGATTCTATCCATCAAGGTATAGCTCATATCTAGGAATTCCATCAGACAGATCAGCAATTACAGGAATGTTAATTTCAGGAGGCTTAGGAGGATTAGCTGGTGGAATTGAAATTCTAGGTAATGCTAGGTATTTTTATCAGGAGTTACTTTTTAACCAAGGATTTGATGGAATTTTAATTGCAATTGTTGGTAAATTAGAGCCAATTGGAGGTTTGATTGCTTCTCTTTTCTGGAGTGCTTTAAGAAATGGAGGGCTATTTGTAGATTATAAAACTGAAGTTTCAAGGGAAATAGTTGTAATTCTTCTCTCAATCTTGATTTTCTTTGTTAGCGCCCAAAAGCTTGTATCTTCACTAGAGAGATTTAAATTTGTAAGAAAACTAGATGCAATATTTACGAGGAAAATTAAATAATGGAATGGCTTGAAATTTTCGATATTTCTCTTTTTCGAAGCTTAATTAGAAGTGCTACACCTATTGCTTTAATTGGATTTGGAGCTGCAATGTGTTCTGCTGCTGGTGTTCTAAATATTGGTTTAGAAGGAAAAATGCTAAACGCAGCATTTGTTGGTGTTGCAGCTAGTTACTATACGGGAAGTGCTTTGACTGGTTTTATTTGGGGAGTTTCTGCAGGCGTGCTCACAGCTATATTGTTTGGTGTCTTAAGTTTCAATTTAGGAGCTGATGAGGTCTTAGTAGGTTTAGCTATTAATATATTTTCTATAGCTGGAACAAGATACTTGTTGGAGACGTTATTTAAAAGAAGGGGGTTCTTTTCTGATCCTTCCATTCAAGGTATAGATCCAATTAATATTGGATTCTTAGCTGATACTCGATTCGAAAAAATCTTTTCTGGTTACACACCTTCAATTTATTTAGTTTTTTTCATGGCAGTAGTTTTATATTTTGTTTATTACAAAACAAGACTAGGTACAGCTATTAGAGCAACAGGTGAAAATCCTGAAGCGGCCGAAGATGCTGGAATCAATACACTTAAAATGAAGTGGCTTACTGTGATTTTTTCAGGCGTTTTGGCAGGAATTGGTGGTACTTTTCTCTCTCTAGAAAACATGACACTCTTTACAGAAGGAATGTCAGCTGGGAAAGGATATATAGGCCTTGTTGCCTCTTCATTTGGCAACAATACACCTTTAGGAACTTTTGGAGCTAGCTTATTTTTTGGTCTAGGTGATGCAATTGGTATAAGGCTTCAAGGAGTTTATGAATTAGATTCTAGATTAATTTTAATGGTTCCGTACGCTCTAACAGTTGTTGTTTTGATACTTATAGGAATAAGGCAAAGATTAAGAGTTAGGCCTGTTCCTATTTCAGAAAACTAAATTGAGTAATCATCAATATTATTCAGCTAAATATATTGTAGAAAACTCAAAAACCATACACAAAAATTCTGTCCTAGTTATTAATGAAGGTTTTGTTGTAGATATTATTTCTTTAGAAACATTTTCTGAAAAAAAACCAAATAATTTTATAAAATTTGGTGATGTTGTTATTTCTCCAGGGTTTACGAATGCACATTCACATGTAGCTTTAAATTCAGTTAAAGGACTTGGATATGGAAATGCAAGTGCACTTTATGATGTTATGTGGGGAATAGAGCCTGCACTAGATGAAGAAATAGTTTACAAGCTATCTTTACTAGGAATGATGGATGCTGTTTCATCAGGAACCACTTCTATTAATGATCACTATTTTTTTGCAGAATCTGTTGCAAGGGCTTGTGAAACAATTGGAATAAGAGGATTTATTGGCCACACTATTATGACTGAATATGGACCCTGGACTGGTGAAGAACAAATAACTTTAGCAAAATCATTCAACAACAACTGGTTAAACTCTAAAACGGTTCATCCAGTTGTTGCTCCACACGAAACTTCCACAGTGAGCCCTAAAGTTCTAAAAGAATTAAATAGCTATGCACGTGAAAATAATTTACCAACCCATATACATCTTGCCCAGACACAAAAAGAAATGGATTTCATAAGAACTAACTACAATACTTCTCCGATAAAGCATGCATACAATCTTGAAATATTAAACGATCATGTAATTGCTGCGCATTGTAATGTTGTTGAGGATGGAGACTTGGAGTTATTAGCTGAGTCAGGTGCTTTTCCAATATTTTGTCCAACTACTCATGGGATTGGTGGAAAGCCAATGAATACAAATTATCTATCAAAATTAAATGTTGATTGGGGAATAGGGACGGATTGTTCTGGTGGTAATGATGACTATGATATGTTAGAAGAAATGAGAACAGCGTTAGTTTTAAATAATTCAGTTGCTCAAGATGGCTTTATTAAACCAAAAGATATATTTAGAAAAGCAAGTGAAGTAAATATTAATAGAATCTCCGGAGGAGTTTTTTCAGGAACGTTATCAAAGAATCAAAAAGCTGATTTTATAACAATATCAATAAATACACCAAGAATGCAACCATTACATGATGTAATAAACAATATTGTAATGTGTGCTTCGTCTAGAGAAGTAAAAGATGTTTATGTAGAAGGAGAATGCATAGTTAAAGATTCAAAGTTTCAAAAAATTGATGAAGAAGTTATTTTAGAAGAGGGAATGAATGCTGTAAGTACTCTATTTACTAAAACTGGCTTTGATAAAAAAATATTAGATGGAGATTTTTCTTAGTGGAGTATTCTGTTCTTCATGAACATCTTGACGGTGGGCTTAGAGCGAAGACTATTATTGACATAGCAGAGTCTAAAAATATACCTACTCCCTCAAAAGATGAAAAAGAATTAGAAAATTGGTTTTATCAAAATATTTCAACCGAAAAAAAACAAGTATTTAAAAAATTTGAGATGACGATTTCAGTCATGCAGGACATGGACTCAATTCATAGAATTGCTTATGAAGCAGTTGAAGATTTAGTTCTTGATGAAGTTTTGTATGGGGAATTTAGATACGCACCTTTACAGCATCTTAAAGAAGAACTTACATCTCAACAAGTTGTAGATGCTGTGTCCCAAGGAGTTAGAGACGGTGAAAAAGACTTTGGTGGAGAATTTCATACTATTTTGTGTGCAATGAGACAACATAGCAACTCTTCAGAAGTTGCAGAACTTGCAATTCAGAACTTAAATAATAAAGTTATTGGCTTTGATCTTGCAGGCCCAGAGTACAATTTTCCACCTTCATTACATAAAGAAGCTTGTAATTTAATTTCAGAATCTGAAGTAGGGTTGACTATACATGCAGGAGAAGCAGCTGACTTATCGTATATTGAAGATGCTGTCTTTAATTGTAAGGCGCAGAGAATAGGGCATGGTTGGCAAATTATTGAGGGTTGTGAATTTAAAAATGGTCAATATTTACCAAATTCTAAAATCGCTCAACACATATTAGATGATCAAATTCCTTTAGAAATATGTATTTCTTCAAATGTTAAATCGGGAGCAAGTTCTGTAACTATTGAAAATCATCCAGCTATAAAGCTATTGAAATCTGGGTTTAATGTAACTTTAAATTCAGATAATCGACTCATGGCAAATACTAAGATTTCTGAGGAATTTAAAAAAGCAGAAAATTATTTGGAATTAAACAAAAATCAATACAATAAACTTTTAAAGAATTCAATTAGTGCAAGATTTACAAATCTAAAATAGTAGAAGCCAAAAGTACACTGCCAGTTTCAATCATATCAGTAGCTCTTTTAGTAATTGTTGCATGTGCAAATTCAGGTTGATGGTTTACAATTTTTCCATCATCATCAATGATTTGAAGAAATGCATGTAATGAAGGAACTAATTTTGAAATATTTCCAAAATCTGTTGACCCGTTTTTACTTTGATCGTAACTTTCATTAGTTTTCATATCCAAAGAAAGCTTTTTTGAATTTTCCATAAAAATTAATCTTAACTTTTCATCTGTAACAAGATTTTCATAAGTGCCATTACCCTCTACAATATTTAACTTACATCCTGTAGACTCAGCAGCTCCCTTGAAACAATTGATAATTTTCTTTTCTAATCTATTTAAGTCTTTTGTTTTTTGAGCACGAATCATCCAGCTTGATCTTGTGTAATCTGGAATAATATTTGGAGACTCTCCGCCATGAGTTATTATCCCATGCACTTTCTCTACAGGTTGCAATTGTTGTCTTAAAGCACTTATGTTGTTGTAGGCAAGTATTTGAGCATCTAATGCATTTTTTCCAACATATGCTGAACCAGATGCATGTGCAGCTTTTCCAAAATACTCAATATCGATTTGTTTTACTGCAATCATTAAAGGATCAACTTCATTTCTAGTGGCAGGATGGATCATTACAGAGTATGCAGTATTGTCAAAGACTCCTTGATCTATAAGTTTTATCTTCCCTCCTCCGCCACCATTTTCATATGTCAATGGAATAATCTCTTCAGCAGGACACCCTACTAACTTTATTTCGTAATCTAGTTCTTTTTTATAATTCGAAAGGATAAAAAATGCACCCAATCCAATTGATGAAATTAGATTATGCCCGCAAGCATGTCCAATATTTGGTAAAGCATCATACTCAATACATATAGCGATATCTTTTTTACTCGTTCTTTTATTGAATGAAGCCGTAAAAGCAGTTGGTATTTTATTAAATTTTTTAAACTTAGCATCTATAACAAATTTTTGGATAAGTTTAGTAATTTTTTCAACAGACTTAACTTCTTGATATCCTAATTCAGGATTTTTATACATATATTTATTAAGTTCCAATAATTCTTTTTTATATTTTGAAAAATCAGACTTGAGTGTATTTGTATCCAAGTTATCCGCGTCCATAGAATGTTATTTCTTGTATAGCGCATTCGGGGAATGGTTCAGCACCATTTACTTCCTCACCCGGATAAGCACTTAAAATTTCAATTGTAATTACAGATGATGTAGTATTTAAATCTATCCACTGAGAACTGTTATTTTGGTTTTCTAGTTCGTACTCTATTGAGAAACCATCTTCTTCAGATGTAATTAATATATCTCGAGGTTTATGGTTTCTCGTAAATGACTTTGTGTCTTCTATATTTTCGTATGTCAAAAATTGAAAATATATATCTTTTGAAAAGGTAAATTCAAGAGTTGCATCAGCACACTCTGATCCATTATCTTGCCATGAAGAAGGTTCATCGTCATATATTTTTTCGCAAGACCAACCTTCACCAAGACTACTTGAAGCTGCACAGCTAAATGGATACTGCAGTTGTAGCAAAGTCTGCACAGTTGTAGATGTACTAGTTGTTGTTGCTTGTTCTATGGCTTGAATTTCCTCAACAACTCCTTCAGCAATATTTTGATTGTAATAGTAACTTGCAGCTGCAATAAGAGGAATAATAATTGCTAAGAAAAAAACTGCTCTTATTCCTGGAGCTTCAGTTCTTGTTGGCAAGGAAGTAGCTCCATAATTTGAGAGTGGTTGTGACAATAATTCTTCAGGAGGTCTAGTCCTTCTTTTGACTTCAGGCGAAGACTGCTTATCAGACCCCTCAATGTCTTTGATACTTAAACCTAGCCATTCTCCACAACTTGAACAAAATTCTATTGATTTATCAACAGTTGCTGAACAAGCTTTACATTCTATTTTTTCCATATAATTAATCTATAGTCCCCATTTATAAAATAATACAGTAACATTCAAATAACAATATTGTTCAAATAATAGAGAGGAAAATGGACATTAGCAAAAATACAAGTACTAATCAGCTTCTACCAGGTCAATCTTTAAGAATTGGTGTTGATTTAATTGCTGATAAAAAAGCAGGTGCACTTATTGTTATTGGTTCTACACCAAAGTTAGACAAAATATCTTCTGGTGGAATCACTTTAAATAATTGCGAATATTCTCCTGAAATGTTGTCTGAATTATCTAAAATGGACGGAGCTATAATTGTTGATGATTCAGTTACTAAGATACTTAAAGCCAACGTACATTTAAACCCAAGTGATTCAATTATGACTACTCAGACTGGTACAAGACACAGGACAGCTGAACGAACTTCGGCTATGACTGGCTTAACCGTGATTGCCGTATCTGAAGAAACTTCTCTGATTAAGGTTTTTGAAAATTTTAAGACAATAGAGTTGGAGGGGTCAGCAGCAATTTTAGCTAAAGTCAACGAGTCTTTACAATCAGTCGATAGGATGAGGAGAAGGTTTGACGATGCTGTTACTACTTTAGGTGAACTTGAAATAGAAAATACACTGACAAATCAAGAAGTGCTTGAAGTAATTCAAAGAGGTGAACTTTTAACCCGATTAGCTAATCAAGTTAAAACTGAAGCTTTAAAACTTGGTAAGGATGCAGGCTTGATTATGATACAAATTGACTCATTAGAGTCAGGAGTTCTAAACACGTTAAATCTAGTTTTAAAAGACCATCTGCCTTCAAAAAAATTCAGAACAACCATAAAAGCTAATAATGAAATCAGTAAACTTTCCTATGACGAATTGAACGCTGTAGAGCATTTAGGCAATGTACTCTCAAAACTACCGTTAGATGATATTTCAGTTTCAAAGGGCTATAGAGTGCTTGCGAGACTTCCTAATTTACCCGAAAATTTGCATGATCAAATTATTCAAAAGTTTAAAACCTTGCCAAAACTATTAAGCTCTTCTCCGGAAAAGCTTTATGAAGTAGAGGGAATTGGTAGAAGCAGGGCACAACAGTTAAGAGATTATTTTGACACATTGTTGAAAAACGTAGGTTTTTCATATATAAATGGACATTAAATAGTTCTCAATATATAGTATTGTTGACATCTATGGCAACAAAAACAAAAAAAACTACAGATAAGTATAAACCGAACCAATTTGTCGTTCATCCTCATCATGGGGCAGCAAAAGTTGTTAGAAAAGTTAATAAAAATGTTGAAATTTTTGATGAAAATGGTGAAGTAAAATCAAAAAGAAAACAATATTTTGAAATAGAAGTACTCACTGATGGGTTACTGGTAATGGTTCCAGTTGAAAATGTAGATGAAGTAATTAGACCGGTTATTTCAAAAAATGCTGTTTCTAGAAAAGTATTTCCAATATTTAAAGAAAAGCCTGAAGAAGCTGGAACAAATTGGAGCAGGTGGTACAAAGTTCTTACTGAAAAAATGACATCAGGGGATGTCATTCAAGTTGCTGAAGTGGTTAGAGACCTTACCCATGCCCAAATTAATAAAGGCATCTCTCCTGCATTAAAAAGAATGCTTGCAAAAGCTAGAACAACTTTAGCAAGCGAGGTTGCATGTGCGCTAAGCATTGACGAAGAGGCAGCTGTTGAAAAAATTAACCAGTATCTACCAGAAGAAGACCCAGACGACGGTTTATAATCTTAATATAAACCAAAAGAGGCAAAATGTTTGTAGGAAATGGCTTTGATATACACAAACACTCTAAAGACGAAAATTTAATTCTTGGTGGTATCCATATCGATGGAGATGGATTTGAGGCACATTCAGATGGAGATATTATTTTACATTCACTTTGTGACGCTTTGCTAGGTTCAAAAGCTAAAAAAGATCTAGGATATTATTTCCCATCTAATGAAACTACTCCTAAAGGAATTTCGAGTGTCGATATGTTAAAAAAGGTCTTAGAGATAATTGAAATTGATAAATTAATAATTAACAATATTGATATTACAGTTCTATCACAAGTTATTAATATTTCAAAAATATCTGATGACATTTGCTCTAGCTTATCTAATCTTCTAAAAATTGAGAAAAATGTAATAAATTTAAAAGGGAAATCGTTTGATCATCTAGGTGTTATAGGGGACGGAACTGCTTCAGCGTGTATAGCACTAGTTTCGGTTGAAAATGCTTAAATTACATAACTCATATTCTAATAATGTTGAAGAGTTCAAACTAGATTCAAACAATGTAAAAGTATATTTATGCGGACCAACAGTTCAGTCTTCTCCTCATATTGGTCATGGTAGATCAGCAGTAGTTTTTGATTTTTTGATTAGATATCTTCAATTTAGCGACTATCAAGTCACATTTGTTAGAAACATTACAGATATTGAAGATAAGATTATTCAAAGATCTGAAGAAGAGGGTATTACCACGGAAGAACTAGCAGAGAGAGTTACAAAGGAATTTCAAAAATCTTATTCAGATTTAAATTGCTTAATGCCAAACTATGAGCCAAAAGCTACAGATACAATTGATCACATTATCTATCTCATTGAGATTTTAATCGATAAAGGATATGCATACTCAACTGAATCAGGAGTATATTTTGAAGTTGATAAATATGAAAAATATTTAAAACTTTCAGGTAGAAAGAAAGATGAAGTGGTCTCTGGAACAAGAATTGATATAGAATCTGATAAAAAAAACAGTGAAGATTTTGCGTTATGGAAAATATCAAAAGAGAATGAACCTTCATGGAACTCTCCATGGGGTGAGGGTAGACCTGGTTGGCATATAGAATGTTCTGCAATGATTAATAAAATTTTTAATGGTGGTGTTGACATCCATTGTGGTGGAAATGATTTAATTTTTCCACATCACGAAAATGAACTAGCACAATCAGCATCAGCATTTCAAAACGAAGAATTTGCAAAATATTGGCTTCACAATGGAATGATAAACCTAGCTGGTCAAAAAATGTCGAAATCAGAGGGGAATATTAAACTTCTCAGTGAATATATTGATTTATATGGCGGTAATGTTGTAAGATTTTTCTATTTACGATCTCAATATCGTAAGCCTCAAGAATTTACGGAAGCTCTTCTAGATGAATCTGGAACAACTTTCAATAAAATATTAGATATTGTTAAAAATGTTAACTCAAAACCAACGGATAAAGATTTTATTGAAATATTTAAGAATTCTATGAATGATGATTTGAATACTCCTAAGTTCTTAGGCGAAGTGTTTGAAAATTTAAATAAGATTAAAAACTCTAGTAGTCAAGAAGAACAAGAATTTAAGGAAACTTTAAAATACATTTTTGAAATATTAGGATTCACCTTTGACCTTGAAGAAAAAGTTCAAATAAGCGATGATGAATTAGCAGCCTTTTTTAGAAAGTTTAATATTAGCTTTACAAGTGTAGAACAGGCAATGAAGGAATATCTTATCAAAAGAGAAGAATATAGAAATAACAAAGATTTTGAACAATCAGATTTGATGAGAGACCAGTTAAAAGAAATAGGCTTGTTTATAAAGGATGGTGAAAAAGGTGGCTGGTATTGGGAAAGTCGTTGAGGGTTTCAATTCTGTAATAAGTGCTATAGATTCTGGTAGAGTAGAAAAAATTATTTATCTTGATACTGGAAATAGCGGTTCAAGTCGACTTGAAAAAATAATTAAAATTGCTAATTCAAAAGGGTTATCTGTTGAAAAAGTGAATACAAAAGAAAGTTGGGCGTACAACAGCAGACATTCGGTTGTAGCCTTATGTATTCCAAAAAAAACTTATAATGAGTCAAGCTTAGAAAAACTTAAGTTAGACAATATAGTTGTACTTGACCACATTCAGGACATTAATAATTTTGGAGCTATAACACGAAGTGCTGCTGCCTTTGATTTCAATATAGTGTGTATTCCGAAAAAGAGATCTGTCAACATTACTGAAAGAACTTTTGCAGTATCTTCTGGTGGATTAGAAAATGTAAATATTGTTTTTTACAATTCAATTTTTTCATTGATTAAAAAACTTAAATCTCTTGATTACTGGACCATTGGTTTAGAAATGGATACAAAGGAAGATATTTCAAATATTAATTTTAATGATCAAAAAGTAGCTCTATTTATTGGATCGGAAGAGAGCGGCCTCAGCAATGAGATACAAAAAAAATTAGATATCGTATCAAAAATTAATATGAATAATAAGATGGAGTCTCTAAATGCTTCAGTTGCAGCTGGAATTGCAATGAATCATTTTTTTAAAAAAAGTAGTTGATTCAATATTGATTTTGCTATTATTTTACTGTTTGCCGGAGTAGCTCAGTGGCAGAGCAGCCGCCTTGTAAGCGGCAGGTCAGGGGTTCAAATCCCCTCTCCGGCTCTGAGTGGTTAAATATAATAATTCTCTAAAAATTTTATTATTTTCAATTTTTGCTGTGCAAATAGCATTATATTTTTTTGAAATTCTTAGGCCATCAATAATTTATGACTATATTGATTATTTTCCGATCACTCTTTTTCCGTTAATTATCTATTTATATCTGAATTTTAAAAAAATTTATACGAGGTCTTTTAATTTGTTATCAATTTATCTTTTGTTTATATTTTTACTATTTCCTATTTCGCATATGTTAAATGCAGAATTTCTAACAACTTATAGCTTTCCTTCATATTTAGAGAATAGAAATCTAGATCAAGAGTCGGATTACTTGTTAATAGTAGATACTGATGGTGTGTTAAGGCTAAATACTTTTAATGAATCAGGTTATACAGCAGATATTATAAATAGACCTGGAGATATAGGTTATCCAGAAGCAGTAGAAACTTTAATTGGAGAACCTAAAGCTGTCTTAATAAGAGAAATTGAAACATCTAGACTTTTAAAAATTTCTGGTTGGGAAATTTACATTGGTAATAAAAATATCTGGAAATTAGATTTAGTTTCATTTGATTCAGATTTATACCTAGACAATATCACATTAAATAATTCAAAAATTACTGGGACAGGAAATATATATTTAGGTAGAGACTTAGAGCTAAAAGAACTTAAAGTAAATGGAAATTTTAATATTAGAGTCTCAAAAGATTTGCCAATTGTTGTTATAGGTAAAGTTGAGACCCCAGCTACATGGATAGATGCTACAATAGGATATTTAAACCAAGCTAATGAAGTGTATAAATTGAAAATTATTGTTGAGGACGGATCAGATGTTAAATTTCTTGATGGCAAATAGGCTTTCAATATGATAGAACAACTTGGAAATGGATTATTACTTGGTGTAATAATAGCTTTAGGTTCTGTTGCCCTTTCATTGCTATACGGCGTCACAAGAATTGTAAATTTTGCGCATGGCGAAATTATTGCCTTTGGGGCAATAATGGCACTCTTTTTTTCATCCTCTCCAGATTCTAGTCTTTTATATTTAGATAGATTTTCACCTTTAGGTTTAGATTTTCTAACTTCTGTTTTTATCAGCACAGTTTTATGCGGTGTTTTTGGCGGTCTTTTAGAGTTGCTTCTTTTTAAACCACTTAGAAAAAATAATTTTGGGAATATTGCAGTCTTAGTTGTAACTATTGGTTTGTCAATATTTCTACGACACATATATCTTCTATTTGCATCTGCGAGACCAACATCCTACATTTTGGAGTTACAACGAAGACAAGATTATTTTGGCATCCAACTAACGCCAAGAAATGTACAAGTCTTGATTGTAGGATTTATAGTGATGATTTTGGTTGGGATTTTTCTAACCTATACAAAAACTGGTAAAGCAATGAGAGCAGTACGCGATTCATCGGAGCTCGCAAATGTTTCAGGGATTAATTCAGATTATATAATTTTAGTTACTTGGGTATTTTCAAGTATGTTGGCAGGATTCACTGGAATAATTCAGGGAGTTATTAACAACGTTAGATGGAATATGGGTTTTTTGATTTTGTTATTAATTTTTGCTGGAACTGTCCTTGGTGGGATTGGAACTTCTTTTGGAGCAATGTTTGGAGGTTTTATAATTGGAATCCTTGTTCAGTTAAGCGTTGGCTTACAATTTATGGATGGCCATACAGAAGCTAAAAATGCAATAGCGCTTGCTTTAATGATAATTATATTACTGGTCAGGCCTCAGGGCATTTTTGGTAGCAAGGATAGGATTTCATGAATAAATATGTTTCAGCATTTATCCTTCTTGTTTTATCTTTTTTTTACATATTCTTTTCAAACGATACTGGTGGAGCTAGGGTATTTGTAAACTTACTAACTTTTGCGGGAATATATGGACTCGCAGCTATTGGAATAAATGTTCATTTTGGGTGGACGGGTCTTTTAAATTTTGGCCATGCAGCTTTTATGGGTATAGGTGCTTACACTACAGTTTTGTTAATTCCTCACTCGCTTGGGAGAGAGGGTGTAGTCATAACTACAGGTCTACCTCTTCCTTTAGCAATTATCTTAGGCTTGATAGCTTCAGCTTTACTAGGTCTTTTACTTGGCTTACCTACTTTAAGGTTAAGAGGAGATTATTTAGCAATAGTAACCATTGCAGCTGCAGAAATATTTAGATTACTAGTTCGTGACTTCGAAGACTTAACAGGAGGAGTCTACGGAATAATTCAATTTTCAGATTCCCTCCAAAATTCTAGACCAGATTACATAACTCAATTTAGTGAGAATTATAATATTTCTCCTGCCCAGCTATGGGTTGGTATATTGACGTGGGCTTCAATTGTTGTTGTATTAGTGATTTTGTCAAGATTGAAAAAATCACCTTGGGGGAGAGCTTTGCGAGCAGTAAGAGAGGATGAAGATGCGGTTAGAGCGCTCGGAAAAAACGCTGTTTTACTAAAGCTACAAAGTTTCATGCTTGGTGCTGCAATAGGAGGTTTATCAGGAATATTTTTAGTATTTAATTACGGAACTGTTCAGGCATCTACTTTCGTGCCTGTTCTTACATTCTATGTTTGGGCTGCACTAATACTTGGAGGGGTTGGAAGTTTAGGTGGTCCAGCATTAGGTGCTGTAATATTTTGGGTAATTATTGCAGGAACTGACACCATTTCAAGATTTTTGTTCGAAAGCCCAGATGGCCAACAACTTGCAGGTGTGAGGTTTGTTATTGTTGGTTTGCTAATTATGTTTTGTATGATTTTTAAACCTAGCGGAATTCTTGGAGACAAAGAGGAGCTTCTTTTAGATGTCAAATAGTATTTTATCTGTTAAGTCCCTAAAAAAAAGATTCGGAGGCTTAGAAGCAGTGAATGTAGACAGTTTTGAATTAAAAGAAGGGGAAATCACAAGCCTTATTGGTCCAAATGGAGCTGGAAAGACTACTTTTTTTGACTTAATAACAAAATTTCAAACTGCAGATTCAGGAAGTATATTTTTAAATGAAAAAAATGTAACAAAATTAAATTCATATAAATTAGCAAGGCTAGGAATGATAAGAACTTTTCAATTAACACGAGTTTTTGATCGAATGTCAGTTTATGAAAATATGAAATTCGCTGGAAGCTCTATAAAAAATGAAGGCTTCTTTAATTCATTTGTACAATCAAAATCACTTAAGCAAGATGAATATGATATCAACTTAAAAATTGATGAAACCCTTTCCTTACTAAACTTGACAGAAATGAAGGATTCTTACGCAAGAGAATTGTCTGGAGGTCAAAAAAAACTACTGGAGCTTGGAAGGTCTTTGATGAAGAATCCTAAAATTTTACTTTTAGACGAGCCTTTAGCAGGTGTAAACCCAAAACTTTCAGAGGAATTGTTAGAGATTATTCTTAATTTAAATTCAGAAGGTATAAACGTATTGATGGTTGAACACAATATTGATGCAGTTATGAAAATTTCTAAAAGAGTTGTTGTAATGGCAGAGGGTAAAATAATTTCTGATGGAAAACCTGATTTTGTGAGGTCTGATCAAAAAGTAATAGAAGCATACTTGGGAAGTACTGATGACTGAACCAATTATCGAAGTAAATGGCCTTGCCTCGGGGTATGTTAAAGGTTTAAATATACTTCAGGGTGTTGATCTTGTGTTGAAAGAAAAAGAGGTTGTTTCAATTATTGGTCCAAATGGTGCAGGAAAATCTACATTACTAAAAGCAATAATGGGACTTATCCCAATATTTGGTGGAAAAATATTTTTTAACGGAAAAGAATTGAGAGACATAAAAAGTCATGAATTGATTCAAAAAGGCATCGCCTATGTTCCACAAGTAGCCAATGTGTTTCCAAGTCTAACTATTGAAGAAAATTTAGAAATGGGCCTTTGGAGTACTAAAGATAAGCAAGCTCAGTTTTTTGAAGAAATTTATTCAATGTTTGGAATACTTTTTCAAAAAAGGAAAGAAAGAGCGGGGAATTTATCTGGTGGACAAAGGCAACTTTTAGCATTGGGTAGGGCTTTAATTTCAAAACCACATGTCTTGTTATTAGACGAACCTTCTGCTGGCTTGTCTCCGAAAGCAATAGGAGAAGTATTTGAGTATATAGAAAGCATAAATCAAAAAGGAGTATCAATTCTTTTAGTTGAACAGAATGCTAAGAGAGCCTTACGATTCTGTAATAGGGGATATGTATTAGATCAAGGTAGAAATGCATATACAGGCTTGGGTAAAGACTTACTAAATGATGACAAAGTTATTGATTTATATTTAGGAAAACTATAAAAAAAAGGCCTGATAAAATCAGGCCTTTTTTAAATTTAATAGCTTGAATTAAGATCCAAAGTCAATTGACTTAAGAACCTCTTCTTCATCACCACTAGTGATTTGCCATACATCATATGTACTAGCTGTAGGATCACCTTGTTCATCTAGATTTATATCTCCAGATGCACCTTTGTAATCTATTTCTACACCTTCAGCAGCTAATGCTACACAGTCAACACCAATACAATCAATGTCGTCACCATTAGGTCCAGAAACAGCTACTAATCCTGAAGCAATATCAGCACCAGTTACACCATTTGCAGCTGCAGATAATGCCATAATCATTATTGCATCATAAGCTTGTGCTGAATATGGAGCTGGATCTTCACCAAATTCTGCTTTATATGCAGCAGTAAATGCATCTAATGCATCTCCGGCAGTTGATCCTGGAGCTGTACCCTTATAACCGTCAAGCGCATTACCAAGGCCACATTCTGAACTAAGATTTGCACCACGTACACCATCAGTAAAATACCATGGAGTTTCAATGCTTCCTTGTTCAAAAGCAGCTTGCAAAACACCACAACCAGTTGAAGGGAAAAGAATTCCGACAATTGCGTCAGAATTATTTTTACCAACTTGTGTAACTTCAGAGGAAAACTCTGTAGCATTTTGGTCGTGATAAACGATTGTATTAACAACTCTTCCTTCGTCAGCATCTTCAAATGCAGCAGCAGTAGCTTCTGCTAAACCTCTACCATATGAGTCAGCTCTTGAAATAATTGAGAGAGTTTTTACTCCATCTTCAATAAGTACTTGAGCTAAAACTGCACCTTGTAAAAGGTCAGAAGGGGCGGTTCTTGCATAGAATCCACCATTTTTTACTTTTGTAAATTGTGGAGATGTATTTGATGGAGACACCATTACAACACCTGCATCAATAGCAGTCTGCATAATAGCTAATGAGATACCACTAGCAGCGGCTCCCATAACTCCTGCAACACCTTCACCAATAAGCGTAGCTAAACTAGCAGATGCAACATCTGGTGCTGTACCTGAGTCACCTTGTACCCAGACAACAGGTTGTCCGTTTACACCGCCAGCAGCATTGATTTGCTTAACAGCAAGAATTGCTCCCGATTCAATACCAGGTCCTAGGAAGCCCAAGTCTCCAGTTAGTGGCATCAAAGTACCAAGAACTAGTGGGTCTCCTGAAGCAGCTTCAGTGGTAGTAGGCGCTTCAGTTGTAGCAGGCGCTTCAGTTGTTTCAACTTCTACTTCTGCAACTTCGTCAGCTGTATCTGACCCACCACAGGCCGCAGCAACAAGTGCTAAAATCGCAATCAAAGCCAAAGCTTTGCGATTCTTCATATATAATTTCCTTTCAGTCACTGAAATTAAAAATTCCTACATATTTGTAGGAGTTATTAAACAATAGCGTATATTTAGTACTATTCAATAGCGGATTGTATTAATTTACAAATAAAATGAATAATAATGAGTGAAATAATAGAAAATTTATTAATTAACCTTTCAAATCAGCAATATTTAGATGTATTCTTGTATCTTTTTATGGTTTACTTTCTTATTTTGGGATGGAAAAAAGGTGCTATTTTCCAACTATTTTATCTTTTTACATTATTAATCGCTATTGCTTTAAGTTTTAGATATTCCTACCAAATTGGAGCCTATATAAGTGGTTGGCTAAATTCGAATTTACAGTTATCTGAAGTTTTTGGAGGGAGCTTAATTTTTGTTGCAATACTATTAATTGCGTCTTATATACATAATTTACTTTCAAGTCGAGTTAAAAAAGTAGATTTGGGGAGCAAAGCCTTAGGAGCTTCAATCTCACTTTTAGTAAGTAATTTAATTTTAACTTTGATATTTACTGCCATGAACATAATAAACCTTCCAAATTTTTTTCAAAATTCAGTAAATGAATCAAATCTTGTTACTTTTTATGTGAGCCCAGAAGGCTCTCCTCAGCAGACACTTGAGGTAATTATTGGTACTGATTTACTGAAAGTAGTTAACAGAATAAATTACCTTACAGGAAAATCTTCAGTTGTTGTTGATGATGATGGGTGCTTAGAAATACCAAAATATACCATCTCTAATCTAAAGTCACAACAAGATTTTTCTATTGAAATATATAATTTACTTTCATTAGAAAGGCAAAATGAAAATCTTGATGGATTAGAGCTTAATCAGTATTTGTCAAATGTTGCTGAAGCGTATGCATACGAAATGTATACAGAAGGATTTTGGTGCCATCAAAATCCACAAAACGGTGAAAGTGTAAACGAAAGACTTTCTAAAGTTGGCTTTCCAGCTACAACTGTGGGTGAAAATTTAGCTATTGCTTCTACTGTAAGGTCTGGGCATCAAAGTTTAATGCAATCTGATTCCCACCGAAATACCATTTTAGATAATGAGTTCAGAAGGGTAGGGATAGGGGTTGTTTCTGGCCCACTAGGGTTAATTATTGTGCAAGTTTTCTCATCATGACAGGTTTAGATTTAACCTCTTTTGCTGAAACTCTGTCTAAAGGGTTAAAGCGCTTTTTACAAAGCGAGAATGTAACAGTGAAAGATTTACATTTTCAAGAATTAGAAAAGAATATTATTAAGGAATTTAAGCTTCCATATAATCAACAAATTCAAACTCCTACTCAACTGTTAAATAACTTTGCAAAAAAAAATTATAATTTTGAAAAAGTTATAACGCCACAAAATCTAGGGGGAGATGCTCATGAGCAGATTATGTTATGGGGTGTCTTGAAAGCAAAAAATTATAATGATTAGTAATGTTAGAAAAGATATCTGGATCAATTCTTATCCTATTTTTTTGTGGTTAGCCCTAGAGCCAATAGTCGGACTAATTGATTCAAAAATTGCTAGTGTTATAAATTTAGAAACACTTTCCGCAATTGGAATTGGTGAAACGATTTATTTTGTTTTTATTTGGGTATTTATTTTTTTAGCATATGGAACAACACCGCTTGTTTCTTCTCTAAATACTAAAAATGAAATTAACAAATTAGAATATTTCATAAAATTTGGAAGAAATGTATCAATATTCCTAGGCTTAGGTTCATTTTTTATTTTATACTTAAGCGGTGATTATTTAATTTCTACTTTTCAACCGACTGAAAATATTAAATTTCTTTCATCAGATTATTTGCTCTTTAGATGTATCGGGCTCCCATTTTATCTCGTAAACATGCACTCTACTGCTGTATTAAGAGGTCTAAAATATGCAAAAATTACCCTTTACAGTGCATTAATTGTATCTTTCTCAAATATAGCCTTCAGTTTATTTTTTGGACTGTTTTTAGGTTTTGGTGCCGCCGGGATAGGCTTCGCCAGTTCACTTGCTTTTTTTTGTGCATCAATTTATTCAACATTCATTCTCAAAAAACAACTAAATTTTATTCCGTCTTCAAAAGAGCAAATTGATAAACCTAGTATGAGAAAAAAATTTTTTAACGTGGGCCTATATATTTTAATTAGATCTTTATTTCTCACCCTGTTCATGGCGTATTTAAGAAATAGAGCTTCTCTAATGTCAATGCAGGAAATTGCTCTACAACATATATTATTGCAGCTTTGGTCTGTTGGTTATATTTTTATTGATGCAGTTGCAATTGCATCTCAGACTTTAATTTCTGAACTTGTCTCAAAAAAAGAAAAATATCAAAAATCAGTATTACAAAAAGAACTTATATCTGTAACTACAGGCATATCTTTTTTCCTTGCAATACTGACTATTATTTTTCTAGAAAATTTTTTAGTTATATTTGGTGGTAGTGACTTTAATCTATATATCGATTTTCAACTAAGAGCTCTTGTTTCAATAAGTCTGTTTATAGGTTGTTATGCGTTTCTTTGGGACGGTGTTCTACTTGGTCTTGATAAATCTAAAGAGTTTTCTTTTTTAACAGTTATTTCTACAGTTGCTGGATTTTTAGTTTGTAGTTATTTGCTAAGGACACAAAATACAATTTCAACTCTTTGGATTGGATTAAATATAAGTTTGTTATTTAGATCTTTGTTGGGATATTTATATCAAAGATGAATTAATCTACAGCTTTTAGAACTGGTCTATCCAAATAATAACTTAGTATTTGGAGTTCTTGAGAAAGGTCTACAGACCTAATTTGGACATCAGGTGTATTTTTCAATAAAACTGGAGCAAAGTTAAGAATTGACCTTACTCCACAGTTAATTAATTGGTCTGCAACTTCTTGAGCATATTCGCCTGGTGTTGCAATAATTCCAATAGCAACATTGAATTTTTCACAATATTTTTCTAGATCACTTAGGGGTTTAATAACTAAGCCAGCTACTTGACTGTTTATTTTTTTAGGATCGTCATCAAATAAACCAACAATACCAAAACCCTTATCTCTAAATCCACCATAGTGTGCCAAAGCCGCTCCTAGGTTACCTGTGCCTACTATTACAGCACTCCAACCCTCCACAAGTCCTAA
>VMHT01199348.1_pt1 | contig 22056 bp, 23 predicted proteins | sample 4693611 | NCBI WGS metagenome assembly VMHT01 (sample SAMN12280063, study PRJNA550983) | marine metagenome | isolation source: seawater sampled from same location over 5 years 0.02-0.2 micron viral filtrate | place: USA: collected off the coast of southern California halfway between the port... ...
AGGATAAAAACAAAAAGGATGCAGTAGTAGCTCAGTTGGTTAGAGCACTAGTTTGTGGAACTAGGGGTCGGTGGTTCGAATCCACCCTACTGTACCAAAAAATGACAAAAGAAAAAAACAACAAACCTTCTAAAGAACTTCCGATAGGGTTTGTAGACAGACAAGAAAAAGAATTACTCGTACGTGATTTTATAATTTCAAATATTAAAGAAGTTATGATTAAGTATGGTTTTCAATACCTTGAAACACCAAGTTTCGAGTTCTCAGATAGTATTGGAAAATTCTTACCAGATAAGGATAGACCAGATGAAGGTGTTTTTTCATTTCAAGATGAAAATAAATGGCTATCTCTTAGATATGACTTGACTGCACCTTTAGCAAGATATGTAGCAAAGAATTTTTTAGAAATACCAAAACCATTTAAACGATATCAACTCGGAACAGTTTGGAGAAATGAAAAGCCTGGGCCAGGGAGATTTAGAGAATTTTTACAATTTGATGCAGATTTTGTGGGCACTAAAAGCCTACAAGCAGATGTGGAGCTGTGCGTAATGATTTCAGAAATTCTTGAAAAATGTGGACTAAGTAAAGAGGAGTATATTGTTAAAATTTCTTCTAGAAAAATTACAGAAAAGTTATTTAAAAAAATTAATATAAACAACAACGATCAAAAACTTACCACCCTTAGAGCTCTAGATAAAATAGATCGTTTAGGCTGGGAAGGCGTCAAACAATTGCTTGGTAAAGGAAGAAAAGATAAATCAGGAGATTTTACTAAAGGAGCTAATTTAAGTTCTTCTAATATTGAAGCTATAGAAAAAGAGTTAAAGAAAAAGTCACCAGAAACAGAAGATCTTCAAGAAATTCTTAAATTATTTAATGATTATAATTTTACCAATTTTGAATTTGACACGTCTATTATAAGAGGACTTGAATATTACACAGGCCCAATATTTGAAGTTAATTTAAAATTTGACGTGAAAAATAATAAAGGACAGGTAATTCAATTTGGTTCTATCGGTGGGGGCGGTAGATACGATAACTTAGTAAATAATTTCGGAAATTATGAAGCTCCAGCAACCGGTATTTCAATAGGCTTAGATCGATTAGTTTACGCTTTAATACAAAAAAAAGAATTTAAAGTAAAACAACCAAAACCAGTTGTTATTTGTGTTTTCGATAAAGACTCAATGAAGGAATATATTGGTTTACAAACATTATTAAGAAATGCTGGCATTAGCACTGAAATTTATCCTAACGAGAGCAAATTAAAAAAACAAATGGAGTATGCAAACAAAATTAAGTCACCCGCCGTTATTCTCTATGGTGAAGATGAAATCAAATCAAGTAAGCCAACTTTAAGAGATCTTAGTACAGGTAAAGAAAAATCAATTGAAATAAAAGAATTAGTTAATGAAATTAAAAAAATCATCTGAAGCTATAATTAAAACTTTTAAGAGTAACGGTTTTGTTTTGTCAGAACCAGACGTGCTTTTAGACTCAGAGTACATTATAGAGAGATCTGGAGAAAAATTTAGAAGTTCAATGCTTACATTTGAAAGTAAAGATGGAAAAACTATGTGTTTAAGACCAGATTTAACGGTAGCTTCGTGTATAAAGTTTTTACAAAAAAAAACTTCTTCAAAAATATATTACTCTGGACAAGCTTATAGAAGATCAAACAATAAAGCCTCTAACTTTATCAAAAATCAATTAGGTATTGAAATTTTAGGTTCTAAAAATAAAATTCAAGACGATTTTAAAGTTATCAGCACAATTGTAAGTTCAACAAAAAAAATTAAAAGTAAAAAAATACAAATTAAAATTGGAGATATCAGTTTATTTAAAAGTTTAATCAACGCGCTTGAAATGCCAGAGAGATGGAAATTAAGATTAATAAGACATTTTTGGAGACCACACTATTTTGAGGAACTTTTAAAACGATTAGAAAAAAATACTGATATCGATGCCGTCACTTTTGATACAGACAAAGATAGGTTCTTTGAAATGAAAAAAATGGATCAAGATAAAATAGTTGCAGGAAGAACAATATCTGAAATTTTGAAAAGATTTGATAAAAAAATAAAAGATCCAAGATCATTTAGTGATGGAAAAAAAATAGTTAAAATTATCAAATCATTTTTGAAAATAAATTGTAAATTATCACAATTAGATAAAAAGTTATTAGATTTTGCAAAAAAAAATAATCTTAAGAAAAATATTTTTAAAGATTTTAAATCTATTCAAAACTTAAAGAAACTTAAACAAGATGTAAATTTTATTACAAATTTTGGTAGAGACGTAGAATACTATACTGGAATTGTTTTTGAAGTATTTTCAGGAAAGAAACAAATTGCCAGAGGCGGACGTTACGATGACTTATTAAAAAGTTTAGGAGCTAAAAAAAATATACAAGCTGTAGGTGCAGCAATTAACTTAAAAAATATATGAAAGATTTAATTACTATAGGTTTACCAAGTAAAGGTAGATTAAAAGATAAAGCAATATCATTCTTTGATAACAATGGTCTAAAAATTTTGCAAAGTGAAAAAGAGAGAAATTATTTTGGAACCATTAAAAATAAATCTCACATTAAGATTATTTTTCTTCACGCTAAAGAAATTATTCAACGATTAGGAGACGGAACTTTAGATGTAGGTGTGTCTGGTTTAGACCTTCTTAATGAGTCTAACAAAAACTTACGTGATAAGATTAACATTAAACTTAAACTTGACTTTGGAAATGCTAATTTAGTTGTTGCAGTTCCAGATGATTGGATCGATGTACAAACAATTGCTGATCTTGAAGAAGTATCATTTGATTTAAGATTTAAAAGAAACAGCAGGTTAAGAGTAGCAACCAAATATCCAAATTTGACTAATGATTTTTTAATTTCAAAAGGAGTTACACAATATAAAATTATATCAAGTCTGGGAGCCACTGAAACATACCCTTTTATAGGATCTTCTGAAATTATCACAGATATCACTTCTACTGGTAAAACTTTAGTTGATAATAATTTGAGAGTATTAAAAGATGGATTGATTTTAAGTTCAGCAGCATGTTTATTTTTTGCAAAAAAAAAGGCTGCGAAGTTGCAGCCTTTTTTAAATTCTTTGGGGTAAGTGAAATTACATTCCCATTCCACCCATTCCACCCATTCCACCCATACCGCCACCCATCGGAGGCATAGCAGGACCAGCGTCTTTATCTTCAGGTTTATCGGCTATCATAGCTTCGGTAGTAATTAATAATCCAGCTATTGATGCAGCATCTTGCAAGGCTGATCTAACTACTTTAGTTGGGTCAATAATACCTTTAGCAAACATGTCGACATACTCCTCGTTTTGAGCGTCATAACCTTGAGAAGCTTTTTTGCCCTCTATAAGTTTTCCTACTACAACTGAACCATCGACACCAGCATTTGCAGTAATTTGTCTAACAGGAGCTTGAAGAGCTTTTTTTACAATCTCTACACCAGCTTTTTGATCATCACCTTTAACTTTTACACCATCCAAATCTTGAGCAGCATAAAGCAGGGCACAACCGCCCCCTATAACTACTCCTTCTTCGACAGCTGCTCTTGTAGCATTTAGAGCATCTTCAACTCTGTCTTTTCTTTCTTTTACCTCAACTTCTGTAGCACCACCAACTTTAATTACCGCAACACCTCCAGCAAGCTTAGCTAATCTTTCTTGAAGTTTTTCTTTATCATAGTCAGATGTAGTTTCATTAATCTCTGCTCTAATTTGATTACATCTTGCTTCGATATCAGATTTTTTTCCTTCACCGGCTACAATTGTACTATTCTCTTTGTCAATTTTTACTTTTTTACAAGAACCCAGATCTCCAATCTTAACATTTTCTAATTTTATACCAAGATCTTCTGAGATTACTTGTCCGCCGGTTAATATTGCTATGTCTTCTAACATTGATTTTCTTCTATCACCAAAACCTGGGGCTTTAACAGCTACAACTTTTAAACCACCTCTTAATTTGTTTACTACTAAGGTTGCTAAAGCTTCACCTTCAACATCTTCAGAAATAATCATTAACGGCCTATTGGCTTGCACTACTGACTCTAAAAGAGGAACCATCGGTTGCAGATTAGTTAATTTTTTTTCAACTAAAAGAACTAAAGGATTATCAAGTTCTGTTGTCATTTTTTCTGTATTTGTTACAAAATAAGGTGATAAGTAACCCCTATCAAATTGCATACCTTCAACAACATCAAGTTCAGTTTCAACACCTTTAGCTTCTTCAACAGTAATTACACCCTCATTACCAACTTTTTGCATTGCTTTAGAAATCATATCGCCAATTGATTTTTCACCATTTGCTGAGATAGTTCCAACTTGAGCAACTTCTTCGTTAGCTTTGACTTTTTTTGATGACGATTTTAATTTTTCAATAACTTGTTCCACAGCTTTATCTATTCCTCTTTTGATATCCATTGGATTCATTCCAGCTGTTACATATTTTAATCCTTCAGTCACAATAGCTTGAGCTAAAATAGTTGCAGTCGTAGTTCCATCACCAGCATTGTCATTAGTTTTACTAGCAACTTCTTTCACCATTTGAGCACCCATGTTTTCAAATTTATCTTCAAGCTCTATTTCCTTTGCTACAGAAACACCGTCTTTAGTAATTTTTGGAGATCCATAAGATTTATCCATAACAACATTACGACCTTTTGGTCCCAAAGTTACTTTTACTGCGTTAGCAAGTGTATTAACACCTTTAAGCATTCTTGTTCTAGCGTCGGTGTCAAATTTAATTATTTTTGCCATTTTTATCCTCCTTTAAAAGTTATTTTTTGCTTTTAGAAATCCCCATTATGTCTGACTCTTTCATAATGCTATATTCCTTATTATCAATCTTCACTTCGGTTCCTGACCATTTACCAAAAAGAACAATATCACCTACCCGCACATCCATCGGCGAAAGTTTTCCATCTTCATTTTTAGAACCAGGTCCAACGGCAACTACTTCACCTTCTTGAGGCTTTTCTTTAGCTGTGTCTGGAATAATAATTCCACCTGCGGTTTTTTCTTCACTATCTAATACTTTGATAAGCACACGATCGTGCAAAGGTCTAAATTTCATATCTATTTTCTCCTATAAATTTTAATGTATGGCTGATATGGTGTGTTTTAGTAAGATTTCAAGAGGCTAAAATCACTAAAAAAGGACGAAAATACTATAATTTTGAGAGTATTATTGAACTAAATATTAGAGAGATTAAATAAAATTGAAAGAATTAAACCATTTATCAGAAGTATTTAATGCATACGACACATTCATAATAGATTTATGGGGTGTAATGCATAACGGAGTAAAGCTTAATAAAAAAGCTATAGAGGCAGTAGATCAACTAAAAAAGAATTCTAAAAAAATTGTATTCTTATCTAATGCGCCAAGACCCAGCACAAAAGTAGTGGATTTCTTATTAAAGTTAAAAATGAATAGAAAATATCTTGAAAATGTTGTGACATCTGGGGAAGCAGCCATGTTTGCCATAAATGAAAATAAGTTTGGAAAAAAATTTTTTCACCTTGGCCCAGAAAGGGATAATTCTATCTTTGAAAAAGTTAAAAATAATAAAACGATACTCGAAGAGTGTGATTTTATATTATGTACAGGACTATTTGATGAAAAAGAGACAGAACTAGACTGGTATGAAACATTTTTAAAAAATCATACTTCTAAAAAATTAGTATGTACTAATCCAGATTTAACCGTTCATAGAGGAGACAGAGAAGAATATTGTGCTGGATACATAGCTAAAATTTTTGAAGAAATAGGTGGAAAAGTTATTTATTACGGAAAACCTCATAAAGAAATATATAAAAATTGTTTTAGAGAAAATGAAAAAGTTTTAGCAATAGGCGATAATTTAAGAACGGATATTAAAGGGGCAAATAATTTAAATAAAGATTGTTTATTTATTACAGACGGAATTCATCGAAACGAATTTAATGATAATTCAGAATTAGAAAAACTTCTGGGAAAATATAGTGTTAAAGCTAATTATTTTCAAAATGAACTTAAGTGGTAGTATGAAAATTTACAAAAATACTAATTTAAAAAAAGAACACCAAGCAGGAGTTATCGCTATCGGTAATTTTGACGGTATTCATTTAGGACATCAAAAAATAATTAATGAAGCAAAAAACAAAGCAAGAAAAAGAAACTTGCCTTTTGGAATAATGACATTTGAACCAGTTCCAGTAATGTTTTTCAATTCTAAAATAAAAAATCATAGAATTAATTCTTTAAAGCAAAAAAAAAAACAACTCAAAATGTTCAAGTTAGATTTTTTGATTATCATAAACTTTAATAAAATTTTTTCGTCTTTAACTGCAGAAAAATTTATAAAAAAAATAATTTACCGAGAAACAAAGTGTAAAATTTTATATGTAAGCAAAAATTTTAAATTTGGTTTTAAAAGGCAAGGTAACGTTCATACACTAAAAAAGTATGAAAAATTCTATAGTTACAAATGTTTATTAACTAAAGCCTATAAAAAAAAAAAAAGATAATTTCATCAACTTTAATAAGAAGAAAAATTAAAAGAGGAAAAATAAATGAAATAAATAAACTATTAAATCGTGAATGGAGCGTAAGTGGTAGAGTTATAAAAGGTCAAAAAAGAGGACGACGAATTGGTTTCCCCACATGCAATATTAAGCTTAATGATTACATTGTTCCTCGTCTTGGAGTTTATGCCGTTAGAGTAAAAGGGCCAAGATTTAATAAAAAAGGGATAGCTAATATTGGTTATAGACCAACATTTAATGGTCAAAATTTATTATTAGAAACAAATATCTTTGGTATTAATAAAAATTTATATAATAAAGAGATTAGTGTAAGTTTTAGAAGATTTATAAGACCAGAAAAAAAATTTAAAAATCTTGAACATTTAAAAAAACAAATAAAAATTGATATAAAAAAAGCTAAATAGAAATGTCCAAAGATACCTTGCAGCTTCCCAAAACTTCCTTTTCCATGAAGGCTGGCTTACCCGACAAAGAACCCAAAATTTTAGATAAATGGGAAAAAAATAAGATTTTTAAAAAACTTAGAGAAAAATCAAAAGGTAAGGAAAAATTTATACTGCATGACGGCCCACCTTACGCAAACGGACACATACATATGGGGACTGCTTTAAATAAAATTTTAAAAGATATTATCACACGTTTTCACCAAATGGATGGGAAGGACTCAATTTATGTTCCGGGATGGGACTGTCACGGATTGCCTATCGAATGGAAAATCGAAGAGCAGTATAAAAAAAAGAAAAAAAATAAAGATGAAGTTCCAATAAAAGATTTCAGACAAGAATGCAGAGAATTTGCAAAAAGTTGGATAGATGTACATATTAAAGAATTTAAAAGACTAGGGGTAGTTGGAGATTTTGATAATTATTATTCAACAATGAGCTATGAAGCTGAAGCCCAAATAGTCAGAGAGTTAGGTAAGTTTCTTTTAGATGGAAGTTTGTATCAAGGTTTTAAACCAGTTTTATGGTCTACTGTTGAAAAAACAGCTCTTGCAGATGCAGAAGTTGAATATATGGATCATACATCCAACACTATCTATGCTGCATTTAAAGTAAAAGAAACAAAACAAGATTTTTTAAAAGACACTAGTATTATCATTTGGACAACAACACCATGGACAATTCCAGCAAATAAAGCTTTAGCATTTAATAATAATATTGAATATTCAGTTCTAGAGATTAATGAGCTAAATTATTTTAAAGATAAAAAAATTGTTGTTGCAAAAAGTTTAATCGAGACAATTGTAAAATCTTGTGAAATACAAAATTATAAGGTTTTAAAGACTTTTAAAGGAAAAGACTTTATTGGAACTATATGCTCTCATCCGTTTGTTAAGATGAATTTTAATTATGATGTCCCAATGTTGCAAGCACAATTTGTTAATTTAGAACAAGGCACAGGAATTGTTCACTGCGCTCCAAGTCATGGTCCAGACGATTTTAATTTATGTTTAAAAAATAATATATCTTCTCTTTATACAGTTGATAATGCAGGTCTATATACAAAAGAAATTCCTTACTTTACGAATACCCATATTTTTAAAGCTGACCCTATGGTTATAGAAAAATTAAAAGAGCAAAATAAATTATTAAAAAATGATAAGTTAACTCACAGCTATCCTCACTCCTGGAGATCAAAAGCACCTTTAATTTATCGAGCCACACCACAATGGTTTATATCCATGGAAAAAAACAATTTAAGAAAAAAGGCTATAAAAGCAATTAATGAAACAATTTTTTACCCTGAAAAAGGAAAAGAAAGATTGTTGTCAATGGTTGAAGGAAGGCCTGACTGGTGTGTATCTAGACAAAGAGTCTGGGGTGTTCCACTACCTATTTTTATTAATAAAAAAACACAAGAACCGCTTCGAGATAAAAAAGTAATAGATCGCATAGCCTCAATTTACGAAAAACAAGGTTCTGATTGTTGGTTTACAGATAATCCAAAAGTATTTTTAGGCGATAATCATGACCCTAGTGACTATGAAAAACTCAACGATATAGTCGAAGTTTGGTTTGATAGCGGTTCAACGCACAGTTTTGTTTTGGAAAAAAGGAAAGATTTAAAATGGCCAGCAGACATGTACTTAGAAGGTTCAGATCAGCATAGAGGATGGTTCCATTCCTCTCTATTAGAATCGTGTGGAACAAGAGGCGAGGCGCCATTTAAAAGTATTCTATCTCATGGTTTTGTTGTAGATGGCAAAGGTTTAAAAATGTCAAAATCAACTGGTAACGTTATTTCTCCCGAGGACATATTAAAAAATTATGGTGCAGATATTTTACGAGTTTGGGTTGCTTCATCAGATTATGCTGAAGACTTAAGGATAGATAAAAGTATTTTAATTCAACATGCAGAGTCTTACAGAAAGATAAGAAACACTTTTAGATTTATTTTAGGAAATCTTAAAGATAATTTTGAAAAACAAAATTTAAAAAAGCTAGAATTTAAAGAATTTGATGAATTAGAACAATATATATTACACAAACTTTTAGTGATCAATAGGTCTGTAAAAGATAATCTTAAAAATTATAATTTTCACAAACTTTATAAAGAGTTACTTAATTTTTGCACACTAGACTTATCTTCATTTTATTTTGATATAAGAAAAGATGTTCTTTATTGCGATAGTTTAAATTCTAAAAAAAGAAAAAATTGTGTAATTGTATTAAATATTATTCTGGAAAACTTACTTAAATGGTTTGCCCCTATTTTAGTTTTTACTACTGATGAAATTTTTAGTTTAGTAAACAAAAAAGAGGATAGCATTCATGAACATACTTTTGAAGAAATCCCTACTGATTGGGAAAACAGCAAACTTAACGAAAAATGGACAAGATTATTTAAAATAAAACAAGAGGCAAATATAGCTATAGAGGAAAAAAGATCTAATAAAGAAATTGGATCTAGTTTAGAGGCAGATATTAAGATAACTACAAATGGAAAAAATTTTGAATTGCTTGAAGGTTTGGACTTAGCTGAGTATTTTATTACGTCAAAAGCAAATAAATTTAAGTCAGAAAATGAAAAGGAATTAAAAATTGAAGTTAAGAAAGCCAATGGAACCAAATGCCCTAGATGTTGGAAAATATTAGAAAAAAAATGTGATAGGTGTGAAGGAGCAACTTTAGAAAATATTAAATGAGTCTTTTAAGTTTTTTAAATCAAAAAAAAAGATATTTGTTAAAAAGAGAAAACATATATTTTATTTTATTAATCATAACAATTTTTTCATTGGATAGGCTTTCAAAGATCGAAATTATAAATAATTTTAGTGATACTAATTACTACATAAATAATTTTATAAACTTAAATTTAATTTGGAATACTGGAATTGGTTTTGGATTAATGAGTTCTGACTCCTCATTGTTTTACAATATAGTAACAATTTTAGTTGGTTCAGTAATTTTAATTTTATTTTATGTCACTATTTTATCTGAGAGTTTAGACAGATTTATTTATTCAATAATAATTGGAGGAGCTTTTGGAAATTTTTATGATAGATTAACATATAGCGCTGTTCCAGATTTTATTGACCTGCATTTCAATAATTTTCATTGGTTTACATTTAATGTTGCAGATATTTTTATAACTTTAGGTATAATGGCTTTTATAATAAAAGGGTTTTTTGTTAATAAACTAAAAGATGAAAAAATTTAAATTTTTTATAATATTAATATTTTTCCTTACGTCTTGTGGCGGAATGAAAGATGCAGGAAAAATATTAAGAAATGAAAAGATACAATCTACTGATGAATTTTTAGTTAAGAAAAGAAATCCTCTGGTACTTCCACCAAATTATAAGGATATACCAGAACCTGGATCGATATCTAAAAGAGAACAAAACGAAGAGGATAATATTAAAAAAATACTCAAAGTACCAAATGAGGACAAAACATCAAAAAATAAGTCAAAATCAATTGAAGACTCAATACTAAATAATATTCGTAAGTGATTAAAAATAACTTTTTTATTAAAAATAATATTCAGCAAAAATACTTAAATGCAAGATATTTAAAGAAATCTTCTAAAGAGTTTAAAAAAATATTTTTAGAAATAAATAGTAATATAGAAGGGTCAAAAAAAACTTTAAATGTTTTAAGCAATAAATTTAAGTTTAACTTTCAAACTAAAGATCTCATAAAATTTAAAAGATTTAATACTATTGCGGTGATAGGTATGGGTGGCTCTATTTTAAGAAAAGAAGCAATATACGATTTTTTAAAAATTAAAAAAAAAAAAAAAGTTTATTTTTTTGATGATCTGGATGAAAAAAAGATATTAAAATTTAAAAAAAATCATTTAAAAACAATACTTTTTATAATTATATCAAAATCTGGAAACACTATTGAAACTCTAACTAATTCATTTTTATTAAATGTAATGAAAAAAAATGCAAAAAATATTATTTTAATCTCAGAAAAAAAAAATAATATACTTTTTTCCATATCAAAAAAATTGAACCTATTTTACATAGAACATAAAAGCTATATTGGAGGAAGATATTCTGTCCTGTCTGAAGTTGGTGCTGTCCCCGCTCACCTAATGGGAATTAATCTTATTCAACTTAGATCTGAAGTTCAAAAATTTTTAAAAGGTAAAGAAAAATTATTTTTAAAAGACAGCGCAATTAAACTTGCCAATTTACTCAATTTTAAAAAAATTAATAATTTGGTTTTTTTATGTTATTCACCGGAACTTGAAAAATTTCTTTTTTGGTGCCAGCAATTAATAGCTGAAAGTTTGGGAAAAAAAGGTAAAGGTTTTCTTCCAATTATTTCTCGTGTTCCTAAAGATCATCATAGTTTATTACAACTTTATTTAGATGGACCGAAAGACAAATTGTTTCATATTTTTAGTTTTGAAAAAAAAACTTCTCTAAAAATGAATATTAAAAAAACCACAAATATAAACAATCTTTTGAATCGAAAATCTCTGAGTGATGTAAAGATAGCTCAAAAAAATGCTTTAATTAAATCTTTTAAAAAAAATAATGTACCGTTTAGAGAGTTTAAAATTAAAGATTTAAATGAAAAAGTTCTTGGTAAATTATTTTCATACTTTATTCTTGAGACAATCATTGTTGGTAAATTGACTAAAATTAATCCATATGATCAGCCAGCTGTAGAACAAGTAAAAATCATAACAAAAAAACTACTCAGTTGATAACGCCAAATATTATTTTTGACCTACCGTAATTTTTTGTAATAACAGAGGTTATATACTTTTCTAAATTTTCATCAGTGTTTTTTTCTCTATGTATAATTACAATATGTTTGGACGTATAATTTTTATTTTTTTTAATCAAATTAAAAATTTGAATAAATGTTTTATCAAAAAAAGGTGGATCAAAAAAAAAAATACTAAATTTATCTTTTTTTCTTTCTTTCAAAACACCTTCTATTTTATCGTTAATCACCTCAGACTTATTGCTAATTGATAGTTGGATTAAATTTTTCTTTAAAATATTTACAGCATTTTTATCCTTTTCGATAAATGTAACTTTTTTAGCTCCTCTTGAAATACATTCTAAGCCAAAAGAACCAACTCCAGAATATAAGTCCAAAATGTTTGAATTTTTAATTCTTACATCAATTAAACTTGAATGTTCTAGGACATTAAAAATACCCTCCTTAACGGAGTCTTTAAGAGGTCGAGTGGTTGAGTTTTTTAAAAAATCTATTAACTTACCTTTAAATATGCCGCTAATTATTCGCATTTTTATTAATTACCTTCCAACCTATATCTTTACGGTAAAAACCTTCTTTCCAATTCAATTTTTTAATTATATTTAAAATTTTATTTCTAATTTTAAGATAGTTACGTCCAGTCGAAGTAATATTTAAAACTCTTCCTCCATCGGATAGTAATTGTTTTTTATACAATTTTGTACCTGCGTGGTATATAAATTCATTTTTTGATAACTTCACTTTGTCAATATTTTTAATTACTTTATTTTTTTTATAACTACCCGGATAACCTTTTGAACATAAAACGATAGTCATACTTTTATCTTTATGCCATTTAATTTTTGTTTTCCCTAATTTGTTAGCTAAACTGTTACAAATAATTTTTACTAAATCCGTTTTTAATCTTGGCAATATTACTTGGCATTCAGGATCACCCATTCTAATATTGTATTCAATTAAATAAGGTTCATTATTTACAATCATTAAACCAACGTACAAAAAACCATTATAAGGATTTTTTCTTCTCTTTAACGATAGCAAAGTAGGTTTTACAATTTTATTAATAATTTTTTTTTCAAGCGACCTATCTATAATTGGAGCTGGAGAGTAAGCACCCATTCCGCCTGTGTTTGATCCTTTATCATTTTCCCCAACACGTTTATGGTCTTGAGCTGATCCAAAAAATTTAAAGGTATTATTATCTACAACTAGAAAGTAACTTGCCTCTTCACCTTTTAAGAACTCTTCTAAAATTAATTTTTTTGATGATTTAAATTTTCCATTAAATATTTCAGTAGAAATATTTAAAATTTGTGTTTTAGTTTTACAAATTGTTACACCTTTTCCTGCAGCTAAACCGTCAGCTTTGACTACTATAGGTAATTTACAATTTTTAAGAAAATTAAGAACCTGATTTTTTTTACTACAGATCTTAAATTTAGCAGTTGGGATCCCGTTATTCGCACATATTTTTTTCATGAAAGCTTTAGACCCTTCTAACTTCGCTGCATATTTATTTGGACCAAAAACTTTAATATTATTTCTCTTTAAAAAATCGACTAAACCTTTAACTAGTGGTTCTTCGGGCCCAACTACTACTAAGTCAATCTTATAAAATTTAACTAAATTTAAAATTTTTTTAAAGTCTAGAATGTCCACATTAACATTGATTGCCAACTTAGAGGTGCCAACATTGCCTGGAAAACATATGATATTTTTAACAATTTTAGACTCATATATCTTTTTACATAAAGCATGTTCTCTTCCACCACTCCCAATTAATCCAATATTCATGATAGTTTATATATTGTATAATTTATCGATGGATAAAAAAAAAGCTAAACTTATTTTTAAACACAACTATTTTGATATAGTAGAAGCAGGTGATTATGTTTTGTGTGCAGTTTCAGGTAAAGAAATTTCCTTACAAAATTTAAATTATTGGAATGTAGATTTACAAGAAGCTTATTTTTCACCTAAGGAAGTCAAAGAAAGACTAAAAACTTTAAAAAACTGAATATTATTTCCACCTATTATGAGTCCAGATCCATTGGCCAGGATTTTTAGCAATCATTTTTTCAAGTACATGATTGAGTTCATTAGTAAGTTGGAGCTTATCTTTGAAATTTTTAGGATTTACTTCTTTTTGAAATTCAATTTTAAATTTATTTTGTTCAATTCTCTCTATAAAAACCGGTATTATGGATAAATTATATTTAATAGAAAGTTGTGCAGGTAAAGTAGTTGTAAAAGCAGGTTTTCCAAAAAAATTAATTTTCTCTCCTTCACTTACCCGTTGATCGATCATTAAAGCTACACTGTGTTTTTTTTTTATGTACTCGATAGCTTCTCTAACACCATTAATTCCTTTCTTTATTTGATTCCTGCAAACATATTTTTTTCTTAAATACTCCATAAGTGGATTTAAAAAAAAATTATTTAGAGGTCTATAAATAGTTGCTAAATTAATATTTTTTTTGTTATTTCCATTGACATTAATTCGTAATTGGCAAAGTGACCGGAAACAAAAATAACTGGTCTTTTTTCTTGGATAAAACTAGATAAATTTGTCTCTCCCTTAATTTCCATATGAGAATTTTTATTTTTGAAATGGTCTAAAAAGATATACTCTATAAAAGTCATTCCATAATTTTTCCACATTTCTTCTACAATTTTCTTTTTTTGTAGAATTGAAATATCTGGAGAGAAGTTAGCCAGATTTTTCTGCACGATTTCTTTTGATTTAAAAAAAGGTCCTATAAAACAAAATAAAGAAGAAAATAATTTTCTACTTATTTTTATTCCTAAAAAACGACCTATAAAAAAAAATAGATATATTATAATTGCTTGTAGAAAATAACTAATTTTTTTGATCATACAATTTTGATATTGTTTTGATAAATTTCTCTTTTTCATTTATTATTAACGATACTTTGAGATAGTCTATTTTATTAACGGTTAAATCTTTCATTTTAAAATAATCTTTTTCTGTTGTTACAATCTTATAGTCATTGCTCTTTGCTTCATCTAAAAGATTTTCAATTTCTCGCTTACTGAATTCATAATGGTCTGGAAAAACTAATTTTTTTTTTATTGTCAAATTGTTTTTTCTAATTAATTTGAAAAAATTATCAGGATTAGCAATTCCCGCTATAACAAGTAATTTTTTATTTTTGAATTCATCAATATTTTTAGGTTTATAATAAGAGTAAAAAATTTTCAAATTTTTATTGATATCTAAAATTTTTCTTTCAAATTTTAAATTTTTATCACCATTAATTAAAATAATATTTGCATTCTTCAATGAGTTTAGATTTTCTCTCAATGGACCAGATGGTAAAACCAAACCGTTTCCAATAAGTTGATTTTCGTTAAAGCAAATTATATTTAAATTTTTTTTAATTTTATAATCTTGGAAACCATCATCTAAAATTATAAGGTCATAATTTCCCTTCTCTGCTTCTTTAACTCCGCTTACTCTATTTCTATCTAAAATTAGATTGTTGAAGTTATTTTTAATTAAATTGTATTCATCAACATGACTTTTATAATATTTTCTTAATATTACACAATTTGCACCTATTTTTGAAAATTCATTAGCAAGAAAAATAGAGGTTGGAGTTTTACCTGTTCCACCAATATAGATATTGCCTACACAAATTATTGGAGTCTTGAAGTGTAAAGGCTTGATAAATTTTCTTTTTATAAAGATATATATTTGTAGGATGACTGATAAAGGAAACAATAAAATTGAGATAAAACTATTTTTTTTATCCCAAAATTTGGGTTTATTTAATTTCATTATTTAGAAAATTATTAATATTATTCATAGTACCAGTTAAAGTTTTTTGGCCCAAACCATTAATTACATCTGAAATTTTATTTTCTTCTTTATGCGTATTCTCTAAATCTATTATTAAATTTTTACTAAGTTCCTTGTAGTCCTTAATTTTTTTTGAGACGTTATTTTGTTTTAATATCTCGTAAATTTCATTAAAGTTGTAGACATGTGGACCGTGATAAATTTTACAGCCTAATTTAGCTGCATCGATAGGATTTTGACCGCTATTATTCTTTAATCTTTCTATCATAGATTTTCCCACGAATACACTTTTAGCGTATTTAAAATAATCTTGTAAAACACCAAAAGAATTAATTATTATTATTTCTTTATGTTTTAAAATTTTCTCATTGTTATTTAATATTTGTACATTCAAATTAAAACTCTTACATAATGATTCTATTTTTTGAACTCTATCAATATGTCTTGGGGCAATGATTGTGATTATGTTTCTGTATTTTTCTTTGAGCTGTAAGTGGGTTTTAATACAAAAAATATCCTCACCTTTATGTGTACTGGCAGCTATCCAAAATCTATTTTTTAATAAAAATTCATCATTTATATTTTTAATATTTTTTGCATCTATCTCATTTATGAGTTTAATATTTCCATTAAAGTGTATATTTTTTGCGTTCAATTTTTCAAGATAGTTTTTTGTTTCCATGTTAGAGGAAAGACATAAACCAAATACACTAAATATTTTTTTTGCTGTATTTGAAAATTTTATCCATTTGTTGAAGGTCTTTGAAGTTAACCTCGCATTAATTAAGCCTATAGGAATTCTATTTTTATTTGCTTTAAGAATTAAATTTGGCCAAATTTCGGAGTCAACTAAAAAAATTATATTTGGTTTCCAAAGTTTTAGAAATTTATCAATTAAAAAACCAACATCGTAGGGAAAAAATCTATGATGAATATTGCTAAAATTTTTAAATTTTGTTTCAGCTAGATTGCCTGAACTTAAAGTTATAGTTGTAATCAAAAAATCAAATTTTTTCTCGTTTAAATTTAATCTATTTACAATAGGTATAATGCTATTAAGTTCCCCTACACTTGCAGCATGAAACCATATTAATTTTGTGTTTTCTTTTCTATCAACTTTAAAATGAGAGATTAAGATTTTTTGCTTATATCTTATAGGATCCTCTTTTTTTAAAATTTTTCTGAAATAAATAAAAATAAATAGGAAAGGATATATTAATGTAGTTAGGATTCTGTATGTAAGAATCATTTTTATTTTAATTGTTTTTTGTATAAAGATTTATACTCTTCACAATTATTAATTAAAAAATCATGATTTCCAGAGTCTAAAATTTTTCCACTTTTCATAACGAAAATTTTATCTGCGTTGTGAATGGTCGAAAGTCTATGTGCTATTACCAAAGTTGTTTTATTTTTAGTTAAGTTATTTATAGCATTTTGCACAATTTCCTCAGACCCTGCATCTAATGAAGAGGTTGCTTCATCTAGTAAAATAATTGGAGACTCCTTTAAAATCGCTCTAGCTATCGATATTCTCTGTTTTTGACCGCCTGAGAGCCTAATTCCATTTTCACCAATCATTGTGTTGTAACCATCTTGCAGTTTTTCAATAAATTCATCAGCGGCCGCAAATTTACATGCTTTTGAAATTTCTTCTTCTGATGCACCATTTTTTGCATAAGCTATATTATTTTTGACTGTATCATCAAACAAAATCACATCTTGACTTACCAATGAGAGATTTTTTCTTAACGATTCAAGAGAAATATTTTTAATGTTTTGACCATCTATTTCTATCGAGCCTTCTTGAGGGTCATAAAATCTTGGTAACAAATTTATTATCGTACTTTTACCAGCGCCACTGTGGCCAACAAATGCAGCCATAGTATTTCCTTTTATATTTAGATTTATACCGCTAATTGCTTTTTCCTCTGTTGCCTCATATTTAAATCCAACATTACTAAATTTTATATCCGAATTTTTTAATAATAACTTTGGGCTACCATTTATTTCTTTAACCTGTATATTTTTATCAATAATTTCACTTATTCTTTTGAAAGCAGACGCTCCTTGGTAAGCGGCCATATTAATAGTCGCTAAAGACCTAATTGGTTGATAAGCTAACATCATAGCTGCTAAAAAAGAAAAAAAATTATTTACACCTAATTCTCCCGAAGAAATTAATTTTCCTGAAAAAATAATAAAACCTGCAATCATAAAACCCGTAAGAGACTCCATGATAGGAGTCGCCCTTATCATTACACTTCCAATTTTTATATTTTTTTCTACAAGATCGTTTATAACTTTATTTGCTTTTTCATTTTCTTGCTTTTCTTTTTGGTAAATTCTAATCATTTTTGACCCTTTAAATATCTCAGTTAGAAATGAAGCTAAATTTCCTGATGATACTCCTGCTTTGGATGTAGCTTTTCCAATTCGCTTACCTAGTGATTTTGCTAAGCCCCCTGCTAAAGGCATCATTAAAATAGCAAATAAAGCTAACTTCCAGTTTTGATAAAACATGAGAGATACGAGTGCGATAACAGAAAAAGTATCCTTCATGATATTTAAGACACCAGTACTTACGAGATTCTGTACATGATAAGTATCGTACATTACGTTTGAAATGTACTTTCCTGAGTGTCTATTATCTAAAGTTTGAATATCAGATGTTAAAATATTATTCGCAACTTTTTTTTGTAAAGCTCCAGCAACCTCTTCTCCAACCCTTATTATATTTATTCTAGCAAAATAAAGAGATAGACCTTTGCTTGAAAAAGCAATTATAATAAGTATTGGTATAGACCAAGCAAAAACTTTATTTTGTTCGATAAATATTTTTTCAACCGCAGGGTCTAATAACCATGCAATACCTGAAGTACTCGCAGCAACTATGAGAGACAGCACTAAAGCTATTAAAATTCTTTTAAGGTGTTTTTTTACATACTCCTTGAAAAGTCTTTTTAAAATAATTTTTAGTTCTTGAAATTGCATCTTAAAAATTTATTGAAAAAATTCCCAAGAATAAAATTAATCCTGAGAAATTATTAAATTTAAATATACTTAAGTAATTTTTAACTTTATTTTTTTTAAACCTTATTAACTGATATATCAAACTCATAATAAACATTATCAAAAATATTGAAAAAATATTTTTCCCAATTAAATCTTTGAATAGAAATAAAATCAATAAAGTTGATATTAAATAAGAAGTGGTCACAAATAATCTTATATTTTTTTTAAATTTAATTGAGGTCGATTTTAAACCAATTATTTCATCTTCAGACATATCTTGAGCTCCATATATGGTGTCATAGCCCAATGTCCAAAATATGGCTGACAAATAAAGAGTGATTATTTCCATGGAAAAATTATTATTTATAGCGGTCCAAGCCATTACTATTCCCCAATTAAATGTAATACCTAAAAATAATTGTGGCCAGTAAGTAATTCTTTTCATGAATGGATATGAAAAGGCTAGTATCATAGATCCCATTCCAAGAAGTATTGTTAAAAAATTAAACTGGATTAAAATTAAAAAAGCTAAAATACAAAGAATAAAAACATAAAAGAAAGATTGTTTTATCGATATTTTGCCTGATGTGATGGGCCTTTTTTTTGTTCTTTTTACCTTTTTATCAAAATCTTTATCAACTATGTCATTAACTATACATCCGGCACTCCTCATTAGAACAGAACCAAAAAAAAATAAAATTAAATAATAAATAAATAAATTTATATCTTGATTTATTGAATACGCATAAGCAAGTCCCCATGAGCAAGGCCAAAACAAAAGCATAAAACCAATTGGTTTATTTAATCTTGTTAATTCTATGAATATTTTTAAATGTAGCATGAAATACTACTTGTAAATATCAAACACTATCTACATAATCAATTTGATTCGAAATGGATATAGATTACACAGTTGCAGCATTGATGTTTCCGGCAATTCCTCTTATGATGACTATGTATAGTAACAGATTTCATACCTTAAGCGGCCTTATCAGGAAACTTCATGATCAACTAACATTTGATAAAAGAACTCCACCAGAGTGGGAAAATCAGTTACATGTTCTAAATAACAGAACTAATCTCTTAAAATACACAATGGGGTTTGCTGCATTTGGTTTTCTATTTAATATGACAACTGTTCTAATGCTTTACATGGGATATCTACAGCTTGCTAGACTAATTTTTGCGGCATGCTGTATTTGTATGATTATTTCAATCTTTTTATTTCTTCAAGAAATTAGACTTTCAAATCAAGCTTTGAAATATCATTTGAGTGATATGGACTCGATGAAAAAAGATTTATAGTTTATTTATTTTTTAAAAGATCTTTCTTAAAGAGAGATATACCTTCATTAATTTTATAACTGTAAGACTCTTTGAAGGTTTCTAATTGCCAACCTTGCATTCTGGTTGTAATTAATTGTAAGTTTTCTTCTTTCCATTGATCTTTTGTGTTTTCATCTTTCCACAACTTTTTTTCTTTATTAGTTCTTGCACAACCATAACAGTATCCAGTAACCGGATCAGTTCTACAGATACTAATGCACGGAGAAATAACTTTTTTTTTCATTAGGGAATTAATATGGCAGGACCAGTTAATTTTCTGGCCTCTAAATCCTCATGAGCTTGTCTTGCATCAATCAAATTATATTCTTTAGAAATCTTAATTTTAACTTTTCCAAATTTAACTTTTTCAAAAACAGCATCTGCACCAGCTTGAAGTTCTTTTCTGTTTGTAAAATATTGACCGATTGAAGGTCTAGTCAAATACAGACCTTTTGGTTGAATATCTTTTGGAACGTTAACTGGATCCAATGGTCCAGAGGCATTTCCAAAACTTACCATCATTCCTCTTGTTTTAAGACAAGCCAATGATTTTTTAAATGTGTTTTTTCCAACCCCATCAAATACTGCTGGAACTCCCTCATTATTAGTTATATCCAAAACTTTTTTAGCAAAATCATCTTTTGTATAATTTATGACATGGGCGTAACCATTTTCTTTTGCAATTTTAATTTTTTCATCTGAACCTACTGTTCCAATTACTTTTGCACCAATACTATTTGCCCACTGAGCAAATATTTGACCTACTCCTCCAGCCGCAGCATGAAATAAAACTGTTTCACCAGCTTTAAGGATATACGTTTTACAAATTAAATAATTTGTTGTTAAACCTTTAGTCATTAAAGTAGCTGCTTGTTTGTGAGAGATGCCATCTGGAACTTTTACTGCTATTTTAGCGGGAATAATTCTTTGTTGAGAATATGAACCTAGAGGTACCGAAGCGTATGCTATATTGTCACCTATATTAAATTCTTTAACGTCAGATCCAATTTCTTCAACTTTACCAGCAGCCTCTAAACCAATTCCACTTGGTAAAGATAATGGGTACAAACCTGACCTATGATAAGTATCTATAAAGTTTAATCCAATCGCATGATTAGTAACTTTAATCTCATCTGGACCAGGAGCACCTACATTAACCTCTTGAAGCTCTAATACTTCAGGCCCACCATTTTTTTTAATAATTATCGATTTTGGCATTTTTTTTAAGAAAAGTACTTTAACTTTTAGTATTTAGCAAATGTTCCGTTATTGTAGTCTTGAATAGCTTGAAGAATTTCAGCTTTTGTATTCATTACAAAAGGCCCACCTCTAGCTATTGGCTCTCCTATAGGTTTGCCTGCAACAAGTAAGAATTCAGAGGTTTTATTTGCCTTTACTATTAGCTTATTTCCTCTTTTTAAAAGTATTAAATTGGAGTTTTGCGTTTTAGAATGATCTTGTTCGCCAATTTTTAATTCACCTTTTAATAAATATATAAAACTGTTGTGACCTTCTGGTATCTCATAGCTAAATTCTTTTCCTTCATTTAAAACTATATGAAAATATATCGGCTCAATGTTATGGTTTTTTTCTGGTCCTTCGGCTTTTTGGAATTTACCAGCAATAACCTTTACTACTTTTTCACTATCTTTATGAGTTCCTAGTTCATTGCCTTTGATATAAATATATTCAGGTTTATTCTTCTTTAACTTCGCAGGCATATTTACCCAAAGCTGAAAACCTAATAACTTTCCACCTGACATAGCTGGCATTTCAGAATGAATAATTCCTCTACCTGTTTTCATCCACTGAACATCACCAGATGACATTATTCCTTTAGCGCCAGTACTATCTTCATGTTTGAACTCACCTTTAAGCATATAAGTTACAGTTTCTATTCCTCTATGAGGATGCGGAGGAAAGCCAGCAATATAATCATCTTTGTTTTCTGACCCAAACTCATCTAACATTAAGAAAGGATCAATATAGTCTGCTTCTGGAGTTCCAATGCTTCTTTTTAACTTAACCCCAGCACCATCAGATGTTTCTATTGCTTGTATAATTTTTTTTACTTCAATATTTTTCATTATTTAGCGTTATGTGATCCATCGCACATAGGCGGATCTTTAGTTTCTTTGCA
>VMHT01096233.1_pt1 | contig 22046 bp, 36 predicted proteins | sample 4693611 | NCBI WGS metagenome assembly VMHT01 (sample SAMN12280063, study PRJNA550983) | marine metagenome | isolation source: seawater sampled from same location over 5 years 0.02-0.2 micron viral filtrate | place: USA: collected off the coast of southern California halfway between the port... ...
GTATTAGGTGCTGGCTCGTAGGCCATGTTGTGGAAGACGACAGGCAGCGTCGGGCTGTTAGCAAGCTCTGTTGCTAAACGACCTTCTATCGTGGCGCGGATTGCATTGAGATCTGCTGCTGCCATCAGTTCCGCCTCCTATAAGCTGCAATTAGCTGTGGAACACGCTTTGTAGCTTTTTCCTTGCCAATAAGCTCAGGGAAACCAGGAGGGGGTTCTGGGAAACCTTGCGGTTTTGAACGTGGCTTGCCACCCCATGATGGAGGCAAGTTGTTACCAAAACAAACAGGCTCTGCGTATTCAACGTTGTTGGTAATAACGGCGCGAAATTTTTCCGGCCTTAATTGCCAACCGTTAACCAAAACGCTCGTATCGACAGGGGTCAATTTTTTTACTTCAGCAATCCATTCATCTGCGACAACATCGACTATTTCTTGGATCTCATCCTCCATCAAGCCAGCGATGTCTCCGATCTTGATCTCGCGTGCCATCCCTAGACCCTCAAAATCAATTCGTAAGTAATCGGCGTGTTGTCTTGCTCAGTCGTCTGAACACGAACCACTTGATGCTCAGTGCCGCCGATAGTCACTCGATCCTTTGTTTCGGGTGCTGATGGCAGATCTTTTGCCGCGACGGTCAATCGCTTGTCACCAGCTTGAATCAGCTCATTGACTTCACGCGTGTTGACATCTTCCAAAACCCCTTTGACTTCATGACTTTCGATCGTCGTCGAGAAGTCAGGAATGGTGCCCGAGGCAACGTCATAGTCACCAGCAGAAACGTAGCGAATCGTTACATCACCACCGAACTTGGCGATGACCTTACCGGCTACGTTCTCCAGCGACTTGGCTAAAGACATCAGGCGATGTAAGCAAGAACAGTGCCAGACGTCAGCTTGACTTTGCTCATCACAAGCCCTTCGATACAGCAGTTTTTACCCAAAGGAAAAGCAGTAGCGTTGCCGGTAGCCAAATTTTCGTCAATGCTCTCTGCAGTCAGCGTATGAATCACAGAGTCTTCTAGCGCCAGCAGTTTCACAAACTTTGCGGTGTGCTCAGCTTGATTGGTGATGATTGTCGCTCTAGTCGGAGCGTATCCAGATCCGTAACCCATGATCAGCTCCTGCGGATAGCAATGTTGCCTGGTCCGCTAATTCTAAGGCCCGTCAAGTACCTTTCAAACATTGGCGGCACACGGTCAGCACCAACTGCACCTGACTTATCAGGCGTCACCTCAATGCTGCCTACTTTGACGCTCTTGAAATCCTCAAGGCCACCAAGGCTGATGCCCTCAACGTTGTTGTGTAGGTAGACCGCAAGCTCGACTTGCGCACGCTTGACTTGATCAGGGATTTCAGTGTTTGTGTAGTAATCCTCGGTTAACCGATATGGAAAGCCGTGGGAAAAGGACTGAATATATGTGTCTGGCTTGCGCACCCCCTCACGCGGCCATTGCAGCGCCTGCGTTGAGTTGGTTCGCGCTCCTAGAAATCTTTCGCGGTCTAGCCGCTGTGTAGCTGCTGCCAGAGCACGATGACGACTGTCAGTGTTGCCGGTTGTCCACTTAGAGACATCGGCACTAGAAATCATTGCCTCAACCATCGTGTTCGCATCAGTCAGCGTCACGTAGCTGTTGGCGTTTGCGTCGCCCACTGTTGCGTTGATTGATACTGCCATCGGCCTTAGCGGTGGAGGTCTTCTTAGTTGGCTTTAAAGAAGCAGAGGCCGCCGCTTGCGCAGCAGCCTCGCGTTCTTTCATTCGCCGAAAAGCGAATAAACCCATCAGGACGCAGCAGCCTTGATGACAGCAAAGTTAATCACCACAACTTCGCCAGCAGTAGAGCCGACGTTTTCTAGGGTGACGTTAAAGCTGCCAGCAGCAGTTGCCGAAACAAAAGCCGCATACAGACCGGTGCTAGCGCCTGATTTAACAGACACCATCACCACGTCAGTGGCTGCAACCTCGCTGTTGGTCACTGTAAAAGTGATGTTTGCATCGCCAGCCAAACTTGCGTTGTGAGTGGTGATTGCGCCAGCAGCGGCGTTGATGGTGACACCAGTTGACTTGCTGGTGGCCTGGGTAACGGCAGAACCGGAAACGTATCCGATTGCCTTACCGGCGGTGACTTCGAATAGAGATGCCATGATTAGTTACCTCCGTCAATCAAGGTTAGATGTGGAAGTAATCCGAACAATCCCGAGGTTGTTCGTCTCATAAACCTTCGTCCAGTTGCCGACAGTGGCTAGTTGAGCAGCAGTCGGGTTAGGAACCTCAGCGAACCTTGTGCCCATCGGGTGATAGACATAGTGAAGGTCAAAGCTGAGAGCGTCGGATTTGCTTAATATATCGCGATCAGTCTCAGTGCGCAGCCCCATTTGCTGGCCGCTACCAATGGCTCCAGGCGTGAACGCATAGCTGGCGTACTCAGTGGTGGCACCAGCACCAGTTGTTTGGACATCAGCCGAGACAATAACTCGGAGCCCCATAAATGTGGGCACGCCTACTTGACCAAACGCGTTAGCAGTAGAACCGCTGTCAGCATTTGCATCTACAGCGCCTGTTCCGTCATAAACGAAATCAATAGCGCGGCGTTCCATCAGGTCGTAGTACACATTGGGGTGTACGACAATCGTGGAAAGCTTTTCGCCTTGATCACCAAGCAGTGATTTGGCTTTGACGATCTGACGAACGCCAAGAGCAACTGGGGTGTCAGAAGTCGTGCCGTCAACAGCCAGTGATGCAAAAGCAGCACCAGTAGTGTCGTCTACTGCACCAAAGATGCCAGCACAGCAGGACAGCAAGTCCTTTTGACGCTCATGAGAGATGTAGCTAGCGAGCTTTTGCCCGATAGCAGCCATCGGGTCAGAACCAGCTGCCATTGCAGCCAGATCGCGTGACTCGAACGCATTGCCACGATGCACGACAGCAGCACGCTGCTTGTCAGCAGTGATTTTACCTGGTGTCAGCGAAGTGCTATCGGTCAACCGCTCGAAAGTTGAGCTTAGGTTGGCCGCGAAGAATGGCACGTTGATGTAGTCACCACCATCCTCGGTTGCATTCAGCTCCGCCATAGGCTGCACCACACCGCTCGCCAAAAAGGCATCACGCTTTGTGGTCTCCTGTACTAAGTACGGAGTGAAAATTTCCGGGATGATGATGTCAGAGCGAAGAGTCGCCATGACAGATCCTCAAAAAATGGTTTTTACGGTGTGGGCATAACCCTTGCCGACAGGCATAACCCTCGGTCTTGTTGACATACTACCGGTTTGCGGCCGCTTTCAACCTCTCATATAAATCCATATTGGTGCGAAATAGCCTCATTTGCTCTGTGAGGTCAAACGTTTCTTGGGCAAATGGGTTTTTAGTTCCAGCAGGGATGTCGCCACTTGCGCTGCGACCAGACGGTGCCCCACTACCTTGCGGCCTTGGCGCTTTCTGCATGTAGCTCGGCAAAGTCTTGGCCCAATCACCAATCGGCTTGCGCTCGTAACCGTTGACCACAACAACAGTGCCGTCAGCTTCGCGCTCAATCTGATTGGAGTTCAGCAGCCCAGCCTTGAATACAATGTTCGGGTCATGCACCACGTCAGCTAATGCTGTGTTCGCAGGTGCAATCAGCTCAAGCTCTCGGACGCGTGCTTCAAGCTCAGCAATGCGCTTATCTTTCTCAGCAGTTGCCTCGCGATACTGCTGCTCTAGCGCCTGACGAGCCTCGGTGTACTTGCCTTCTGATTCAAGTTTGTTCTGCTCAGCCTGACGCTTAAACTCTTTAAGTTCGTTGTAATCGTCTGGCATCTCATTGATCAGCTCTTTCTTTTGCAGCTTGCCGATCAATTCGTAGTTTTTCTTTTTGAGCGCCTCACGCTCAACCCTCAAAGCATCGACTTCTGCATCGACAGCACTTGTCCCAGCAGTCATAGACTCCTGTACTTGATCTTCAGCCATTAGGCATAACCTAAATTACAAGTACAGCTTATCAGCTCCATTTGGTTTTGTTTGCCCAAAAGGCCGCACTCATTTTGCCCTTAGCGATATTTTTCGCATGACGCGCTTTAAATGACGCACGCTTGTCCTTGTCAGACTGGGACTCTCCTTTGCGTGGTCGCTTTGTCTTAGCGCCTTGCTGACCAAAACGAATAAGCTTGACCCGATCACCTTCCTTGGCCAAAACGACATGGCTTTTCTTTGCGTGACTTGGCGTCCGCTTTGGCTTGTTAAAGCCCGATAAGCCATACCGCTTTAGACGCGGGTCTTTCTTGGCCATTACTTTTTCTTTGCTTTTGGCGCAGCTCGAAGTTCAGACCGTTTCTTTAGTACGGCATTACCAGTGCTCTCAGACTTGATCGCGATGATTGGATCGCCTTTAGCACCGCGACGTTTCACAGTGCCGCCTGAAGGCCCCTTGATGCTGTAAGCACCCTCGCCCTTAACGCTGGTCACTTTGCCGAACGTGCGTTTGCCGCCATAGGTCCAGCTGACTCTTGTTCCAGGTCTCATTTTTTCTTGCCTCCCTTCTTTTTCTTTTTGCCTGTGGGCTTTTTATGCCCGTAATGACCTGGCATAGCGACCTAAGAACGCTTTACATCAGGATAACGCTTCTGCAGTTCCTGCAACGTCACCTCCGTACCATCAACCGACACAAATTTCCTGATCGCTACTGACGGCCCATGCTTACGAGACAGCATGTTGAAGTACGGCACTTGCTTTGCGCCAAGCACGTCAGCCTTAACTTCTTTGCTTTGGTCAAACAACCATTGACCATACGTTTGGTTTGCAGGAACAAGGCCACCAGAACTACGACGCTTGCCAGGCTTTGGCGGCGGGATGCCTAAGCCCTCATAATCAACGATCGGAACAGTGGTTGACCGACAGTTGAAGTGCTGCGGCGGTGTTGGCCCTTTGTTGTATTCAAACGTGCGACCGTCCAATGCACGACAGATGGCAGACGTTCTGCTGTCGAGCGTTGCGATATACCTATAACGCTTGGTGATCTCTTGGTTTTGGCTGTAAACCGCTTGGCTTGCAGCGTTAGCGACTTGGTTCACACTGGTGCGGACCATGGCCCTGATCTGGTTGTTTGGCACAGCGATCAACTGACGTCGCAAACGCCTTGCAATCTTGTCCGATGACTCGCCAAGCAATAATCCGTTCCGAACCTCTTTAGTAAACACCTCGGCTTGCTTGCCAGCCAGACGCCTATATGACGCAGCGAGCGTCGCACCGTTCGGCAACGTTATTGTCGTGCCATCGCCGATGTTGAGCTTGAACTCTCTCGGCACACCACGAACTGTCGCGCCAAGATCATCGCTCAGCGTCACGATGTTGTAAGTCGTCGGATCGATGGTCGCTACAGCTTGCGCAAACTGCGGGCTGATCTGCACGCTCCGCACCTGCAGCAGCAAATCGTCAGGCAACTCACCGTTCAATATGTTGGTTACAAACTCGGTTTGCAGCTCAACTAAGCCTTGCAGCTCCTCGACAGACAAAGCTGTTGCTGTTACAGCCCAACCCTCTAGCGATGTCTTCAGCTGCGCCAGAATCGCTTGAAGCCGTGCAGCTTGTGTAGCTGTCGGACCAACATCAGAAGCAGCCAAACGCTGAACAGCATCCATAATGAGATTGTTATATGTGCGAACAATTCGCCGCGCGACACTATTGCTAAACCGATTAAGGTCGATTGCATTTTTGTAAAGCTCCGCAGGTGTGGTCATGTGTCATAGATGCCCAAATACTCAGGATCTTCTGCACAAATTACACAAACACTTGACCCGGCACGCAATGCCATGCTTACAACATCAGAAAACACAGCTAACACATCTATTTCGCGTTTTTCTATGCAAGTTTCACTAATGCAGCAAATACCTTTACTGTCGAACCATGAAACGCGGATGACAGCAAAATACTCACCGAGCACCTCACTGCGCACGTAATACAGAAGCTGACTGCTTTGATCAGACGGCTCACCTTGCCGCAATCTTTTAATCCAGTTCATCAGACTGCTCCGGTGCTGCTTCTGGCATTGTGCCTTCATCCGCAGCTTGCTGCCTAGGTTCCGGCTGGTTCATTTCGATCAAACCTCCAGCCTGCGTGGCCTCAATCTCCTGCTCAACATCAAAGTCATCACCAAGCACCTCACCAGCCTCAAGCTGCAGCAAGAGTGTCTCTTGTGTGATGGTGCCTGCGGTGTAGAGCTGCAGCAAAGCTTGAATTTCTTGCGGATCCAGCCTGATGCCCATGAAATCACGGTTTACCAGACTGCTGCCAGCAGTGCGCTCCTGCATGTACTCAGCTTGGAAGCGCAAGCAGTTGTCGATCAGATCTTGCATCTGCTGAGCAACAACCATCATGGTGCTGTCGCCTTGACTGCGATCAATACGCTTTGCTTCAGCTGTTTCGGCTGAGAGCTTGCTGCCAAGAATGCTGGCTAAGCCCAAAGCGTTGATCTGTTCAGCAATACGGTCGAGCTGTTTGAACTGAGCTTCGTAGCTGTTGCCTGTTGGCTCAATATATTTAGCGTCACAATCTGCCGGGGAGGGAAGTGCTAAAGCTTCGCCTGGGCCCGCACTTATCTCTTCCGCTGATTGAGGGAATCCAAAAATTGCTAACATCGGGACACTACTTATGTGCAGCTGATTTGATAAATCACTTTGAACTTGGTAGTGCTGCAGGTTTAGCTCTGCAATATCTGCCAACGGTGGCAGTGACTGCAGCAAGCCAACACGATTGGAATAAGCAACGCTGAACGGGATTTCGCTAAGACTTGTTCTGCCCTCATCTACAACTTCAAATTCACCCTGCTTGCTGCGTTGGTGGATTTCAAATGCACCAGGAGTCAACACCCTGATCTGCTCTACCTCTTTCTCGCCATACTCTCCGTCAGGCACAACGATACGTTCAGCCAAGCGAAGCTGTGTCAACTGCTGCTTTCCATCTTTTAATTCAGACCGGAAGCCGATGATGTCCCGAGGAGAATATGTCACGAAATATGGGCGACCGTTTTCGCCAGCCGCAGGCGCATCAACCAAGACTCCAACGTGGCCATACCGCAAACAGACTCGAGCTGTAGAAAATAACCATGTCTGTAGATCATTTCCTTGTAAATCTACGTCGAATAACTGCTCACGAATAACGTCAGGTACGTCGTCAAGGCGTACAGGCTTACGCGTCAACATGCCTGCCAGCATCCGCTCTAACCGCATGTAGTACGGAGCCAGCACAGACCTGTTCAGTCGGTTCTGGTACGAGAGGTCGGTTTCGCGTGGTTCTTGTGGTAGGAAGCGGCGATGTTTGCCACGAATTCCGTAAGTGCCCAATAATAGGGCTTCGATCAGTTCCCAGTGCGGCTCTTGATTGACCCAGGTTCCATTGGGTGAATCGATTTGTGAAACGTTGCTAACGCGCTGTCGTGCTGAAAACCCTGAATACACAGCTAAATCCCGCCCGACGATGCTTGCAGTTTAGTAAAGCCTAATGCCAGTACCACGACCAGCACGCGCGTGAAGCATCGAGAAGTCTCTGTAGACCAGATAGCCCAACGCATCATTCATATGATCGTAACCAGCATCTTTGTCAGGATCGCCAGCTTCGGTGTAGCTCTGCAGCTCTAAACATTCGATTGTGCGCTTGCAGTTCGCAGCAATCTGCAGCCTTACTTGGCCTTTCCCGTTCTCCAGCAAAGCTTGAACAGAAGCCACCCGATCACGGATGGGAGGATTTGCTTTTGGCGATTGATTGCTAAACCCGTAAGACTCCAAGATCTGGATGTCAGTGCGCGAGGCATTCGTGCTTCTGTTTCCGCCTGATGCGTCAGGGTAGATGTAAACCTGGCGTCCATCAGCTCGGCGTTGTATTTCTTGTGCCATGGCGTCAGTGTCATGTGCGCCGCTGATCTCGTCGATCAGTAGGAGGTTGTTCCCAAGACGGACACCGATGACTGCGTTTGAGTTGCCGACGTTGAAGTCGCAGCCGACGCGTAAAGGTTCGCGGCTTACGTCTGGAATGTCGGTTATGACGTGCTTTGCCCGGTCGAAACGGTCATAGACCTGGCCGGTTGTGAGATTGCAGAATTGGCCTTCTAAGTAAGCCTGCAGCAGGCTTGGGTCGTAGTTGGCCTGCAGTCGTTCGATGAAGTCTTGAGGCAGATAAGGGTTATCTGCTGTGCGCATCCTAATTAGCTTTCTGTCGGGGCGCTGTTGTGCCTCTTCTGTGCCAAAGGTGTTCCACATCCAGCGGAAGCCTTCAGGCGTTGATGCTGCAGCAAACTGACGCACATTGCCGGAGCGCAAACGGCCAAGGATCTTGGGAAACGCCTTCTCTGCAATAGACGGCGTGACCGTGTCGATTTCGTCAGCGAGCACCCAGGCAAGGTTTAAGCCAATGATGCGTGACCAGTTCTCAAAGCTGCGACAAAGAATCTTGGTATCGCCGCTAGGCAGGTGCAAAACGTATTCCGGCAATGGTGATGCCCTAAACGTGTACGGAATGTCGTACTGCTCCAGAAATGCCTCAAAGTCGTTTTGCCAAATGTCACGGATCAGTGGGCCTGTGGGCTCCATGACGCAGCCAACAAAGCCTTGATTGGCGATGGCAAGGGCCAAAGCCTTGGCACACAAAGACCGCGTCTTACCGGCTCCATAACCTGCGGATAGGCCAATAATTTGCGTTGATTGATCGTCTACAAAAGCAAGCTGACCAGGATGTAGGTCAGCTTTTATGCGTTTTACCAAACCATCTGCTGATTCCTGTGTTGGCGGCGTAGCAAACGCCAGCAAAGGTTCTGGCTCTGTCAGACCAGCCAGTAACGACATCAGATGTCGAAGCGAAGAAGCTTGGCTTGGGTCTCCAGGGCCTTGATTGCAACCTGTAGATTCTCGTCGCGGCCAGCCTTTTGCTCATATTTAACAAGGCGTGCAATAGCAGCAGCCAACCATTCAGGGCGCTCAATTTCTGAGTCTTTAGCAATCAACTGTCTTGCGCGTTGCATGTAGATGTCTGCAGTACGTTCGCTGACATCCCAGTGCTCCGCTGCATATTGCAAAATTTCAAACCGCGAATATGACTTGATTAACAAGCCGTAAACCGTGTTTATACGGGCGGTCATCTCAGCGTTAGTTGATTTTGTGTGCGTCTTCTTTGCCATGTCCTGAGCTTACAGGCGCTGCAATGATGATGGAAGATCTAGCAGTTTTGGAAAAGAGGTTGTCGGGGGATGGATCGGACCAGCAGACTCGCAACAAATCTAATGGCCCGCCCTGCTTTCCCTGCCATTCCACTAACAGGTGTTGTATAGCTCTCAGCCCCAAGCACTGGACATCAGGCTCCCCGACAAGTTTTTACAAGACTTGCTTGGCCTCGACGTTTTTGAGCATGTGGTGGATCTCGTTGTGCAGCTCGCACTCGTCGGTTGCACTGATCTCAATGCCGTAGCGATAGAGCCACTCGTGGATGGCATCCCAGGCTTTATCAGCGCCGTCCATGGCGTCAAGGTTGAATTCAGCGAGTTTCATTTGAGGGCCTCGCAAGCAGTTTGAACACCAAGGCGGCAGTCACGTTCGGTCATCTGATCCAGAGTGCTGGTGAGCGCAAGCCAAAACGCGCCGCCGAAAAGCACGACAAAAAGCGCAGTGAAAACGGGGCCGTACCAAGCAGGTGGATTGGGCTGGTCGCTGTAGCGATGGGCCATTGATTTGAAGCGATAAAAAAGGACGATCTCTCGCCCACGCCCTAATTGTACTACAACTAGATGGGATGTCAAGCCCAGGGCCAGGCAAGGTGCTCCTCCTCTTCCCACGCCTGCAGATCGGCGGGTCGCTCCAGGGCATACAACCGGAAAACACGCTTCAGCTCTTCAGTCGTCATGTCCAGTGTCTTCGCCTCCTTAGCAACGTTGGCCTGGCCGCGATAGATCCGCTCCAGGGCTACCCCCAGTTGATCAGGCATTGAGCAGTTCTTGCTGGTCGTTCCAGATGTCCATGCGCTCCAACCACTGAGCTTCAGCACCGCGCAGCTCTAGCTCGGATAGGTAACGAACCTGCGGAGCACCGCTACGCCGCGCCACCACAACAGCACCCGCCTTGGGCTTCAGGCCGGTCAGATGCTGCAGGCCCAAAGAGTACGCTCCAGCCTGACAGATGTAATTGGCGAGCATCTCCTCGCTTCGCGCGTTCACGCTCGTCTTCCAGTCGGCAATGCAAAGCGTGCCATTGAGATCGATCAGGGCGTCGGCCGTTCCAGCCCACCCGCGCGGATCTTGCACGGAAAACTCAATAGCGTGGATGGCGCTTACGTTCTCTCCGATCCAAGTCCGTAAACCTCGGGCGTAGCCACTGGCGCTCCAGGGGACACGCGGCGCACCCTGGGCGGCTTTGTCGATGGCCCAGTGAGTGATCTGTTTAGGGGCACGCTCCAAGCCATCATCTCCGCTCCGCCAGCTGCCCCGTTTGTTGGCAGCTTGTCGAGCCAGCTTCGCCGCCGTTTTGAGGAGGTATTCCGCGTGATCGTGAGCCAAAGTCCCGCGCTGGCAGGCAATATCACGCTCAAAGGTAGAGCCTGGTTTTTGAATCCATCTATCCAGTGCATCTTTCTGCCATTGCGGGGAGGTCTCCTTAAGGATGTGGGTAACTGAGGCGTAAGACTTACCGGACTCGTCGCGATACACACGGTAGGGTCCGCTGTCGTCTCGTACCAGGGTCCAGCGGCGAAGGCCCGCTAATGCGTTCTGCGTTTCAACGGGCATCAGTAGTTTCTGCTTTTCGTTCCAGCCAAGCCTTTTGCAGTTGGTGTTCTTTGGGCTCGACGAGGTGGGCGCTAGACACAACGCCAGTTAGATCTCCGACAGATATGGCCACACAACCGTCTTCCATAAATGTGGTCACGGTTTCGGGCAGTTCAGGCATGGAGCCGGACCAGGATAATTAAGCCTACTTCTTAAAAAAAGGGGGCGCTAGGCCCCCAAGATTACGAAGTTAATCAAGTGTCCAGTGGACAAGTGTCTGACCACTGTGTTGCTTCAGGTCTAAACATGAGACCTCCCCGCACAACTCGCATCGGCACATAAGGCTGATGGATTCACCAGAACCAATGAGAGACTGCTCCAGGTGTAGATAAGGGGCATTGTTTGGACCGCAACGAGGGCAGTCCAAAGCCCAATCATCTGTATTAAAGCTTCCTGACCTAGGCATCACGCCAATCTGAATTGGCATGGTTTAGTCCTTTTTGAAGGGACTGCCGCCGGTTAGCAAGCGGTTGATGTCAAAGCCGGTGGCCCGTGCTTCGGACCAGGCTTCCTCAATATGCGCTTGAGAAGCTTTCTTGCGAGGGGCAGGCCGAAGGCTGTACTTGGTTTCCAAGCCAGTGCCTTCTTTGCCCATTACAAAATCCCAATCCAGTAGCTCGGAGTAATCATCCATTTGGCTAATGGAGTCCAGCTCGTTGATCAGAGTTTTCTGCGTCAAGGGCAGAACCTCGATCTTTTGGCTGTCGTAGTTGTAAACGGGAACGGCGATGGAGAACTTGACCTTCTCCGGACCATTGCCATCACGGTTCATGCGACGGCTGAAATCTTCGCCCATCTCTTCCTTAATCTCTTCAGGGGAGGGATCTTCGGAGAAACGGAACGGGCGGGAGTTTCCGTTGGCGTCTTCGCCCCAGCACTCAAAGAACTCAAGAGGCTGGTCGTCCAGGAGTGCAAAACGCACAGAGCTACCCGGCGTAATTTTAGAGGGGTTGAGGTAGCCTCCGCCACCGCCAGCAGCGGCCGCTTTGTTCTTCTCTGAGATAAATGGCATAGTTGTGTTTGCTGTGGGCGCGTTGCCCGGTGCTCTGCAAATGTAGCACCCCCGCAGCATTTGACAAGCGCCCTAAAATGAAAAAACCCCAGAGGCGGGCGGCCTGCTGGGGGATTTGACTTATTTACCGAACACACGGATTGTAGCGCATGAATCTTGTTGATTTCATCCTCAGCCTGCCCCAGAACTGGGCTACGGCGCCTATTTACGCCCACGGCGTACAACTACCCGCAGAGCCCGGCGAAGAGCCCCGCATCGCTGGGGGAAAATCTCCTCTAGGGCGTGCGTGCAGGGAGAACTTGTCGCCCAAATTCACGGCCCAGTGGATCAAAGAATGGCCCAATCAGTTCAAGGCTGTCGGTGTCTATAGCGGTATGCGCTCCGGTGGTCTCGTCATCTTCGACGTTGACCGCAACCTTGGCGCGATCCAGGAAAAGTGGGGTGACGATCTCGACAAAGCGCCTCGGGTCGTCTCCCCCAGGGATCACGCCGCCAAATATCTGTTCATTGTTCCAGAGGAAGATCGGCTCCGTGTTTCAGGCTTGAGCCATACAGCTGCCGGGCAGGAAGGCTGGGAGGTGTTGTGGGGTGCTCAGGGCGTGCTCTGCGGTGCTTACAAAGACAAAGGCGAGTATGTCTTCCACGGCGACCCGAACGCCGTTCCAGAGGCTCCTGAGTGGTTGCTGGAGCGAATGCGGGAGCAGTACCGCAAGGTCAACCAGAAAGACAGCGCCCGCAAGTTGCGCGACACCCGGTATGCCAATCGTTCCAGGGAAGAGAAGATCGCGATCGCTGAGAGCTGCCTCAGCGTTATCGAACCGCGTGGAGCGTTCAGTGAGCAGTTTTGGTGGGAGATCGGCGCGATGCTCCACAGCGAGCTGCCGAATCAGGATGGTCTGAGGCTCTGGGAGCAGTGGAGCCAGAAAGATGCGGAATATCTGGATGACTGGGCAGACGGTAAAAATCCCTGCGCTCAACGGTGGGCTGCTGGCTTCACTGGTGGCGGTCTCGGGTTCGGCAGTCTGATTCGGGAGGCAGATGCGGTCGATCCAGATCGCACCCGATTTCAAAGGGACGGTCTTACACAGCTGGTGGAAGAAATCCAGGCGTCGCCAGCGAAGTTCAAGCTGGAGTTCCTAGGTCCTGAGGAGCTGGTCGCCCGTGGTTTGGAGATCGAAGAGACCTACGACAACCCGGCGTATGCGGACCAGGCAAAGACAATCCTTGCGCAGGAGGGCGGGCGGCAGCGTGAAGGCGCAGCAGCGATCGACAAGCTGCTTGACGCTCACCTGACTTACAAGCGAAACCGTGGTTGTAAGCCTGCTGCGGTTAGCGATCTGGACAACACGCCTTTCGAGTATCTGATCCCAGGGTGGCTTCCGCAGCCTTGGTTGTTGCTGGTCCACGCTGATGGCGGCACCGGCAAGTCGGCCATGTGTCAGACGCTGTGCAAACACATCAGTCAGGGGCTGCCCTTCAACGTGCATGGCAACAACGTGCCAGTGCTTAAGTCCAGGTGCCTTTGGCTCAACGGTGATCAGAGCGAGAGGGTGCTGCGCGAGCAGTTCCACAGGATCGGTGTGGAGAGCGGCGTTGATGTGATGGCTGAGTGGGACATGCAGTGGTATCGCAAGTTCTGCAACATCCAAAAGGAGCACCGCTATGGACTGGTGGTGATCGACAGCCTGGATGGTTGTAACGACTCCAACCCCTACGAGGAGAACCGGCGGGAGTACGCGTTGCCGTTGAAGCGGTTGGCGAGACGGAACGGAAAGGACTTCCCGGCCTGCTCGATCATCGTGATTCACCACAACAACCGGAATGGTGGGTTCCGGGGCACCAGTGCCATCAAGGCAGCTGTGGATGAGACCTGGAACATGCAGAAGCTCGACAACAAGCAGATTGCTGAGCTGGGCATCTCGTTCAACAGCCGCCTCATCACCGTGGAGAAGTCACGGGACAATCGCGAAGGGCATCGCCAGGTGTTCAGCCTCTTGGGGGACTTCACCTACAAGATCGAGCCTGTGCCCGAACCAAAGGACACCTCGATGGACGGGCCGAACGGGCACATGCTGGCGATGCTCCAGGAGATGAATCGCAACCGCAGGCCCTGGACGATTCAGGACTTCGTGGATCATGACAACCTCGGCGGCGTTCACCGCAAGCGGGCGATCAAGTACAGCCTCGACAAGCTGGAGGCGCAGAAGCTGATCGAGCGGTGTGACGCTCCAGCTGACCTGGTGCTGAAAGGACGCAAGCCAAACTTTTGGCACGCCGTTGGTACGGATGTTCCAGGGAAGTTCTCCTCTCGCGCACGGGGGGCGTCTGTGGGAGAGAGTGTTAAAAGTCAAACCTCTTCCCCTGGAACGGATCTAAACGACAAACCACCTCTGTCAAAAGTCTCTGATTGTCAAAAGTCCCCTGAGCCAGACCTTTTGACAAAAGATGACCTTTTGACAAAAGCCGATGTCGTTAAGAACCCTTCTCCTGCAAAGGATCAGGCTTTTGACGCGCAGGATCAGGTATATGGGGGTATCCCTCCCCTGGAGTTCGACGCCCCCTTCTTTGGCTGATGCTCCCTGTTCTCTCGGATTACCACGCCAGTGAAAAAGAGCGTATTCGGTATTGGGAAAAGTGCCTTGTAGCACTTTGGAAGATGCCTGAACCGCCTGAAGGCTGGGCAGAAGCCGCACGGCTACGGGATGAGCAGGGGCTGACGAAATACCCTGTTGTGCTACAATCTCAACAGCTTCAACTCAGGCATGACTGAGCGGCAGATCAGAGCCACCATCAGAACGGCCCATCACTACGGTGGGTCGTTTTTCAGCACACTCGCGGCCGCTGCTCTTGCGGCTGATCCGCGCAATCGCTCCAGAATCTTGGATGCTTTCCCCGAAATTATCGCCAAGTACGGCCCTGGCAGTTCCCTTTACGACGAATCCATCTGATGAAAGAAGTCACAGTCCGCCTTCAAGAAAAAGACCTTGCACGCTTCGACCAGCAAGCCGCTTATTACAAAGTCTCCAGGGCTGAAGTGATTCGCCGTCAACTTTCCGGGGACTCGTCCCTCGATGCCTCTGGTCTCACGCCCAAAGACTTTTACAACCTCGTCAGCGTGGTGCGGAAACGGACGGGCAACAACCTTGACACCCGCCAGATCGAAACTGTGATCACTGCTGTTTTAGTCGAGCTGCGGTCATGACCCACACCGCAGAAGACCGCGACAAGATCCGCGAAACTGCCGGGTGGGAAAAAGAAGAATCCGGCTGGTATGCCCCACACCCTGAAACAGGGGAACTCATGCACGAACTTCACTGGCTAAAGCTTGGCCTTCCGTATCCGGAGGGCTACTAATGCCCGTCTACAAAGGCATCGAGCACCTCGACAAGATCGCAACTTCAGCCTCCGTTTACTTCGACACGGAGACGCTCCAGCTGCAGCCTGCGCACCTAAAAATGCGTTTGCTCCAAATCGGCTCAGCTTCCACAAACACAGTTGTTTTGATCGACTGTTTTAAGCTGAGTAAGAAGGACTGGCAAAAACTCCGCAACTTTTTTCATAGCCCTGTTCGTTACTGGTTAGCGCACAACGCTGTATTCGATCTTGGGTGGCTGCAGGAATACGGCATATACCCAGCGGGGTGGGTGTACTGCACCATGTTGGCCAGTCGCTTGATCAGTAACGGAGTTCCAAACACCCGCCACACGTTAGACAGCCTGGTCAAAAGGTATCTGAACAAAGACTTGCCTAAGGAACTCCAGAAGTCTGATTGGAGCGGTGAATTAACTGAGGCACAACTTGAATATGCCGCTAATGATGTTTTTGCCGTGATGGCGTTAGACACGCCTTTGGGTGAAAAGCTAAGGGTAAATAATTTGATGAACGCTTTTAGTTTGGAATGCAGGGCACTGCCTGCCATGGCACAGATGTGGCGCACTGGACTGCATTGGAACGCGGAGAACTTGCAGCAACGAAAGCTCGACTACGAGTACGACATTAAAGGGCTCGCCCAGGAGTTCATAGAAAAGCTAGATGCCGCCCTTCCCGAAGAGCACAAGCTGCCTAGGGACGAAGACGGTTCTTTCAATTTGCGGGCCAAGGACCAGGGCAAACTTCGGGACGGGACTAAGAAGTACGCGGGCTTCAACATCAACAGCCCCAAGCAGCTTTTGGACAAACTCGAAGCTGTTCTGGGGAAATCCCTCAAAGATGCCAGCGGAAAACGCAGCGCATCGCGGCAAGCGTTGCGGGCTCATGCCGCCGACCATGAAGTCATTCAGATCTACCTGGAGTGGAAAAGGTGCGAAAAGCGCCGTCAGATGATCGAGTCAATCCAACAAAAGATGGATAAGGACGGCTTTGTGCGGGCCAGCTATATGCAGCTCGGCGCAGAGTCTGGGCGTATGTCATGCGTCAAACCAAACAATCAGCAGATCCCTAGAGACCCGCAGTTTCGAGGCTGTGTTGAAGCGCCTGAGGGATATCTATTGGTCGATGCCGACTTCGGGCAAATGGAACTCCGGCTTGCCGCCTCTGTGGCAAATGACGCTCGGATGATCCAGGCATTTAAAGACGGTGAAGACCCGCACACCGTTACAGCAGAGTCAATCGGCTGTGATCGTCAGACCGCAAAGTCTGCAAACTTCGGACTTCTGTATGGCGCAGGTGCTGCCGGTCTGAGGAACTATGCAGGCGGAATGGGCATAACGATGTCCGAAGAGCGCGCCGCCGAGATCCGTAACGGATGGTTAGAGACGTTCCAAGGCATCGCAGCCTGGCAGCGGGCCAATGCCGCGCATTGTCAAAAGACTGAGGGAGACCCCTGGGCATCAGTGCGCATCCCCAGGTCTTTGATGCGCCGCCGTCTTATAGGCGACATGAACCGATCGACAGTTCGGTGCAATACGCCGATCCAGGGAGCAGGTGCCGCCATCCTCAAGCACGCCTTGGGCCGACTGTGGCCGATGGTCAAAGAGGCGGGTGAAGACACGGTGCGGATTGCTGCTGCCGTACATGACGAGATTCTGTTGCTTGTTAGGGAGGATGCGGCCCAGGAGTGGGCGGCGACCCTAAAACAGGTGATGGAGGAGGCTGAGGCTCAATGGCTTGGGGAGATCCCTGCGCTGGCGGAAGTCTCTATCGGTAAAACCTGGATGGAGACTCACTGATGGTCAGCGTGTACTGCAACGAGGGCACATGGTTTTGCGCTTGCAAAGGGTCGGTAACGTATTACAAGAACTTGAACGAGGCGATGGATGCCGCGTACCGGCAGGCAAATCGTGATGGAGCGGTTAAACGCGGCGATTGCTATCGCGGCAACGGGTGATCTGCAGCGAGCTGCGATGTTCCTAGAAAGGGCGCACGAAGTGCGAGCGGGCTGTACGAACCAGCGTGCTCAAGCTCGCCGCGCCCAAAGCACTGCTTGGAAGAAAAAGGCCGACACCCCAGTTGCATGGTAGGGTACTTGTAGCACATAAATGCAGCATGGCTATCCGCCACGGCAACAAAACCTATTTCCAGATATTGCTTGACCCGCACAAAGCTGAGCTAGTCAAATTTTTGGCCAAAGCCAAAGGTGTCAAGGCTACAAGCTGGATCAGGACTACGGTTTATGAGCGTTTAGCCGACGATTGCGAACAACTGTATATTGATGCAGTGGAAAAGGATGCCCAAGCCAAGGGAACCGCTAAACAGAAGCGCCAGGAAAAATTTGACGAAGCCCGTGCGCTACATTCTCAAAACGAACCAGGTTGAGCCTGCCTACCTTGCGGCGCTCTATGAAGTAGGCCCGCAGAGGTTTATGGTGACAAATCGGCGTGAAGACGCCTGCAGCTACAGCGCCCCGATCAAGGCTGAGTTTGCACGTCTTCAGCTAAAAAGGCTTTTTTCAATCGACTCTGTAGTTATCCCCTGCTCGTTCTGATGCAATGCCCCAAGTGTCACACCACATGGATTTCCGTACTGGAGTCAAGGCACACAACCCCCGGCGCAATAAGCCGTCGGCGAAAATGCAAAGCCTGTGACCACGTTTGGGCTACAGCTGAAGTGGTTGTTCCAAATGAAGCGATTACCTGGAAAAACGTTCGTAGATCAGCCGAAACTTGGCGCTCTGAGTTTGCGGTGAAAGCAAGTGTGTTGGAAGGCTTGAAGACTTTTGCTCAAACGTCCCAGCAAGCAATTTTGGCGTCTAGCTCTCCAATCCGTCCAACGGCTTGACTAAGCAGTTTTGACTGATGCCAGCTCTGCCTCACCAAGGCCGAGCAAAGCATTTTTAGAGCCTCCTCGTCATCGCACTTGTTTACTTCCCTAACGCTGCGCTCAACCTCAAACAATTCTTCAGTCGTGGGAGTTACCTGCATCCAGTCTGCCCAGCCCATTGGATTGTTCCAGGATGTACTTTTCTGGATGGTAAGCACTGTTTCAGTCATTAACAAGGATGACCCAGCCCGTGCTAGGGCCTTCCGCTTCCCAGCGTGGCTTGAATGCCGCCTGCCTGACCTTGACGTTGCGGCCTAAATGCGGGTTAGACCAGCCGCCCTTTTCCATTTCGGGATAGCCGCGTGGGTCTTGAAGTATCCAAAGAGGATCATCACTGTTCTTCTGTGAGTAGCCAGAAATGACCGCCCAATGACCGCATCCCAAGCCACTGCACATAGGTGGTTCACCCAAAAGCATATTTCCTGCGCTCAGATAGCCCACGAGAACAGGTCTACCGTTTTCAATCTCAAGCTCAACCATCTCAGCGTTGCCGTCTTTGCGAAACTCAGCCTCTAAGCCAAGGCTGCGCAACGCTGCCAACTGAGCTTCTACTGACGTGGTGTCGCCAAATTTTGCCCTGATCTTGTTGTATTCATCGTCCGATTTAACGCGGCGGTAAAAAGACGCCACCATTGCTGCTGACGAGGAGAAGCACTCCCTGATGCCCGTGCCTGTTTTGTTGTCGAGCTGCTTGAAGTAGGGCATATAAATCTCTTGGTCATACCCGCTTGCCTTCCAAGCCTGGAACCACTCTGCATCCTCATCCAGTAGTTCCGGCGGCATGGACTCCTCAAGCTGTTTAACAGCAGCCATGCGGTGGGGCGCATCTTTAGAAAAGCGTTCAAAAAAGGGCAGGAGAGACAGCACGCCTAGCACCAACAGCAGCAAGGTCAGTTGGATGATGCCAGACACTACTTATTTATCCAGCCTAGTGTCAGGAAGTAGCAAATCCTTCAGATGCTTTACAGCAAGGTTATCTAAATCGTTGTCGCTGCGGGCAACGATGCGCTCTAACATTGCCACGATCAGCTCTTTGAACGCCCTTGATTTCCAGGCGGTCATAAGAATGGGTTTGAGAACTAGAAGCATTGGGTTGACCTAGTTACCCTGTAACGGTAGCTCTGTTCTGCTATGGCCACCAACTCTGTAGATCAGCAAGAAAAGGAAGAGGACCAAGGCAGCTCTTGGCTGGGTGACGTTGTTCGCGTCACGATCCTGCTTTGGTCAATGGGCATCTTGACCGCTAACTACCTTGGCATTTTCTCCCAAGCCGTCGATCCAACTTTTCCGGCCAGCTTGCTCACTGGGACGGCAGCTACTTACACGCCAGCTCTAGGCAAGCTCAACAAGAAAAAGAAGGACGAGAAAAACGTTAACGTAGACAATAAGGACACCAAAGCCGGAATCCAATGAAAAAGGCACTTCTGGCGCTAGCCGCCAGCTTGCTTGCCGCTCCAGTGCAGGCAGACATTACGCATAAAATTCAGTCGAGCGTTTCATTGTCGGTTGATGGAGCGGGATCAGTCGCAATTCGGCAGCCGAGTTCACTGGCAATATCTGGGTCTAACGTCACTTTGGACACTGCTAGCAAGTTCACTGCATTTAGTTCCGGGACTGCTCTTGGTTACACTCCTGGTGTTTACAGCATTACCACTGCTGGCGATAGCTTCAGTTATTCGGAGTCATATATTGAAGGAGACGACGTCCCAACCGTTCTCTCAACAACAGTCACCGCCGGAGTAGTTCCGGCATTGCCAGTATTCTCAAATGTTACGACCACATCAGGTGGAGTTGCTGGGACATTAGCTGGCACGATTGCAACTGATGGCGCTCTTGCGATTACAGCTGGCGGAAGTGGTACTACGGCGATAGGACAAGTCATCCAAGAGCTGACGATTAAATGATCTTGTTGTTACTTTTGCTCATTGCTTCTCCGGCGGTAGCAGTGCCTGTGGTGCCGAACTTCTCACAGGGCACCCTCTCCAGTTCGACAACTACCAAGACCAAAGTCACAGAGGTCATCAACTCGTATGAGTACCGTACTGGCTACGAGTATTCAGTCAGTGGTACAAATATCAAGACTGACGCCGCTATTGCTCCAATGGGTCTGACGACAACGTCAAACACCATTCAAGGCATCACCAGTAAATGGACATCAATCGACGCTGCTACAAAGCCAACTTGGACAATCGTTAATCAAGGCGAAGCCATGCAGTTCGTTGAAACCCTGCAAGGCCCAGGCTTGGTAAACCATACAATTATCAACCGTGACACCGACATCGAATCTATAACTGAGACGACAAGCACGTTTACACAATGAAGCGAGTCATAGCAACGCTTCTGCTGCTTTCCGCTCCAGCACAAGCCCAAGTAAGTAGTACAGCTGCACCAGTCGCAAATAGTAGTGGCTCAGTGACCAATCAAGCTGTGCAGGTGGTGCCATCACGTACATTCGGGTTCAACTATGCAGGGATATCTTGTCAGGGAGCGACTCTTCACATCAATCCTTTCTTAAGTACAACTACTAGCTGGGCGAATCCTTATGAGCGTTACTACCAAGAGCCGGTTTATGATCAACTCGATTTGGTTGGCGCGACAGATCCGGAAGGCAATGCCATCCCAGATGGCCAGCCCGACCGTGCGGGCCATGTCCTTTACTATCGTCCAATTAGGACGGGTCAGAAAACTAATTACTCGATTAACGGCGGTATTACGGCCACGATTTCAGTGCCGCTTGACCGTTCCCATGTCAGAAGCTGCAGGAAAGCAGCTGAAAAGCAAGTGGCTTTACTCGATGCCCAGCTGGCTGACAAGCGACTCAACTACGAAATCGCCAGACTTAAAAACTGCGCTTCACTGATGAAAGAGGGCATTAGCTTTCACCCTGATTCGCCTTATGCGTCTATCTGTGCCGACGTAGTTCTGCAAAATCCGCCAGGCGTCATTCCGCCCCACATCCACAAAATTACTTACGGAGAGAGCGCTGAAACTTCATCCGCTCAGCAACAGACTCTGGGCGAGGCTTCTTCCCAATCATCCCCTTGAGCTTCTTTACCGTCTTTTTGACGGCAGGTTTGACCAGCTTCAACACATACTCACCTAACGGTTTGGCCACAATGGCTGATGTTGCAGCCGTTGCAGCAATTACACCAGTCGTCAGTGCAACAGGTGCAGGAGGCAGGTAGTTATCAATGATCTTGTCGATCGGCAAGCGGTCATACAACGTTATGCACTGACCATCGACACGCTTGTAGCCAATCACAATCCCAGTCCCCTGCTTGCCTCTGACACCAATAGGTAATGCATCCAGTGGCGGGCATGGCAATTGATCGCTATCTAGTGGGATGTCGGGAATGCCACTGCCTGACGGAAGAGACACTGCCGGTTGGCCTAAGGAACCAGCCGGTTTTTCTTTCTTTGGCTCTACCTCTTCTTCTGGTGGTGGTGGTGGCTTTGCCGCTCCATACACCAACGTTCCAGGTGTGTAGTCGATTGGTTTGTATGACGGCATCTGACCGCCGCAAACAGTGATATTGCCTTTTGGATCGGTGTTATAGATTTCCCTGTCGCCTGCTCCTGAGTTCCTAGTCTCTACACAGCCTGGAATATCAGCGACAGGAAAGCCGATTTGTAGCGTTACAGGCGGCGCAACCGGAATACTCTGTGGAGGCATGGCACGCCAAGCTGGAATCACCGGCACTTGCACCGCACCAATACCAATCTCAGGGATTTCCGGCATGAAGGGTGAACGGTTTGTTGCTGGTCAGCTTTGGATTGAGAGAAACCGCAGGCGTGAAGGGCCTGAGATCACTTACACAGTTTTGTGCGGTAGATCCTCTCGGCTTTTTACAGATCACAAAATGATCTTGCGCCACATTAAATGGCCTAAGGGCACTCCGACAGGAGACTCATTAAGAGAATGGCTAGGGTCGTTTGAGCAGAAACCAAAGGCACCCGCGCCAGAACTTGATATGGCAAAAGTCAAGGCTGAAGGCTTCGGGCC
>VMHT01089067.1_pt1 | contig 22040 bp, 20 predicted proteins | sample 4693611 | NCBI WGS metagenome assembly VMHT01 (sample SAMN12280063, study PRJNA550983) | marine metagenome | isolation source: seawater sampled from same location over 5 years 0.02-0.2 micron viral filtrate | place: USA: collected off the coast of southern California halfway between the port... ...
TGCCATAATGATAGAAGTATTAGCCTTAGCAGGTGCAGTTACTAAGATAGCTGGTGCAGTTAGTTCTGCAGTTAAAGCTGGTAGTGATGTAGCAGACTTACTGCCTCACTTTGGTAAGCTTGCAAAGCTTGACAGTGAGATACAACTAGCTGAGAAGGGGCAACACAAAGGCCCACTAGGTAGACTAAGCTCATCTGAAGAAGAAGGCTTTGCTATAGCCCAAGCTAAGATGAAGCACAAAGAATGTATGGATGAGCTAAGGTCAGCTTGTCAACTATATGGACCACCTGGCATGTGGGATCTTGTCGTAAAAGAGCAAGCTGCAGCTAGGCAAAGACACAAAGAAGCACTAGAGGCACAAGCCAAAGCTAGAGATAGATTGTTCTGGGGTATATCTTTAGCAGTAGGTGTGATACTATTCTTAGGTGGTACAGGTGCTATGATCTGGGGTTTAAACGAAGTAGTGAATGGATAAAGAATAATGGCAAAACAGTTTAAAGGTTTTAGTAACCAACAAACACATCAACTACTTAGTGAGATGGGATACACAGGCCCAGCGCAGAAGGATGACATGGATCTATTCTTAGCATCTAGCCCTGCTGCTGCATCTAAGATAGGCCGTTATGCTGACATAGCTAGGCAACGTGTAGAGGGTGGGCCTTTAGCTGGTATGGGTATGCAAGAGGGTGGTTCAACAACACCTGAAGGTTATAAGGAAGTATCTAGAATTAAGCCAGAGATTGCGAATAAGCCAGTATATACAACTTTGCCTATTAACCCAGATGATGTATTTCCAGATTATGGTGTTGCTCCACCTGACTCTGACGTTCAACCACCAGAAGATCAACCAGACCCACCTGAAGGTTCACAAGTACTCAAGACAGGCACACCTACCCCTGAGACTACACAAGCCTCTACTGACTTAGACGCTGCACAGACAGCCTACAGTGATGCTATGGGTACACTTACAGAGGCACAGAAAGCATTAAGTGGTGCAGAACAACCAGTTGAAAATGTAGATAACTTTGATGCTGCAAAGTATTACATTAATGCAGACCAATCTACAAAAGCTATTTTAAATAATTTACTTTCTGGTGGTTTAGAAATGAACCCAGATGGTACTGCAACTAATCCAGATCAGATACAGGCTCTGTATAATGCCTTTACACAAAGAAAGGCAGAAGACGATCCTTTTATATTTACAGATGAAAAACAACAAGAGTTTGATGCATATGAACAACTTACTAAAGATGTAGAGGATGCTGAACTTTTAACTACGCAGACACAGGCTGACGTATCAACTAAACAGAAACAGTTTGAAACTACAGAGATCCCCTCTACGAGTGAGGCTCTAGGTAAAGCTATAACTAACCCTAGCTCTGTACTATCACAGCCTACAGTGTATGGCCTGAAGGTAGAAGACAATCAGCTTATTGATGAGGGTACTGGTCAAGTAGTAACTGCAGCTACACTCTTAGTTAAGCAAGCACAGGCTGCAGATGCAGTAGATGATCCTGCTGTTAAGTCTGCTATGGCTTATGTACAAGGCTTAGATGATTCTGAGTTTTTTCTTGGTGGAAAATACCCGCCCTATCCAAACGCTGTTCCAGCAGTTACACCATTACCTGAAAGTGTTGTAAAAGATATAGCTGATTACTATGAACGGCAACAGGCTCAGATTGAGCAGGACGCTGTAGCTGATCGTGCTGAGACATACACGGCTGTAACATCACAACCTAAAGTTAAGACTGCATTAGAAACTTTTGCTGCAGCTACAGGTACACCATCAGATCAGGCTTTGATGAAAGCTGAAACGATGGACTCTGAAGAGTTAGCTCAGCTAGGTTTAGATGCTGTAACTCTAGATACTATACGTCAAATCCCTGAGATGAAGAGGCAACTAGATGCAGGTGAGATACCTACTGCAGCTTTATTTGATGAATATACAAAGTCAGAAGCCGCTGAGTTTGAGGGCGAAGTTGAAGAGATTGACCCAGCTAAGTTTGAGACTGAAACTCCTAAAGCAGAAGCTGAAGTAGACTACAATTTACCACCTACACAAGTAGCTGAGACAGAAGCAACTAAAGTAGAAGAAGCTGCTAAGTTTGACGAATACGCTACAGCAGAAGAGAAGAAGTCTGAGTTTGTACCTGAAGTCACAGCAGAAGAAACTACTGTAGGTGCAGATGAAGTAGTAGATGTAAATAAGATTATCAATGAAGAGTCTGTAATTGTCGCAGCTAAAACACTTGAAGCTCTTAATGAGGCATCTACTGCTAAAGCTGCAACTGCAACGTTTAGTCAACAGCTACAAGCTAAAGCTGTTAAGGGTGACGTAGGCGCTAACTCTACTGTACAGGGCCAGATGGAGAAGCTTATGGCTTCCTTCGATGATGGTACACCTGCATGGGCGGCTGGTGCTTTACGTAAAGCTAATGCAGCCATGAGTGCTCGTGGTTTAGGCAATAGCTCTATGGCTTCTGCAGCTATCATACAAGCTACACTTGAGAGTGCTATCCCTATAGCTCAGCAGGATGCATCTACCTTTGCTGCAATGGATATGGAGAATGTCCGTAATGAGCAAGCTGTAGCTCTAGCTAATGCTGCTGCAGCACAGAACTTTGAGTTAGCTAACTTGTCTAATGAACAAGCTGTACGTATTCAGAACTCTATGAACAATGCTAACTTACAGTTAAAGAACTTATCTAATGAGCAGGAAGCTGTACTAGCCACTGCACAATTCAAGGCTGCACTTCAAGGCCAAGAGCTAAGTATCAGTGCTAACGTTGCACTATCTAATGCTGCACGTTATGCTGCAGTAAACGATATTAACTTGACAAACAGACAGCAAACTACATTGCTTAAATCTACGCAGAACTTAGAAGTAGAGATGGCTAACTTGTCTAACTCACAGCAGACTGCACTATCTAACTTACAAGTACAAGCATCTATGATGGGCCAAGAGTTGACGAATGAGCAACAGGTGGCTGTACTAGAAAGTACACAGGCGTTTGAGTCTGAGATGCAGGACGCTACCATGAAGCAACAGGCGTTTATCCAAGATGCTGTAGCTCGTGCAGCTATGGAAGGGCGTGTCTTAGATAACAAACAACAGACTGCATTGTTTAATGTATCTAACGTTGTAGCTGAGCGTGGTATTGAGTTAAACAACGAACAACAAACTGCTGTCTTCAACATGAGCAATAAGCTACAAGTTGATATGTCAGAGATGTCTAACCGTCAACAGACTGCACTAGCTAACGCTCAGATAGAAGCAGCAATGAAAGGTCAAGAGCTTAGCAATAAACAGCAGACAAACATTGTACGTGCTGAGCGTATTGCTGAAGTAGCTAATATGAACTTTACTGCTGAACAGTCTCGTGCTTTACAGAATGCACAGCTTGCACAGACAGTAGACTTAGCTAACCTGTCAAACGAACAAGCTAAGCTTATGGCTGACGTAGCGTCTATGGCTCAGCTTGACATGGCTAACCTTAACAATAGACAACAGGCTGCAGCACAACAGGCGTCTGCTTTCCTAGAGATGGACATGGCTAACTTAGACAATGAGCAACAGGCTGTTATGTTTGAAGCTCAGTCTCTAGTGCAGAGTATATTTAGTGATCAAGCTGCAGAGAATGCACAGATGCAGTTTAACGCTGAGAGTATTAACCAAGTCAACCAGTTCTTTGAGGGTATGTCTACACAGGTACAGCAGTTTAATACAGCACAATCTAATGCTATGGAGCAGTTTAACGCTGGTGAAGAAAACACTATGGCTAAGTTCCAAGCTGAGCTTGATAACCAACGTGACATGTTTAATGCACAGAATGAACTTGTAGTTGCACAAGCTACTACCGTATGGAGACAGAGTGTAGCTACAGCTAATACTGCTGCTCTTAATGAAGCAAATATGTCAGAGGTTATGGCAGCTAATGCTTTGACTGTGCAAGGTCTAAATGAGTTGTGGCAGCAGGAGCGTGACTTGATGAGTTTTGCTTGGAACAGTGCAGAGAATGCAGTAGGTAGAGATCACGAATTAGTGGTAGCTAAGATACGGGCTGATGGGGATGAAGATTCCGCAACTGCTGGTGCGGCTGGTCAGTTTTTATCTGCTATAGTTGGCGCTATCTGGAATAGTTAAATAGGTGATACAGTAATGGCTAATACATTAGATACAATAATAAAGAACTTTATTAACTCTATTACAGGTGGTTCTGTAGAAGAAGATAAAGAAGTAGAACAGCCCAAGCAGGGCTTAATGACTTCTATGCGTCCTAAAGCAAGACCTACTACAGAGGATGAAGATACAAATACGTATATGCCTACTAAATCTGTAGATAACTTTATCAATAAACTTTCAGATGATGCTATGGCTACAGTAAGACCAATGGCAAGACCTAAGGTAGCCATTGACGCTAACATAAATGCAGATAAACTTTATAATAAGTATAACACACCTGCCTACAAGTTTATTGGTGCTAATAAGAACAACAAAGATAACTCTTTAAATGTTGAAGTTGATGATGTAATTAAACCTGAAACTTATGTTGATGATCTAATGGCACAAGTTGACAGTATGATGGATCTTAGGGGTTCTGTAAGACCTAGAGCTAGACCTAAGAGTGTAGCTGAAATACAAGCTATAGAAAAAGAACAAAGAAGTTACACAGAGTTAGACTCAACTAAAGATTTGCAGGTAGCACTAAACGCTGCAGGTATAACAGTAAATGGTAAGCCTCTTGTAGAAGATGGCATAATGGGTAACAATACAAAAAAAGCAATTAGGTCTTTTCAAGAAAGAGAAGGGCTAAAGGTAGATGGTATAGCAGGTCCAAATACCAAACAGGCTCTGCGTAGTGTAGCCCCAGATTCCCCTATAATAGAATCACTAGTATTTGATACCCGTCCATCTGTAGCCAGAGAGGGTCAGATAGCTGGTGAGAATAGATTTTCTGATGCTCTGATTAATGAAAGACTACTTAGTTTAGCTAAGGGTGATGTTGAATCAGATGGATTAATGTCTAGACCAACTGCCTCTAGAGTATCTGCAATGGAAGTAGGAGATGTAAAGACAGCTTCTATTATTAATAGCATCCCTCTTCCTAAAGCTATTAAAAAACCCCTTAAAGACGTATCAAATATTTTAGGAGCAATATTTTCTCCTGTTGGAAAAAACTTTATGAATGACATGATATTTGGTGGGGGCTACTTAGCTCAAGGTAATCCATTAAAAACTATACCAGGTGTAAGTCAGCTTGGATTAGGTGAACAAAGAACAGTAGGGGCTGAAGTTTTTTCATCTGACGCAATAGAGCTTATGAGAAGATTAGTCCTTGATGCACAAAATGAAGATGGTACAGATATATTTGATAATGGCAATATATCTGTAGGTAAAGAAGTGTATGGAAAAGGTGGTTTAAGCGTAAATCAAGCAAAGGGTGGTGCTTCTGCAAAAGAAATAGTAAAAGCTTTATCAGAGGGTAGTGATCCAATTAACGAGATTAAACTAATGCTTGGTCAGTTTAACGCTAGTATAAATAATAACGGTGACATTATCGTTAGTGACCAGTTTAATTACAATGAAATTATTGTTGATGGTACAGAATACAAAACAGAAGAATATGAACAGGCTATAAAAGATGGCAAGCTTACAGACGCTGGTGTTATGAAAAAAATACTTGCTAGAGCAGTAAACGGTAAGCTGGACTATAAGACTGTGCGAGATTTAGCATTTGTACTTGGTTCTAGAAGTTATAAAGATGAGGAGAAAACTCAAGGAAGACGTTTTGAAATTAATTTAGGTCCAGCAGTTTCACGCCCTAAAGTAAGATCTAACGTATAATGTTTGGATTACCCCTTGAACTAATCACTATGCTCTTCTCCACTATCCTTGGTGGTGTCATGTCTATCATAGGGCAGAACCAAAAGAACAAACTAGAGCAACAGAAGATGATGCTACAGACAGCAAGCTTCAAGGCTGACCAAGTTAATGCAGCCAGAGATGCAGGTAAGACTGACAGTCACTTTGCTTGGACACGTAGACTTATAGCTTTATCTGCAGTGTTTAGCATTATTGTCTTGCCAAAGCTAGTAGCAGTGTGGTATCCTGATGTTGGAGTAATTGTAGGTTACACTGAGGCTACTGGTGGATTCTGGAACTGGTTGTTTGGCCCAGCAGAAACAGTACAGTGGCGTACAGCACAGGGCTTTGTAATTACACCACTAGATACACATATAGTATCAGCAATCATAGGTCTGTACTTTGGTGCAGGTTTCACTAAGTAGGATAGATAGAATGCCAAGATCACAATTCAATGGGGTTGTACCCGGTCAGTCTTTAACAATGGATAAGCCTCGCAATGTACCTTGGGAGCGCCCACCTCAAATAGATACTGTAGAGGATGCACTGTCATTCTACATGACTAAGTTTTCAGATGAAGATGTCATGGATGATATGCTTGTAGCTATAGAATCTGGTGTAGCTATTAAGCCTTTGGTTGAGTCTCTTTACACTATGGGAGTTATGCGAGGTATTCACAGTTTAGATGTAGGTCTTTTGGTAGCCCCTGCTTTGATGGAGTTCTTTGCTGCTGTAGCTGATAGTTATGAAATACCATATAAGTTTTCTAAGAAAGATCCTAAGAAAGCTATGGAAGAAAAAGAAAGATCTCGTGTGACTATGTTACTTCAAGCTGCTATCAATAGAGCAGAGGAGAGTGGTGAAGTAGATGAAGGTACAGAACTGCTAAAAGGCATGGCTGAGTACACAGCTAGTGAAATGTCTCCTGAGGAAGCAGCAGAAAGCGCACCTGAGGAAGCAATCGAAGAACCTATGGAAGCTACTCAAGAAGAGATGCCAACAGAAGGAATGCAACAACAACCAATGCCACAACAGGGCGGTGGTTTAATGGCAAGAGGATAATATATTATGGCATTTAATTGGAAAGCTTTTGCTGGCGCTTTTATGGAAGATCAAGCTAAGCAGATCAATGCGAGAGTAGCTAAGGCAGATGAGTACGAAGAAGAGATGCGTGAGCAGTTTGAGCGTAGTAAGCTTAACTATGCTAAGCGCCGTACCTTTGTAAATAAAGCCATGTCTCAGGTTGCTAACTTGCGTAGCTTAGGTGCTACAGATAGAATGATTAAAGCTGCTGTAGCTAATGGACCAGAGACATTGTTTACTTTTGCTGAAAAGCTAACTAAAGAAGCTGAGAAGTCACGAGTAAATAGGTTTACTGAGTCTGAAATAGATGTCTTGGTTGATATGCCTGAGTCATTTACAGCAGATGATTACACACTAGATGAATTTATTGAGCGTTCATATGGATTAACTAAACCAAGTATAGGTAGTACTGCAAGACCAGAGAGAGGATTGTTTAGTAAGGCCTTTGGTATAGACTTGAAGAGTGAAGTACGTGCCAAAGCAGATGCAGAAGCTGCATATGATGGCTACTCTATGTTAGACCTTAATGAGTTAGCTAAGCAAGATGTTTACACTAGCCTTGTGCCTAACACTAGCTTTAGGATTACACCTAGTATTGCTTACCGTTCCACAGATGTTCAAGATAAGTTTAACAGATCTGTAGCTGCAGCAACTAAACAAGTAACAGACTCTGCTGCATATAAAGATTTATACGAAGACGAAGAAGCACAAAAAGAGATGCTACAAAAAAGACTTGCTCAAGTAGTTAATTCATATGCAACTGATTATAAAGATAAGTTCTTAAATGATCCAGCATATGACTTGGAAAGTATGATTGGGAAAGAAGCCCTTACTGGTATTAGAGCTAGTACTACAGGCACAGATCAAGAATTTGCAGATGAAGCTAAAAAAGCAATGGCTTTGGATGGCTATGGCGAAGTAAAAGGTGGTGCTTATACATTTGAATTAGGTGAGAATAATGATCCTATTGCAGGTACACGTAATGGTCAGCCTATACCAAGTCATCTATTAGAGGATGCTTATCAAGGGGCTATATCAGATGGCTCTATTAAAGCCCCTTCATATAGTGGTATACCATCTGGCGATATAAGGTCTGCTGTAGATGACACACTTAGTGCTTTAGGTGTACCTGAAAGTAAGCTAAGTAGTGATAGTGGATTACCAGAACAGGTAGAGCCTAGACCTAAGACTATTACATTTAAAGATTTAACAGCAGGTAGAACTGATGAGTTTCCTGGCGGTGCACAAGATGTAATATCAGAGGCTGCAGGTAGATTATTTATGCCTAATGTAAGAGAAGGACTTATGGGTAATCCTGATGCACCATTGAGGTTCCCAACTCCTGAGGCTTGGGATGAACAGTATGGTGATACCCATGACCCAATAACAGGTAAGCTTTTATCACGTACTGGTGTAAAAACATTTGATACATTAGAAGAGGCTAATGAAAACCTAGACATTGCAGTACCTGGAACTCGTGTAAATATATCAGGTAAAGATCATTATGTAGTTGCAAAAGAAGGAGAACTAGGTTATACTTCAGCAGACTTAACGGAGTATAACAATGAAAGTGAAATGGATGCTGCCTTTGATGCTTTACCCATTGGTGCTATTTTCACCGATGATGACGGTGATAGACGAGTTAAAACTAAGGAAAGAAAATAACATGGGTAGATATGATGCATATAGTAGCCCTCACTCAGATGAACAAGAGGCAGAGGTTACATCTGCAAGCTTACGTGAGGATTCAGTAACACAGCAATCTCTAGAAAAAGTAGAGGCTGGTACGTATGATACTTTGTATGCTAATGCTGAAGTAGGTGATACACCCTTTAGTGATGTGCGTGTAACTGATATGACATTAGATGAACTGGTGGCTTTTTCTAAGCCAAGTGGTGAGTATGGTAAGTGGGTTAAGCCTAGGCTAGGCAAGGACACTAAAGCTCGTGCACAGGGTTTGACATCTACACCTATGGGTAAGTATCAGATAGTAGGCACTACACTAAGAAGCCTTATGAAGCAAATGAATTTACCGGGTGATACTGTATTTAATGAAGAGACACAGGACGCTATGTTTCTTTTCTTAGCTAAGGATGCTATTAACAGAGGTAATGATTTAGATAGCAAGATAGCAAACCTACGTGGTGTTTGGGAAGGTTTTAAAAATATACCAAAGTCAGATCTGGCTAAAGTAATACAAGAGGTGGGTGCTTAAATGTCTCAGCTAGAAACCTATGAAGAGTTTATGAAACGTACTGCTTCTCCTGCTCAACAAAACACAGAGGAAGAGGAAACATACGAAGAGTTTATGCAACGGACTTCTACTGCTCAAGATGTAAAGGGTCCAACGTATGGTAACTCTGAGGTCTTTGAAAGTGACATGCCAGAAGATCAGCGCCTAAAGAAAAAAGATCTGTATCAGTATGAAAACATAAACAAGATACGTAACTACATGACACGTAATAAGGGCGTTGATTATAAGACAGCTAAACCTGAAGATGTTGTTGAAGACTTTGTAGATCACATGCGTAAGTTTAATACAAACACTATCTCTACAGCAGGGGAAGTGATGTTTGTATCTCGTGGTTCTGCAGAGGATAAGGCTGCTGCAGGTGAGGCTTATCAACTATACGATCAACTAGGTAATGTTTTTGTTAATGATGGCTTCTTTGGTGCAGTTGATGGTGTTAAAGATTATGTATTTGCTGCAATTAAAGATCCTACTAACTACTTAGGAGTTCTTACTGGTGGTGTAGGTAAGGCATCTGCGCTGGGCGTAACACAGGCTAGTAAGTTGGCAATAAAAAAAGCTGCATCTAATGCTGCAATGAAGTCAGCCAGATCAGGTGCAACTAAAGAGGCCGCTAAGAAAGCCGCTGAAGAAGCCAGTGACGCTATGGCTAAAAAGATGATAGCTAATAGTGTGAAAGGCAGTGCTGTTGCTAAAGCCTCTCAAGCTGCCGCACAACAAGCATATAGAGAAGCTATTATAAAAGGTTCCTCTGAGGGTATAGAAGCTTTTACTAAAGAGCGTATGAAAGCTGCTGGTAAAAAAGCAGTAGCTTATACTACAGCCTTTGATGCCTTTGCTGCAGCCATACAAACAGATGCTATACAAGATATTTACTTAGACGTAGGAGCACAGGATGAGTACAGTAAAACACAAACACTGTTCTCTACTTTACTAGGTGGCGTAGGTGGTGGTTTACACTATACGTTTGGTAAATTTGAAGGTGCTTCAGGTTTAGGTTCATCTATGGCTGATCTTAATGCAAGATCTCGTGCTAAAGAACTACCCACTAAAGCTATAAATAATCTAGAAGAAAAGCTTAAGAAGTTAAAAGCTTCTAATGCTGACGCTAAACAAATAGAAGCTATAGAGAACAGAATTAAAGAACTTAAAAAGAACAACATAGGTTCTCCTTTGCTTAATGCAACTGCACAGAAGTCAGCAGAAAAAGTAATAAAAGAAAACTTAGATTCATGGGCAGCTAAAGTAGAAAGAGGTACAAGTAAACTAGGTAATGATGCAATGCCTGAGGCTATGCTTGAGTCTATTATGTTTGGTTCAGACGGTAAGTCAGGACTAACCCAGATCTTTAAAGACAATGGTATTAAACTAAAACGTAGTGCTACTGTATCAGATGTAATGACTAATATAGTTAGGTACATGGATGAAGCAGATCTACAGAAATACTCTGCACAGATGTACGTTAGGTCAGGCATACATTTAGGAGACTTGGATGGTTTGGCTGTAGACATAGGTGATGTCATGGCTAGAGAGATAAGCAGAGCAGGTAAGACTCTATCTGTTATGTCTAGAGTTAGACGGGTTGTAGATGGTGGGGTTGTAGCTGGTAATGAGACACTTACAAATGCATTAAATAATAAAGAGATAAGAGATGCACTAGAAAGCGAGAACGCTTTAGCACGTAGGGCTAAGCCTTTTGTGTATGGTCAAAACGTATGGAAGCGTTTACTTGTATCTTCACCTGCAACAACATCAGCTAACGTTATGGGTTTTGGTCAGTACTATGCTGGTCAAACTGTATCTGATTTGCTGACTAGCGGTGCGTTAGGTATAGCTTCTCTAGGTGCTGGTGGTAATAGGACTAAAATAGGCCGTGAGTTAGGGAGGCAGTCTGATATTTATAAGCAGATACAGATGCAAAAAATGCGTAACCTTTTAGACCCATTCACTACACATGATGTATATATGGACTTTTTAAATAAACACAAAGATGTTAAAGGTTTGTTATTTGAAACTGTAGGCGCAGCAGTAGAGCGTAGCTCAAAGCGTTATGGTATAGATGAAAGTAATAAGATTGTTTATGGTAAGTTTGGTATAGAAAACTTTACTGATGCTGCTATGAATATAACTGGTGTTCGCATACAGGATAGCTTTACTAAGTCACAAATGTTTATGACAGATCTAGATAAGTACCTAAGGTTAAAGTCTGATCGTACACTTGCAGACGTATTGCAGAAAGGTGACTTGGAAGTATTAGATGATGATGTTATTGGTGCAGCACTAGACACTACTATGAGATCTGTATTTTCTAAAGACTATACTACAGACGATCAGATGTTAGGTGGCGTAGCTAAGCTGGTAGAGCAAGCATCCAATACACCAGGCCTAGGAACTATCTTACCCTTTGGTAGGTTTATGAATAATGTTGTGGCTACGGCGTATCAGTGGAGTCCTTTAAGTTTCTTACCTGCAGCATCTAGAATTATACGTAAGAGTAAAAGAGATATAACATCTATGGAAGCTGTATCACGTTCTGTTGTAGGGTCTGCATCATTAGGTTTAGCTATGCACTACTCTGAGAAGCAAGAGGAAAAAGGATTAGCTTACAACGAAATAGATGCAGGTGGTGGTACTATTGTAGATGTACGTAACGTATTTCCCTTTTCATTCTTCTTAGCTGCAGGTAGAGCAGCCAATCTTAATCGTAAAGGTGAGCCTATTACTAAGGAAGTAAGAGAAGATCTACTTAACCAGCTTGCCATTGGTCAGGTTGCTAGAGATACACAGTTTGCTAATGACCTTTATAATGTGTTTGACTTTATAACAGGTGAAGAAGGTTCTCGTGAGGCTGGACTAGACTCTTTATATAAGAGTGCTGGTAACATAGGAGCAGGTTTCTTCAGACCACTTGATGCAGTCAATCGTGCTGTAGGGTTTATGACTGAGACTGACATAGCAAAAGATCCTAGACAGGCTCGTGGTGGTGCAGTGTTTACACAGCAAGCCACTAAATACTTTGATAATATCATTGAAGCTTTTATAGGGGAGACAGACACACTTACAGGCGAGCAACTTAGAGTAGCAACTCGTGAGGGTGAGATCTATGACCCTAACCCATTATCCCGCATCTTTGGTTTGACTGTGAAGAGAGGACGTACCGCTGCTGAGAAAGCTTATTCAATGGCTGAGATGAAAACATGGACAGCAGACAGTAGATCTAAGATGACTCAGTATGATAGAATTTTTAATAGTTCTATTGCACCTCTGTTAGAAACAAAGATGAGTAAGCTTATACAAGATAAACGATTTATAGAGGGTGACTTAAGCTACCGTAGGGATAGACTTAAAGCTGTGCTTAATGAAGCAAGAGGTACTATACGTGATCATTTAGATAGTACATCAGGTACAAACTTTATAGAACGTATGCGTTACAAAGCATCTACAAAGGGTAATAAAGAACAGAGAGCAAAGGCTATGAAGTTTATGCAATCTAAGGGTGTGGAAGCTAGGCTAGAGGACTTTAACTTTAGAGAGTTACAGATGTACAACTCTTACATTGAACATCTTAATTATATAGCCAAAGGTAACTAACAAAAGAAGAGGGGGCCATGACAGCCCCCTTTTTTTATTTTAGTCCTGTTTCTTCTGCAGCAAACCTAGCAACTATAGCTACATCATCTAATCGTTCAAGAGATCTATCTTTTATGTCTGACTCTTTCAGATTATTTTTAATGTGCCTCTGTGCAGGTATGAGCAGAGTAACTAACTTATCATAGAACTCTCTTTGTTTAGCTTCAACGTGTCTCTTAGCTTCTTCTTCGATATCCAATCTACGTTTCTTTTGGTATTTGAAAGCAGTATGTTCTAGCTGTAGCTGATGGTCCTGGTTTTGAATCTTCTAAACGTTTCTCCATTGTAGAACCAACCTCAACACAAGACGCATTATCCATAAACAAACCATTAAAGGCTTGTACTTGTACCTTACCTTCAAACATCATAACTAACAGTAAAGCATACATGTTAAAACCAACTCTTCACTTGATCAATAATTGCTGGGCCGTGCTCTGAAGCTAAGCTTACTACTTCACCAATAGCTGCCATACTGATAGTTGCTACTGCTATAAATTCAAAACCTGTCATGTTACTTCTCCTTAGGGTTTATGTTAAGTCTACTATTTCGCAAACATCACCAGTGCAAGCCATAGTCTGCATTGCTACCGTGTTATCCTCGCTTTCATACTCAGAGAGTTTAGACCAATCTATCTTCTCTGGCATCTCTGACAAGAGTACTTGATACTCTTCCTTATTGCAATCCTGATATGGTGCTTGTTGATAAGTATGGTCAGAGTGTGGCAAGAAAGACACACCACTCATCTCATCAAAGTGTTCATACACAAATGCACCTACAGACATCCACTCTTCATCCCGTACTGAGATCGTTACGCTTGGCTTATGTTCGCACCAGTGACGCTGATATGTAAGCCATGTCTCTAGTTGTTCAATGGCAGTCATATCATTACGTGTGATAGCTCCTGCTGGTGCTTTGACAGGGAAACTAAATACAGTTGTACTGTCACCCTTCTGCATACATGGCTCATTAGGTACGCCACTGTCCTTCATAAACTGTGTTAGCGGATCATTGTTATCAGCCCTAACAGTACGGATGTAATAGGAACTGTGGCGAGCATGTATGCCAGAGGCACTATCCACCAGTTGTGATACTGTTCCTGACGGTTTGACACATGTAATCGCAGCAGCAACAGGTATACCAAGACGGTCAGCCCATTCAGCATTAGTAGAAACAGCAATCCCACGAAGGTGTGCAAGGGTCTTCTCCAATCCTCTATTAGCAGAGGTCATCAGTGGGTTGTCCATTATTCCTGTAAGCGACACACCCAGCAAACGCTCCTCTTCTGTGTTCTTGTTCCACACCTTACGCAAGTATGGAAACTTGGTGTAGGTGGATTGTATGGTTCCCAGAATCGTAGCCAAGCGAACCTTTTTTTCCAAGTCTTCAATATTATCTGTTGCACGTACAACAACTTCCGTAAGATTACAGAACTGATACGGACGTAAGATGATTTCGCTGCAGGGGTTAGTACCAAACTCATAGTTAGGATCACGCCTACCATACTTCTCAGCTTGCTTCTTACTTGCTTGACGATTAAATACACCACGTTCTCCTGACTTACTTGCTACTAGAGCTTGCCATTCCCGCATAAATGTTTCTATATGAGGTTTTTCAGTGTAAGCTACAGAGTTATTAGCTAATGACCTGTAACCAAAACGATAAATATTTTTCTCAGGTTCATCCCACCACTGCCCAGACTTGGCGTGACGTATGCGATCATCATCTAGGTCAGACAAAGATATCATAGCACTACGGCGTACACCGCCTACAACAACTATCTCACCAATCTTACACATAAGATCGTGGCACTCAATGCTAGATAACTTACGATCTTGTGCGCCCTTAAATGTTTTTATAGCAAAACTAAATAGATCAACAAGTGGCTCTGGACCTGATGCCCTACCACCAAACGTTTTAAGCCTAGAACCTGCAGGACGTACCTTACTTATATCCCACTTAGGGATCTCACCAGCCCATAGGAGTGCAAGCACTTGTCTGAAAGCTTTAGCCCAACCTTCCTTACTATCCTTAACAACAACAGTAGTCTCACTGTCGAACAACTCAGGAACCTCAGGGAGCTTAGTAATGAACTGACGCTCAACACTGAAACCCACACCAGTACCACACAAGAGGATGAACATAGCCTCATCGAAGGACTTAGGGTCATCTACGGGTAGGTAGCTACAGTTATAACCTGCTGTATTGTCACGCTCAAGGGCAGGGCCAGCAGTCATCATAGCTCTCATGGATGGCATTACTTCTAGGTTTAGTATAGCATCACGTATTTTGTTTACGTATGAGTCCTTGCCAGCTTTAGTACGTACTACATTATCCATGTATCGTTCTACTGTTTCAGACCAAGACTCTCGCCCTTTACCGTCACGGTACTTAGCGTAGCGAGACAGAGCGATAAAGCTTTGGTAGTCTGTTGGTAAATAGTTATCCATTATCTGTTGTCTCCTGATCCACTTAGAACTCCACGCTGCTCTCTATCATCTAGCTTCTTCATGTTCATTTCCATGATAGTCTTTAAGTTACCACCAAAGATGTTAGCTAAAGCTGTAGCATAAAATAATACATCACCTAATTCTTTTAATACATCTTCATCTGAGAAACTATTTTTATCACGAAACAGTTTTTTTACTTTCTCAGATACTTCCCCTGCTTCTCCTACTAAACCAAGAGTATTCTCTACTAAACGTTCACGGCCCTTAGTAAATACTTTATCCTCTACAAACTGAGAGTAGAACCTGACAGGATCATTCTCATAGATTGGACTATTTTGAAACATGTCAAAGTAACCAAACGCTTTTAAATCAGTCTCATTAATCAACACACTCTCTCCTTAATATTTAAGTTGTCTACCTCTACATCATCTATATCGTAGAATGTATTACGAATAAGATCATATATATCATCTACGTGAGCTTCTTCTAAAGCTGAGAATATATTGTTATCATCATCTACCTTTAGAACAAATGTTACACTAAACTTTCTCATTTGTGTGTGTCCGTCCACCGTTTTCTCATCCTCTGTAAATACCATATTGCTTTGTCTATATCTTCTAAACCATTCTTATACTCGCATCTCCACATATACTTTAGTACGTTAGCTGCATGTGGTGCTATAGATCCAGACATGTTCTCAGTCATAGCTTCTATTGCATCAATGCATTCAATACCAGCGTGATTGTAGTGTACTGGATTGTTTACTGCATCATGTGTGTTACTCATGCGTTACCCTGTGTTTTAGTAAATCTAGTTAAGCGTACAACTTTACCATTCGTACCCTCTACTTCTTCATACTCTGTTGTTCTGTCATTGTCAACCCCTATTAATTCATTTCGTTTTTCTTCTACTAAATCATATAAGTCTTCATCCGTTTGTGCCATCTCTAAGAATGTTCCCATAAGAGTAGCCAGATGTACAAGGTAAGCTATTGTTTCCTCATTAGATCTATTAGTTGGGCCTACTGATAAAGCTGTAGAAAGTTCACCTGACCACTCACCATACTCATCAAACTCTACAGGTCTTAGTAGTATAGCTACTTCATCATCTTTTAATGTGTAAGACATTACTCTATCCTTTTGTCTCCCTTGAAAGGGATGCGTTTTAAAGTTAAAACTTTTCCTTTTTCTTTAAGCCAGGATTCTGGTATGACACGATGCGCCCACATAAACTCTGACTTATCACACCAATCACAGTACCTACTCTTAGCACCCTTGTATAGCTTTGCTTTAGCATTACTAAATACAAACCTTATATCTAACTCTGGGTGTTGCTCTCGTACTGCTAGGTGCTTTCTTCTATCTTCACTATCAAATATACCCTTAGTCTCTATGATAATACCATTATCCAAAACAAAGTCAGGTGTGTATGTCCTGTAGCGTAGGTCTTCCCACTCTATCTTTAAGACTTCATACCTGACTTTATCTTGATTGTCTTTTAGGTACGCAGCGGTAGTCTTCTCTAAGCCACTGCGATACCGTCTAGAGCTATGCCGCCTCTTCGTTGTCATCTACTTCTTCATCTGGATTAAGTGATGCCTTTAAACGATTGGCTAAGATGTTACTTACAGTGCGAACACTGGCTAACTCATAGTTCAACTGCGTTTGTACAGTTGAGTTGTATTGTAGCTCATTGATTAGAGCCTGTTGATCTTCTGAGAAATCTTCTGTCTCATATTCTACTTCATCAATAGTTACTTTTGTCATTATCTATCACTCCATAAGCTGACATATTCTACTGTTGGTGGTGTTTTCTTTCCACTGTATACCTGAGAAGGTAATGCTCTTAGTGTGGGCCAACACTTGTGCCTGTGTGCACAGAAGCCACACGTTTTACTTAGCTTGTAGTTGCCACTAGCCTTACCACGATATGTTTCTGGCTCAGCCTCAAAGCAACGCTCAAAGGGTTTATCATTGTCTAGGTAATCATAGGTATCCTCTATCTTTTGTAGTACTTCTTCTTTGTTTACCTCAGAGGCTGACACGTACTTGAACTCACCATTAGCTTTGTTGACTACCCACCAGCCACCTACGCCTTTACCTGCAGCAGTAGCGTAGCCTACAAGCTGTGACACATAACCAAATGTATCACCCTTGTTTAGTGTATGGAAGTCTTCAAACTTATTAGTGAATGACCACGGTGAAGCAGACTTAACGTCATCTACTTTACCATCTAGAACCATGTCATACTCACCACTAACCTCACCACCATTAGATAACTTTAGTGTTACCTTATCGTTGTCATCAAATGATGTACCTGATGCTCTGAGTAGTCCTTTGAATACAGCCTCAACTATATCACCAATGACCATGTTGATCTTGAATGATACAGGCAAAGGTTCTGCACCCTCAGGCTTATTTTTATCAAACCAAAGCTGACACTTAGGACGCCCAATGTTGGACATCCTCTTTTTAAATACTCTCTTCTCAGAGTTGAACTGCTTATGCAGTGCATCCTTAATATCTTCAGCTACCTTATCAATAACTTCTTGAGACATACTTGCCTCATCACTGATAGACTTCCTTAGATAGGAATGCACTGCTAGTTCTGCAGGGTGCTGCATTACTCAAAGTCCTCTAGGTCTACAATGTTAGACACAATAGCAGAGTCTTCTGAGCTTAGCTTAGCAGTGTGGTTTTCTTCCCACCTAGTTAAGATGTACTCATTGTTTTTCTCTACGTAGTCTAGGAAGTCAGCCAGTACATCATTGTCACCATCAGAGAAACCAACACGCTCACCCATCGATGCTACAATAGTTGCATACTTTACACCTGTAGGCATAGCTTGTACGTCACCTAATAATGCAACAGTGTGCTCTACTGGTGAGATACGCTTACCCATAAGCTTACCTACTACACCATCAATAGACTTTAAACTGTCACGGTTCTTGATGTCAGATACAAAAGGGATCTCTTCTGCATAGTTATCTGTGATAGGTCCACCATCTTCTGTGAATGGATCAATAACACGAGCCATACCCATCATAACCTTTACACGGTTGACACTACGCATAAGATCTTTCATGTCTTGAGGTAGTGCATTAAAGTCTTTGACGTATCCTGTAGGACGCCCAAGGTTAAACGTACCTAAGGTATCTTTTAGATCACCATTTAGATTAGTAGACATGACAGTTTTTTGGAATGTATTGTTCTCACTATCCCAACGCTGCCAACGCTGACGCTCAGCAAACAGACGTACCTCTACCTCTCGTGCTAAGAACTCTTCATCTACACCCTTCTTAATCTTGAATACAGGAGATGATACAATCTTGTTAGTCTCTGGGCTGACCTCTTGTATTACTGTTGTTGTAATACGGTACAGACTTGACTGTGTATTACTACTAGATGAACTAGCAGAGAAGCCCATTGCATCTGCTAGGTTCATGTTGTCCACATGTAGTGGTGCTAAGTTGCTCATGTTGTTATTCCTTTCAACGTTAAAGAGACTAAGTTATACCATTAAACGTCTTTGATGTCAAGCCAATTCTTACCTATCTTAGCTTCTAATAGTAGAGGTACATTCATTTTTACATCATATGCTTCTTCTACTAACTGATTTAGATCTTCATTAAGTGAATCTATTGTTGCCAGTACATACTCCTTTTCATCTGGGTGTACATCTACTACCATTGAATCATGCACACTGTTTACAATACAAGACTGTAGCTTCTCAAGCCTAGCCTCTAGTTCAATCAGTACAAGGGGAACAACGTCACCTGTTGCAAAACCCTGCACTGGATAGTTCTTTATCATAGTGAAGTGAGACACACCACCATTAGCCTTACGTACTACATTAGGAAAGGCATACTGTCTGCCACTAACGTTTGTTATCTTGTTAAACCTAAGCGCCTCGTTAGCTAGGTTCTTATGCCATGCAGCTATACCCTCATACTTATCATTGAAGTGTTCATAGTATGCTGCCTCTGCCTTAGATCTACCATATCCAGTAGCACCAAAGAGGGGAGCAAAAGTATGTTCCTTTGCTGCTTGCCTAGCAGTAGGCTGACCTGCATCAGTGATAACCTTGGCAGTGTAGGCATGTACATCAAACCCTGTGTCAATCTCTTGCATAGCTACAGGGTCTTGTGATAAGAAAGCTGCGGCTCTGAACTCAAGCTGTGCAAAGTCAGCTTCCATAATGTGACCACCTTCCCATCTAGATATGAACACACGTTTTACAGGGAAGGTTCCCCCTCTTGGCATGTTTTGCATGTTGGGTTTACGTCCACTGAATCGTCCTGTTGCTGTGATGTGTTGGGTAAGCCCAACGTGGAGTATATCATTGGGTTTAGTGTAGGTGGAAATACCATCCACAAAACTAGAGAGATAACTACTAATAGCACTAAGCCTTTTAACATCTGTAAGGAATTGTTCTGCATCTTTCATACCTTTTGTTTTTGCATTAGCTATAAGGACATCAAGCTTATCTTTACCTGTACTAAAACCATTAGCACTGACCCACTTCTTACTTGGTGCTCTGAACTGTAGACCTGCAACCTCACGTAACTCTTTTAGTTGGTAGCCTCTGGCGTTACATGCTGTGCACTTGTTAGGTTTCTTGTATGCTGTACCATCCTTCTTTGTTTTATATGTATGTCCTCTGCCTCTACACTCAGGGCAAGTGACAGCAAACGTCTTAAGTATTAGCTTACTGTTACTCTCTACAACAGACTTAAAGTCTTGGGGTGTCTTAGCAAACTCAAATAGATCTACCCATTCTTTCTTGTTGTGTATCTCTCTGCTAAAGATAACCTGTGATAGTTGCTCTGGACTGTTAAGGTTTATGGGTGTGTCTCCCATGAGTGTTCGCACTTGTTGTTGCAATCGTACTGTAATGTCATTGTGTTCTTGTTGGAACTCATCTCTAACGTGTTCAAGGGCGGTTCTATCCACCCTGAAACCACGCATGTACATTCTGGCGAGACACTTGCAGGTGCGGAAGGTAATGTCTCTGACGTTATGTAGGGAGGCGCTGGCAGGGGTTTGATAGTCTGCTTCAAGGGCTTTGTACAACTCACCAGTAGTGCGTAAGTCATACTCAAGATAATGACTAAGCTCATCCAGAGGTATCTCATTTGTGTTGTATCCTTTTTTGTAGTACTGTTTTAATGTATCATCCTTCTGGTACTCTAACTGTCTGCGCTGGGCGCAATGCTCTAAGCTAAGTAAGTCCTTCTGTCCACGTAACAATAGATACTCAGACAGCATAGTGTCATAAATGTCACCATCATACTTGAAGTCATTAGCCCACAGCCAAGCAAGATCATACTGTGCATTGTGCATAATCAACAGAGTAGTACTATCTAAGACCCTCTGTAGCGTACACTTATTAGTACCATCAATATCCTTAGCCTCTGCATGGTCAAAGCATAACAGCTTCTTGTCATCAGTATCCAAGCACAGTACACCCACCTGAGTCAGTGTATTGCTGGCCTCAAAGGGATCGTTGTGTATCTTACCATCACGTAAGGTGATAGAGTTTTCTACATCTAGAACTCTTCTCATACTGTGTACCTTGATCTAGAGCCATCTAACTCACAGTGTATAACACCATGCCATCCACCCTTAAGTTTATTCTTAGCTACGTTAATGTGTCTCTGTGTGTCTTGCTCTTCTTGTCCTTCTACCTGTGGGTTCTTAGAAAGCAACAGCATCAGGTCACTCTCTGCTGCCTTGCCTGTCTTACTACCTTCCATCATTGATTGATCTACAAACACTTTACCCTCTGCATCAGCAGACAGTTGTGACATCCACAAGATAGCACAGTCATACTGCTTGGCTATGTTACGTGCATGTATCGCTGCTTCCTTTAGATAAACGTGTGACTCAGAGCTACCCTTACTGGCGAACTTATCACCCATATCGAGCACTAATATGTCAGGTCTGTAAGCCTTGACTAGAGCCTCTACCCAATTCATATCTTTACCTGTGCTGTCCTTGATCTTGATGTTATCATACACTGGCTTGTAGCGTGATGCAGCTAAGGCATAGTTACCTTTGACTTCTTCCATAGACATGTTAGATGCAGCACTCAGATACCTAGCACCTACACGATCATATGATTCTTCATTGCACAGCACGATACACTTAGCACCCTGCCTAGCAAAGCCACCCTCAGAGGCAATGATAGAGGCATGGAAAGATGTCTTACCTGTGTTAGGTCTAGCACCAATCAGTACCAAGTGACCACCTGATACACCCTCTACCTTTCTCTTTAGTGTAGGAATATTAAACTGCCACTTGGCCTGGATGTCAGACTTCTGTAGTAGTGTATCAATAGTTATGTCACCCCAATCTACCTTTAAGTTAGGCATGAAGTCATCCTGATAGTCAGAGATAAGCTTACGTATAGGCTCTAGTGTACTCTCTAAACCATTGACATACTTGAACCCTATGTTAGCTATCTTTTCACCTACTACCTGCTGAAATAGTTTACCTAAAACCTCTTGGGCAATAGAGTCAGACATAGGTTTCTCTTTGTATATCTTTCTGAATAGATCCTTGTATGCTTCCTTGTTAGCTGTGGTCAGGGTGTTACGTGTAAAGAACAGTGACTCTAGTTCTGCTGGTGATAAGTCCTGCTCATATGTTTGCATAGCGTAGTCTAATGTACGCTTAATGATACGTACATCTTTAGTGAATAACTCATCAGGAGTACGGATGCCTTTGTTATTATCGTAGAACTCCTTGTCCATCAGTGTTCTAA
>VMHT01099185.1_pt1 | contig 22040 bp, 27 predicted proteins | sample 4693611 | NCBI WGS metagenome assembly VMHT01 (sample SAMN12280063, study PRJNA550983) | marine metagenome | isolation source: seawater sampled from same location over 5 years 0.02-0.2 micron viral filtrate | place: USA: collected off the coast of southern California halfway between the port... ...
CATTAATTTATTTAATAAAATTTGCCAAACGAGTACCCAATACTTTAGAACAAAAATAAAATATGTTTTAAAATTAAATTACTTAAAGATTTGAGACAAATATAATATAATAACCAAATGCCTAAAAAGTTCAATGTTGTAAAAAAATCTTGCGATATATTAATGAATGGAAAAAAAAAGATTGAGAGAAAGATGAAGATCAATCAAATCCCTAAACTTAAAATAAAATATGGGTATAAAGTGCCTATCGATAGTAAATGGCAAGATAACACAATTTGTGATTTAAAACCATGTAATGACTATAATGTCGGTATTGTTTGTAATAAAGAAAGTGGCGTTATTGGTCTTGATTTAGACTTTTATACTAAAAAGAATGAGATTTATGATCCTGTTAATAATCCTAATCATAAATTATTTATTGATACATTCGGTACTGATTTTATTAAACGATTTGATACATATACCCAAAAAACACCAAATGGCGGGCTTCATTTAATTTTTAGACATCATCAAGATATAATGCACGGACAATTTAAGAAATTTAAAATCGATGTTCGGGGAGGTAATTCAAACGGACAATTGCTTTTAGCTGGTTCTGTCTTTGAAGGGAAAAAATACGAGTGTATTAATGATACATGGATTAAACAAATTCCAGATGATCTTTTAGAGTTTTTAAAAACAAATTTATTTAATGATAAACCTCTTAAAAAATACACCAAAAAAACAAATAAAAATTTATCTAATAATTTAGTTGATTATCAAAACAAATACAGTTATAGAGTACCTGATAATCAATGCATCAAAATAATTAATGCATTAACCGAAGATTATTTTATAGATTCCGGTAAATGGTTTATTTTCACATCAGCCATGAAACAAATTAATAAAAAAACCTTATGGGATAAGTACTCAAAAAAGTTTGGCAAAAGTAAATATAATAAAGATCAAAATTTTAGAACATGGGAAAATATTAGAATTGACGGCCAATCTTTTTATTTTGAAAGTATTTTGAAAGCAATTAAAAAAACTAAAGATATTAGATTTTATCGTTATCTTCCAATACCTAAAAATAAATTCAAGGCATTTAATCATATCAATATCGATAAATTATCTAAAGAGCTAACATTAGAAGATAAAAAATCATATTGCATTAAAAGTGATACAGGTACAGGTAAAACAACTTTATTTAAACAATTTATTAAAGAAACACAAAGCGATTTTATTTCTATTACAAGCCGAAGAACATTAGCTAAAGAACAATATGAAGACTTTTTAGGTATATGCGAAAATCATATTTCTTATTATGAATATGATCTCAATAGCCCTGACAATCAAGGTTTAACTATTTGTATTGATAGTATTTTAAAATTAAAAAAATGGGACTTTAAAAATAAAATAATATTCCTGGATGAATTCAATAGTATTATTGAGTACTTATTAGATACAGACACATTAGCCAAAAACAGAGATGAGATTTTTAATTATTTTATTAATGATATTCTCATGGAATGTAAAGCGATTATTTGTGTTGATGCAGACATAAGCGATTTATCAATTCAATATTTAAAAGAAGTTGAAAGAATACGATGCATTAAATTTAATTATATTCAAAATGATTATATACATAATAAAGGTACTTTATCAACTGAAATTCACGAACACGAAGAATTCATGCATCAACTATCAAAAGAAGATAAATGGCTTCTTCCGTGTGATAGCAAAAAACAAGCTAAAAACTTATGGGAACAATTAACACTTATTGATAAACAATATTATCCTGATAGAGATCCTATCATTATCATTATGGCTGAAGAGGTTAAATCACAACAAGAATTTATTAGATTGAACGAACATAAAAGAATTATTTATAGTCCTAAAATTGTTTATGGTTTAGATAGTAACGGATATGGCAAAGACCAAGAACCACGGCCGGTTTATTCGTACTATGAAATGAATACAATTAGCCCATCAGCTATGCTTCAGCAAATTAATAGAGAGCGTAAAATATCTCATCATTATTATTTTATTTATAATAAAAACATTTCAAAAGATACTATTATTTGCGAAGATGATTTTAAACATTATGTCAATGAAGAAAATTCTCTTGCATTAAAAGTCTTCCAATTACAAGAACAATATATTAATCAGTTGTTTTGTTCTTTATTATATTACCATGAGTACAAACAAAATTGTTATAAATCTAATCCTTCATTACATTTTAAACTCTTATTAAAAGAACGAGGATTTGTTCTAACAAATGATGATTTATTTTTAGGTGATAGATCTAAACAATTAAAAGAGAATAAAAAGGAAAACGCAATTAAATACGATATAGAACATTATGATTTAAAAACCTTATTAAATTCGTCGGTTAATGAAAAAGTACTGCATCTTTATAATACAACAGATATGATGCATTATAGAAATTTTATCAATGATAGTTCTAAAATTCAAGAACATCTTACAATTAAACATTTATTTACGTGGGACAATGCAAAAATTAATAATAATTTAAACTCCAATAATGATTTCGCGGTTAAAAAATTAAAATGTAATATTAATAAAATAAACTTTACTCGTAAAATACTTGACTTATTCAATATGAATCATGATTTTACAATTAGGAATTTAGAAAAAACAAGTACATTTAATACTGATCAAATTATAAAAGAATATAAAACAATCTTTAGAGATAGAAGTTCATTACCAATTTCTTTAAAAACTAATTATGATAAAATAAAATTTGTTGCATCAAAATTATATTCTAAATTAAATATTCCAATGGTGAAAAAAGATATAAAACAAGATGGCAAACATATTAAACAATATGCATTAAATGAAGAAATTATCAAAGATCATAAACATTTAATGACTTATGCATCAAGACATTACGAACAAAAAGACCTGAAATATATTCAATCGTGCCACAATTTAAATGATAAACAAGCAGAATTAAAATCAAATGTTATGATGGCACTTAATGGAAATAACCCAGCTGATGTACCTAAACATAAAATTATTTAATGCATTAATTATCTTGATGCATTAATTATCTTGATGCATTAATTATCAGGTACTCTATAAATATATAGGACAAATATTATTTTTATCTTTACTTAAACATATTCTCATATATATATATAAGAATGAATATCACTTTTTACAAATACCGAATTACTAACAATGATACTAAAGAATGTAAGCTATGCTTTCAATTTAAAGATGTTAAAGAATATACAGGGATTCCACGATCTACATTACATCGTATTTTTAATGGTGAAAGTAAAAATAAATACCTTGAAAAATTTAAGTTTGAAAAAATAAGAATTCCACGTGAAACCATGGATTTTATCTAATTACCATTTAATTTCATTTTAAGACTTATTCTCTCTGTATGATTGGTTTCTAAACCGAAATCACTTACTAATATTGTTGTATTATTTGGCGCTGAACTATCACTATGTAAAGTAATGTATAGTATTTCTTCATCAGCTAATGCATCACCATCTTTAATTTCAATTGGCAATGATATTTGTCTAAATCCGTAATTATCTGTTGGAAGTACTTGATGAGTATAAAATTGTACTTTTTCACCTAACATTATATTTGTACTTTGATCGTGAATAGTATAAGCTATTCTACTATGATACCATGTATCAAAATCACCTACACCAGTTGGTTTGGTATATATAACGACAAATGGCACAGACGTCACATCTGTATAAGTATCGACTGATGCCACCATATAAACACTTCGTAAATCTTTTAATCTTAATGCTTTAGATCCCTGACTCCATAAATAATAGTTAAATTTTTCAGCTCCACTTGTTTTTTTATATAGCCATCCATCCCTACCGTTAGTATCAGCTGTTGGAACTGGCAGAGTTCCGGCTATAACCATTGTCCCTTCAGTTGAAGATCTTTTAACTTCTGCATTACTAACTACGCTCATTTATAAATATATTATATATTTTTATTTATTTTTTAATGAATCTAAATCGCTTTCACTCTTATTTTTTCTTAATTCATTATCCATTTCTTCACAATCAACATGAACTGATTTATCAATAGTACAATTGCTATTACAGCAACAACAAGAACATCTTAATTTAGATAAAAACTTATATGTCTTATCTAAAATACTTAATATAAAATCAATGATCTCTTTCTTCATTTGTATATTCTATATATACACATATTATTTTTTAAAAAATTATTTGTTTAGACCACACGACGACTGAAGAAATACATGAAGCAATTAACAGCGTAATTTTGATTAACTGATGAAATAAGTTGTAATGTGAATACGTTGTTTCGCAAGTCAATTGGTTCATCAAATTTCAACCCAACGGCGAAACCAGCATTAGATCTGTATTTATCAATCGAAACTTGATTATGGCTGGTATCCATCATAGACTCAATAAATCGTTCAAGCATTTCTGTTCTATCTGTTATTGGGTAAGTCACTAAACTATTACTTTGGTTATTGAAGAGATACTGTATTTGTTCTAATCCTTGTACGTTCTCCATTTTTAATGAATTATATACTGGCACTGATTCATGTTGATTTTGAATAAAGTTAATAGCAACACTATCACACATAGCAGCAACATTAGTTGAGATCGTGGCTTCATTAGAAAGAAGATTTGATTTAAAATCATTAACAACGCCCATAGTCACTTCTTCTGGTGTTTTAGAATCTGGTACGGATTTAAAATCACATCTTAAGTTTCGCAATTCATAACCAGAACTAATGTCTGCTTTTTGACCGAAAATAGCATCAAGGTTATCAGCTAAAACAATATTTAACCTAATAATTCCACTACGAGCCATAGGTAAACCATTAACCCTACGATCCATTTTATTTAAACAGCATAAAGGTTTAATACTGAAATCAGCATCTAAAGTCACTGGGGTACCAGTTGTAAGATCTGGGGTTATACCAGAAGCAAGATCAGTCATAAACTGTTGATTAACTCCTCGCAATTCACAAGCTTTGTCGCTATTAAGCATATCATATTCATTAAGAGATGCGATGGCATCCATACCAACATACCTGCCATAATTAGTATTTTCTTCAATAGAACCAAGATTTGAAAAATTCACATTTACTGTATCGATGAATGCATGACCGCCACAATTACGATCAAAAGCACGACTACCACCTGAAATTGAAGTACTATCAGTATTATCACTTAATACCCTAACATCCGCAAGAAGTCTTACAGAATTTGGTACTAAACTACGACCTTTACCTACCGAAATAAGGAACTCTGGTTTGTTGTTGCTTGTATAAGTATCTTGCTCCGATTGTGGCTTAACTGTATGATAACGAACTCTAGGCATTAAATCACTCATTTTATAATAATATAAAATAAAATAAATTTGAAAAATAAAAAAATAGATTTGTTAATTAAATAGTTTTATACATGTGTTTATAGATCAATAACTTATCTAAACCGGCACTTTCAATATTAAGATTTAACATTTTACTATCTTTAGTTTCATTTACAGTTTCGCAAATCATAGAAATTGGGGCAGCATCATAAACGTTATCTTGTAATGGTTCATTATTCTTGTAAAATCTTAAGTGTGCGTTTCTAAAACCCACTGCGATTTGACTATCAAGGCATCGCTGAAGTCTATCATACTGAAGTGGAGATCCTAATTGTGTTGCACTACAAACCTCAATATCCCTATTGCCTGTTTGTTCTTCTTGATCTATAGCATATCTATAACTTGTTAATGGTTTATTAGGCAAAATGTTATTATTAGAACACGCGGCAATCAAAACGGCATCTGCTTCTGGTTCTAACATGTATTGACGACTAAATGATGCTAAAGTGTTACCGTTATCTTCTTCAGTACTGTATGTTGGGTAAGTTAAACTTGTTGGCATATTTCCATCATCTGGTATGGTGTATAAACAAAGTTCGGCTCGGCTAATAACATTCTGTAAAGCCAGATTAGCACCATCGTAATTAACTAAAATAGCGCTCACAACTTGTTCTACGCCAGTGGCATTATTAAAGAGATTATCGGCAACTTGAAGAATTACTTTAGCGAAATTAGTATTAGGATCAGCTCCAGTCGATGGTTTAGTGTTATTGGTTTGATATTTCATAGATGTAATAGTTGTTGTTAATGGTCCGCGTGGCGTCGTCGCGCCACCAGCTGATGGTGTGGTGGAAAAATTAACCACGACTTGAGCCCCAACGAAGAAAGGGCACGCGTATTGCCAATCTCCATAAGCACCACTTGTGATTAGTTCTTTGCCGAAATCTGCTCCATCGGCGACGGTTTGATCCACCATAGCTCCGTATTTAGTTGTGTTATCAAACATATTAGATGTTGCTTCAGCGCCTCCTAAATGTTCGCTTGTTAATTCTCCGAAATTTGTTTCCGCGTGGATCCGGGTTTCGCCGAAGATATCTGTTGAATATGCTTCAGCTCCACCAATACCTAGAACATCCTTAAGCGGAATTTTGATATCACGACTAACATTTTTAGATACATGAAGAGCATTTACATCCGTACCATCTGGTGCAGTATTATCAGTCACGCAATCTAATTGAACTGAAGTATAGTTGCCAATACCACGACCATTAACAAATTTAGAGAAAGTATTTAAATCGTTCTTTCGTGTTTCAGCACTATTAGTTAAACCCCATAAGCCACAAGCTAAAGTATCAGCTTTTCGTACACTTTCCACTAATCCACGATCATTTCTTACATGAATATTTTTAATTAAGGCAGCAGTTGGCACATTGTAATCGTCGGCACCATCAGCATTAAAAGACCATCGTGCATTAATTGGTGTATCATTAGTTGTGTTGTTGATCTGTGAATTGAAAGACATGTATGACCGACTTAAATCGACGTTTAAACCACGTGGAATAACAAAATCGATAAGATTTAAATTAGATGGTGTGGGGTCAGTATTAACCCATGTCGCAGCGAAACCTTGTTGTGAAGATATCTTAATAACTTTATCCATTTTATAAAATTTATAAATAAAAATAATTTGAAAAATTTGTTTTAATTGATTAATTTATTCCAGCTTGATATGATGTTCCGCCGACTTGATCTCCTAAAGCCATGGCTGGGTTCATTTTAGGCATTCGCTTTTTAGCTTCTTCGGCTGCGGTACCTAAACCTATAGCACCAATCAATACCCCCAGTGGTGCCAATATCCCGGTGTCATCCAGAAACCCGCCGACGGCTTCTTCTCCAGTCACTACTGCTGTATCTTCACCACCAGCCGTTGCCGCTGTTTTTTCTGCTGCTCCACCAGCTGCTTTTTCTGCTGCTTGTTTTTCTGCTGCTTGTGCTGCTTGTGTTTCTGCGGCTTTTGCTGCTGCTGATGCTTCATCTGCTGCTGAATTACCAGGTGTGGCGACTCTCCCAGCATTACCCAATCTTGATATACTATCATTAAGTGCTGCTTGTTGTGTTTTTAAGGCATCTACACCAGTTCTTAATTGTACTCTTAACGCCCCAAGTTGAGCGGCTCGTTCTTCTGCTCCCGATGCTTCAGCAATCGGTGATAAAGAACTTGAAGCTGATGCGGCGGGGTTAGCTCCTTCACCACCTAAATTAAATGGGTTTAATGTCGAACCCACTTTAGATGCTGCGGCTTCGCCTTCTTCGCCCGGTAATAGTTTTATTAAATCCGATGCTGGTTCAGCAACTGATGCTGCCGTTGTTTCAACGGCTGGGGCTACTTCTGCTGCTGCTGCTGATGCTGTCGGTGCTGTTTCATCTGCGATCTCTCCTATTTCGCTCATTTGTATAGGGGCATCTGCTCCCGCTCTTTCTGTTACTTTACTAGCAATATTTTTAGCATATCCTTCAGCTCTTGACTTAAGTTCGCCAGTCCATTTATCTTTAAACTGGTTCCAACTCGCTTTAGCTTCTTGTTTAATATATGGGCTTAAATTATCAACTGCTGCCTTTCCAACACTCTTGCCACCAGTAATTAATTTGAATCCAGATAAACCTTCTTCAACAGTTTTCTTTTTTTCAAATGTTTTTTGTTTTAATTCTAATGCTTTCTCTGCTGCTGTATTACGAGCAGCATCTCCAGCAGTTGTTAATGAATTATTTATTCGTGAAAACGGATCGCTCATCTTTTATACAAATAATAAATATAAAAAATATAATATAATAATAAATATGCCTAAAATTTTAAAAGTAAAAGACACAGCTGATGCATTCCATAAAAAGATGCCAGTATTTGATTTGCCTATGAGAATACTTTTAAATTCTAAATCTCAACATGGTATAGCAAAAACAACGATCATGTTAAATCTGTTATTAAATCCAGAATTTGGGTATAATAATATTTTTAAAGGCGAAAATATTTACATCGTAAGTGACAACTCTCAAGATGAAAAGCTTAAGTTACTAGCAAGGTACAAAGACATACCAGAACAAAACATTATGCCATTTGATGAAGCTGCCTTAATGAATTTATATGACGAAATCGAAGAGGCATTTATTGAAGATAAAGCCGAGAAAAATATTCAACACCGCATAATTCTTATGGATGATTGCGGATATTCAGGGAAAATGAAAAAGCAGTTCGGTATCGTGGCAAAATTAGCGTCGAATTGTCGCCATATAGCGTGCAGTCTAATTGTATCTTCACAACGTCTTAATATGACACCACCAACATTGAGATCACAAGTGACGGGGGCTTGTTTCGGTTCATGTTCTATGGCTGAACTTGAAATGATAGGGGAAAGTTTTAATTATCTTAATTCTAAAAGAGATTTCATTAACTTATTTAGACGTGAAACTAAAGATCCCAGAAGTTTTTTATGCATTAATTTTACTGGAAATGATGGTATATATTATGACCGAGAATTTAAACCAATTAAAAATCTTGATTAATTTTATACAATGGTTTATACTAACAAGCAAAAATTTAATCGTAAGTACAATCAAAAACTTAACGAACCCAACTCAAAAAAAGACATAAGCAAACTCACTGGAATATCAATGAAAATCCTTGATGATGTATACGATAGAGCATTAGCAGCGAGAATAAATAATCCTCAATCTGTCCGTTCCTTAAGCGGGAAAAAAGTCGGTGGTACAAGTCTTAAGGGTAAAATGAGTGGGGCGCAATGGGGCTTTAGCAGGATCTATAGCTTTGTGGTTGGTGGCGGTGCGAGAAAATCTGATGCTGATTTATGGGAAAAACATTTGAAAAATATGAAAAGAAAATCTAACAAATAACATTAAAAAACTTTTCTATTACTTGTTGTGGTATTTTATATCTTTGTAATATTCCCTTCTTCCATGCTTGATTTTTATCTTTAGAATGTTGTCCTCCAATATGATTACCTTTATGATTACATTTATTAAATTCTAATCCTTCAATATTAGTCCAGAATCTCGTAGGTTTTTTATAAGTTAAACCATACATACAATAATCAATATCATAATAAGGTATCAAATCATTAATATATTGTTTCATTTTTCCAGTCTTGGGATTTTCAATAATATAATATTGAGGATCAAAATAATCTATAATCTCAAATACTTTATCAATCATAGGTACACCGTATAATTCTATATCTTTATCTAATATCTCTTGTGTTATTATTTTATCACCGTGCGATTTTAACTTACGACCTATCCACGACAAACGACAAATAGACCACCAAAGACACACTGGCGATGCTGTAATTATTTTAAAAAAACCTTTTGGGTATTGTTTATAATCCCATGTCATTATATCTTCTTGAATATGATTTGCTGATTTATACCCTTCATTTTCATCGCCTAAATCACGATCTAAACTATAAACTTTATAGCCTAATTTACTTGATACTTTACCGAAACTATGTGTTCCACTGAATAATTCTAAATGATTCATTAAATATATATTACATATTTATAAATGGATAGTACCGCATACACAATAGCTTATCATTATTGGCAAAAACCTAATGGATATAAAAATATAGCCACCACGGAAACTATAAAATCTAGCGTTAAAGAATCTAAATTTTAATACTTTATAATATAAAATGGCGAACTTTACCAATGAAACTTTTACCGAACATGATGACTGGATGACCCCTAAATCAGCGTGGGAAAATATAAAACAATTTATTCCACAAGATAAAATAATATGGGAAGCATTTTATGGTGATGGAACCAGTGGAACAATTTTAAAAGATATGGGTTTTAACACCATACATGAGAACATAGATTTTTTTGAGAATGATAAAGGTCAATGCATTATATCAAACCCACCATTTGCTAAAATACCACAAGTATTAAAAAGAATGAAAGAACTTGAAAAACCATTTATATTAATTATGCCAAGTAGTAAAATCAATACTCAATACTTTAGAAAATTATTTAAAAATGAAATACAAATTATTATACCAAAGAAAAGAATTCAGTTTATTAAATTAGTAAATGGTGTTATAGATTCATCTAAAAATGCCGCAAATTTTGATTGTTTTTATTATTGTTATAAAATGAATTTACCAAATGATATAACATGGCTTACAATTTAAATCTTTTCTTGAAATCCACTATAGAAGCCTTAAGGGTTTTCTTGTTCCACAAAATCCATCTACTCAATGCACCAGCTGTTAAAGGATTATTCCAATTTTCCCTTGATCTGTGTCTTCTCAAGTATCGTTCTTTTCTTTCATCGTCTTTGTTTATGGTGTAATCGCTATAACCTGCTGCGCCAAAACTAACTATTTTTTCCTTACCATTATCTAATTTAAAATAAGCATCATATTTCTTTGTTGCTTTCTTCGACTTCACTATTTTTATCAACTTTACCATCTCCGTATTTATAATAATATTCAACATTTTTTATATGAATTTTTCGTTTTATATGAGGCTCTCGTTGCCCTTTAGAAATTTCTTTTTGACAGTATTTACACCATACTTTCTCTTTTAAGTACTCTGTATATCTCGTCATATAGTACATATATTATTATAGTCTTTAAGTCAGGGTTTCCCAACATTTTTTTAGATATATTTTTAGATTTTGAAAAGTTCCCGATTGGCTAATTTTTATTTAAATAATTATGCCAAACGGGAACCGAGGCCATTTTCAGCTACATAATTTCACTTTTGAAAAAAATAGAAAAGTTTAGCATCTGTTAAGACCATAAAACTTAAATGGCGATTAAAACCCTTATAGTGACTAAAATGTTGGCAATTCTTTATTGTATTTTTTCACAAATTTACTGAAAATATTTTGTGTATTATTTGTATAACTATGGAAAGCGAAGATTATGAATCAAAATTGGATCAATTACAACTTGAAATTGAAGAAGCCGAAGAGATTGCCCCCATAAAGAAGGTAAAAAAGAAACGGAAGCCCATGACACCAGAGCATAAAGCTAAATGTATGGCCGCATTGGAGAAGGCGAGGGCGGCATCACAGCTCAAAAGAGGTAAGAAAGCAAAGGCTAAAAAAATAATGAAAGAGAAAGATGATGAGGAAGTGGATAAAATATTAGATCTTCATATTAAATCTAAAGCTGAAAAAGAAGAAGCAAAGGACAAAGAGATAGCAGCCCTTAAAAAAAAATTAAATTCATTAACTCTTCAGGATGTCATACCTAAACCACCTAAAGTTGAAAAGCCAGAGCCAGAGCCAGTGCAAGAGCCGGAGCCAGAGCCAGAGCCGGAGCCAGAAGTACTGCCACCACCACCACCACCACCAATGAGAACTAGTCAGCCATCGGTTAAGGTACAACCCTTGGCACCTAAAAAAGTCATATCAAATTCTATACCATCTATTAGGCGACATATAGTAAGACCTAAAATGAAACCGAGAATGTAATCATGCCTTTTTTTTAGTGCTACGAGTTTCTGGTTTCTTAATATATGATTCATCGGTATCATCTATTTTTTCTGTTATTTCTTTATTAACTAATGCCTTTTGTTCTTGTGAAATTTTATAATCGATTTGTTTTTCATCGCGTGTAAGAGTTCTTTTTAGAATATCAGTACATTTTTTAGGATCATATAGTAATAACATGCGACGAAGTTGCGCGCAGTCATCACACCAATTAGACCAATAAGACGTTCTCGTTCTCTCTTCGCAAAATAAACATTGATAACCCATTTTTATATATATATAGATTATATTTTATTTTAAGATTTTTGAAACTTTTTTAAAAGCTTATAATATATAATGCCAACTAATAGCTATGTCAATTTAAAAGATCTAATTGAAAAAGAAAAACCCAAACCTAAAATTACCTTAAAACAAATATTTCACAATATAAGCTCTAAAATGTGTCCTAAAAATAAAGGCAAAAAATGTACTTGTCACTTAAAAGACAAAAAATAAATTTCGTTCATTTTTATTTAAATATTATAATCAGTTATAATATATGGATTCTATCTTAAATTTCAAAACGCAGTTCAAAGAATATCTTGATGATATACGACCTAATTTAAGCGAACAAAGCCGTAAATTATATGCCAATCAGTTAAATAAGATATTCATGAATAACAACTTGAATGATTTTAATATATTGAAATTTATAACTCGTCTTGTTAATAAGGCAAAAAGAATTAAAAGTTTAGATTTTATAACTTTAGATGGATCAAATCAAACAAAAAATCAGCGATTATCAGCTGTGAGAAGTGTATTAGAAGCGAACAAAGATGCATTAGATGAAAAGAAATATAATAATCTTTATAAGCTATTAAGTGACGTCGGCGATGATTTAAGAAATCAAATAACTTCTAAAGCTGGTACAAATATTAAAACTGAAAATGAAGAAAACAATATGAATGTTTCATGGAATGAACTAGGAGAATTTGCCACGAATTATAAACCTGAACTAACGGATTTAAACGGAATGAGAAATTATTTAATGCTAAATTTGATGTTAAATAATTATGAAGAAAAAGATGAATTAAAATATTATGTTGTTTTAAGAGTAATAGAATATGCTTCTTTATATGTTTGGACTAATCGTAAGCCACCACCAGATAATAAACAAAATTATTTATACTTACATCGTGATCTCTTATACATACAGCATAGTAAAACCACTGGTGGAATTAGGCGTATTGGCAACACTGTCGCAAATCAAAAATCATTAGCAACATACCCATTAAATAAAAAAGTTAAAGAATTTGCCTTAACATACATTAAGAAAATGAAGATAAAAAATAACGAGCCTTTATTTTATAATGACAAACAAACTAAACAAATCGATATAACTTATTATAGTAAAATTTTAAAAGAACTTCTCGGTGATTTTGGCGATAATATGAATAGTACCATGTTAAGAAAGATATATGAAAATAGAAAAATAGATATGAATTTAAATGCTAATGAAAAACATGAATTATCTAAACAAGCCGATCATAGTTTAGGAATAGCAGAAACTTATTACAAAAAGATTTAAAAATGAAAAATAAAATATTGTGCTTTTTATATAATGGTTAAATTAGTTAGAATAACAACTGAAAATCCGAGTGCAGTATTTCAATCAAATTTAGATGCTGGTATATCTGTTAGTAAAGACGCATCTATAGCTTTACAAAATTTAACATTCAATGCCGAATTTGAAGTTTTAGAAGTTAATTCAAATAATAATAAAGTTAAATATAATCTAGCTGAAGGAATAAATAACACTTTAGAATTTCAATTGCCAAGTGTTAACTATAATAATTCTAATTATAGAGATTTTTATAAAGATTATGAGGGCGCCTTGAACGGGTGCTTGAGTGTGGATCAACCAACACCATTAGATGGTGATGTTTATGCATCATTTCAAGTTATAGAAGTCGGCGATAGAGTATTAACTAAATTTAAATATACCCCGATGATTATGCCTTTAATAAATAATGATAAAACCGTGAGAGATTATACCAGTCAAGGATTATTTGAGATATCATATAAGAGTCCAACGTCACAAGACGAAAGTATTTTATTTGATGATAGCGGTACTCCGTTATCATCGTTGAATAATTTGAGATCCGCTCAAAGTACTAATATGCCAACAAGACAAAACTATATATGTCCTATATCTGCGACGGATATGTGGTGCAAAGGTTCATCTATGTTTATGTGTAGAGTTGAAAATTTACTAAATCATGCCGGAGCTGATAATACTCATGGTTTCGGTATGGGATTATCATTTACTCATATAGCACGAAATACTCATTTAAGAGCAGAAATACAAAATACAAGCCGAGATTTTGAAGTATTAGTAGAAAAAAATGACGCACCTTATAGATTTATTAGCCCAACAGTGCCATATGTAGAACAAACCTCAACAACACAACCATTTAAATTTGATATTAGCGTAGATACTGACCCATTCTCACACGATCACATTATATTTCAACGTAACAAAAATGTAATAACAGCTTGTGTGTGGAACACAAGCGATGGCGGGGGCGTTGGGGTGCGAAATGAATTATTTTCTTATGCTTTAACACCCAGCGAGGCATCTAAACCATTATATCCATATATATATTTGAAAGCAAATGCGACAAATTGTATGGTTGGAAGACCTGTCTTAACCATGGATGCTTTAGAATGTTTTGAGAATGAAGACTTTAGGAGAACTGGATTGCTTCAAACTATCGGAGGGTTTGCTCAACCGAACGCTTATAATGCCATTAGCTCATACTATAGCGGAGTTATACCAGATCTATTAGATGCTCGATTTGGAGGATATTTTGATTTACAAGATCCCACAGTTTCAACAAATGGCGAAATATTAAGATTTTTAGGTTATGATGAAAACAAGTACGCATCTAATATTGAGTATAAATTAGGATTACCATTAACCGAAGGTATAGATTTGGATACACCATTTTTACAATTTACAATAACACCAGAACAACAACATCAAGTCGTTAATAGTGATAACTTCATTGTAATTTTAGATAGCTATGCATTAGATAGTTACGATGCCAGTAGAACAAATTACGGACAGAATTCATCTAACCCAGCATCTATAGCAAATCGTGGGAGAAAATTAAGCATTTTGGCAACAATACCTAAAAATGATAATAGCGGATTTTTAGAATATGAACCTAATGAACTGGTATATATTGATTTAGATTTTTCAACTGATGTTGAGATCAAGAATTTAAATTTAAGGATTCTCAATAAAGAATTTAACCCAATAAATATTAATGGTAAGGCAGTCATGACTTTATTAATTAAAAGTTAAGCCAACATTTTTTTAGGTTCCCGAGTGGCATTAATCTCTTTAAAACAATTAGCCAAACGAGAACCGCTAAACTATTTGTAATTAAATTAATTATTTTTATTTATTTTATTTTATATAATTATAAAATGGCTTATAATGGGAATGTTGAAACGATGTATTTAGATCCAGTATCTTTTGTACCAAATCAGCGATGCGCTTTTGAACTCGACGGAACTAAATTAGCTTATGGCTCTAACTTAAGATTGCTTAACATTGGTGTTGTTAGTGATTCAGCACAAGATTATTCACAAGGTTTAGGGGCTATGGCTATTATTAAAAATATTAGACTCATGGATGCTCGTACTGAACTCTCCGGTATTCGTAATGTATCACCTTACTTATTCTTTAAGAATTGTAATAGAACCAACGCAACCAATAAAAGTGAAGATAGTTATTTAAAAAGAAATCAATTAGGATTTGAAATTGCTTCGGATGATAACAAAGTATCTCACGTATATTCACCAGGACAAGCTAACACAACAGCAGACACCACCAGTCTTGCGTACCTTGATCTTCGTGAGGTTTTCCCTATATTAAATGAATTAACAGTATTGCCTACATCAATCTTTAAAAATCTTCGTATTGAAATTGAATTTGATGGCAAACAAGCTTCGCAAATTCTCGGTCAAACTTCGGCAACTATTGATATTCAGCGACCAGTTTTGGCTGTTGATGTTAATAGTAATGCAGCGGCAGTTCAGGCGGCCATTGCTGAAGTAAGTGCTAATCCTATCATGTGGCAAGAAATAGAACAAGACAATTTTGTTATCAACGCAGTCAATACCGCTGGGTTTGGTGTGACAGAAGTCGCAACTCAAACCGCAGTTAATCAGTCATTAGGTTTTAAAGGCAAATTCGTTGAACGTATTTTAATTACTAAACAGATCCAAAATAAACTTTTAGAACAAAACGGCGCAGATGTTTTAGGCTTCGGTGCTGTTGCATCAAGTCAAGCAGTTCTTAATGAAAAAGTACAGATTAATTTAAATGGTAATCCAATTCTTCCTGGCTTTCAGGGTATGACAAGACCGAATGAAATACTCGGCATGTTAAGTGATGAGTGGGGATCTATTAATGCTTATCCTGGTTCAAATCTTTATGAATGGAATAAAACCGGGGCTAATCTTGATGATGCTAATACTGGGGGTCAGCAATCTTTTATCTGTGTAAGACTTGGTGCTCGTGTGGCACAACTCCAGACATCTATTAGCCGAACTAATAATCGTGATGCTAGTGCTAAAGCGGCAACTAATGAAGCACTAAATGTTAATATTTATGGTGAAGTTTCTAAAATGTTGAATGTGACATCGACTGGCTACCGAATTGTTTACGCGTAAAACTTATTATAATTTTTTATTAACTTTAATTAATGAGTAAATATCAAGAAGAAGAACAAATGAATAAAGCAATTGCTAATGAAGATAAAGAGAAAATAAGGAAAGAAAAAAAAAGAATATCTAAAGCTAAATATAGAAATAGCGAAAAAGGACATAGAGAACATAGAATATGGGATTGGAAATATAAAAATAAAATCATTTGTGATTATGAAGCTATGTATGATATTGTCATGGAAACCCATTATTGCGATAATAAAGAATGTAAAAAAAAGTTGGCTTATCGTGGAAGCAAACCAGCTCATAATTCTAAATGTTTAGATCATTGTCATAAATGCGGCTGTGTACGTGGGGTACTTTGTAATGTTTGTAATTTACAAAATGTTTTAAAATGTGAATTATGCGATTAATTTTATTTTATTTTATATTGCTTATTATATAATAATGAGTGTATCTTCATCAACAATAATTGAATTAAGACAAGCACAGGCAACAAGTGTTAAGCAGTTGCCAGATGGAACCGAACAAAACGGGGTATGGAAATCAACAATTGATCGTGCTGTTGAAATAGAAGATGGCGACCAAATAACTATTAAGGCAGTTTATCTTGATACCTCTGCATCATCATCAGGAGAGATACACGTACAGAAGGATATAGACGCATCTATTACATGTTGTATGTATTTACAAAATTTTAATGTGGATCAAGATTATACATGGCAACAAGACCCAGCCCCAACTGGAGATTTAGAGAACAAATTAAGAATATACCCACAGAATGATACTAAAGAAGTCGTTAGTCAAGGGTTTCGTGGAGATAATCAACTCTGGTGGTTAGCCCAAGCAAGCGAATCATCTGTTGGCACAAACTGGAAAGTGACTGGTGTTAATATTGAGCCGATCATTAAAAGTGATGCTTTAGGATATTACGGCGGAACTACTTTAAACTGGGAATATACCCCATTAACACCTGGAGCAGCGCCTTATTCAGCTAAAGCACAAACACCGATGGGATCTCTACGAAAGCGTAAATATAAATGGCAAGAATTTAATGAAGAAGGACTATGGGAACTAAACATACAATGTAAAGGAACCGCAACAAACCCAGAAATTCGTTTAGTGCCATTTGATACTGGAATTACTAAAGCATCTCAAATCAAAAGTGTTGATATAACACCTTATCAAACTATAATAAATAATACTGAAAAATATTACACACCACAACAATTTACACTTCCATTTACAATTCCAGCTGGAAATTACACACCAAGTGAATTAACGCAATTAATAAATAATTTAGTTAGTAATGCAGAGGCAACAGGCATGGCAAGTGATGATTATTCAAGTTCTATGGCAACACCAGGTCAAGAATTTCCAGTTATGAGTCCATTTTTAACCACTGTCCTAAAAAATTATCAGGTACTTCAAGATATCGGTGCAGCACAAACCCCAGCAGTGACAATAGATCAAGCCTTCGTTGGCGCATCAGGACAAACAGCCACTTCAACAGATGGTAATAATACTAAAATTGATATTAATGGAAAACATTATTTCGAATACCCAATTACAACCATGAGAGCTGAAGAAAACACTTCGCCATATAGACCAGCATTAGATAGATGGATCGGCACAAATCAATTTGATTTTCAATTAGATCCACAAGAGAATAAAATAAAAATTGATACAGCACATTTCCCAATATATGGTAATAGTACAAGCACCGGTTCAACACCTGGCACTAGGGTTTATGATGCCGTACCAGGTGTTGTATATAATGAAGGATTTACATTTCCTAATTTAGATGCCCCATCGGAGCCACAGGTATTTATTGCTAATACTGGATTACCTTTAAGATATAGTGGTATTGGTATTTTAGCCATGAACCCAACGACATTCTGGTATGATAGTTTAGGTTTCGGTGATTGTATTATTAAACCAAAATTTAATGCTAAACTATCGCAACCAAATCCAGGTGGAGCACCAGTTGTTCCAACTGATTTTAATAGTTTCACTATAGATGTTGCTGATGGCGTAAATGTGACTGGTGCATTTCCTGGACTTGATCTCGGCGTACAACACCACGAAGATTTTTATAGTCAGCCAATTTATAATAATTATAAGGGCTTGGGTGAAGACACCACTATATCAACAAGTGATACAACTAGTTTATTTGCCACACGTGTATATAATACAGCGATCGCAGATGAAGGATTTTTTAAAGTAAAAATCGGTAATAATATACAACAAAATTTAGTTGGTGGAAGATTGACAACAAGCAGAGATACGCAGAGTATAGTTAATAGATATTATACAGCTAATTCATTTACAAGCGATCAAGGCGCGGGGTCTTTAATTTACGAGCATTCTGGGGCACCAATGATGTTAAGCGATTTTAATATAGAGATTACTAATCCAGATAATACATTTGTTGATAGTCATATCTTACAAGAGAAAAATTGTGTCTTTTTAGAAGTTATTAAGGGAACGCCACCAAATATTCAAAAAAATATAGAAAATAATTTAAAACAAAATGAACCAGAAATTGTTTTAGAGTAATTAATCCCATGTTATAGTAAAACGTGAAGGATCTATTGGTTCTTTTATTGGCTTTTCAGGTTCTGGGTTAAATTCATAAATATAACTCTTTTTAATATTTTTCTTTTTAATAAAATAGCCTTCTTGCACCAGAGCTAAAAATGTTTTTCTAATAAAATAATCATTATAATAATCTAAAATATATCCTATAATTCTTTTATAGTATCCATATTTTAAGAAGCCTCTATTTTGTATATTTTTAAATTTACAATAAGCTATTATAGATTGTTTAGCATTCATATATATATATATATTTTTTTTTTACAGAAATTCATCCCTAATATCAACACCTATATATTTTCTATTTAATGTTGTAGCAAGTGATCCTAAATGTTTATCGCAACAAGTCATATCTAATATTGTATCATTTTCATTTGAATAGGTTTTTATCATTTTAATCATTATATCATCATGAATTGATTTTGGGCTATCTGTTTGTAATATCCTTGTATATTCACCTAAAAAAGTAGTAGGAAATCGACCAATATGGTTACTTTCATTAGGTTTTTGATTGCCATAATATAGATCCCCTTCATAACTATTATTTCTTTTATTAGTCATTTTTTCATCACCTATCATCTGTGGGTTATATGTATGTTTCTTCTTATAATATACTAAAATTTCTTCAACTTGTCTTAATGGCTGTCTTTTAGCATGAAAAAAATTAGTTGGGTTTTTTTTTATCCATATATAATTATATTTAGGCTTTCTTATTTTAATTAGTTCATAAGTAAATGGAATAGCTGAATGCAATAGTACAACACCATTTGGTTTTAATACTCTATCAATATCTTTCCATAGGATCTGCCAGTCAATCGGTTTATCCCATTCTTTATTAGTAGTTGCGTATGGTGGGTTAGTATAAATTAAATCTATAGAGTTTTCATCAATAGTTTTAATTATATCATGTATATCTCCAATGATGTATTTAGACATTTAATAATATATTTTGTTTTTTTTCTAAAAATAAAACATACAGTTATTATATAATGTCGTTAAAGGTTATTTTGGAATCTCATCCAATCAAAAATTTATATGCTGTTATTAGATCAGTCAAAGCTGAATTAGCACCCAAACTCGCATTTAGTAAAGATAAAAAAAGACATTCTAAAGCTACATTAATAGAACATATTTTAAATTTAAATGAAATGGGCTTATTGAAAAAACTCCCTAAAATGTATGTTAAAGAAGCACGAGCTAAAGCCGCACCAAAAGCTAAAGCCGCACCAAAAGCTAAAGCAAAGCCCAAACCTGCAACACTCCAAGAAATAAAAGATAGTTTAATGGTTCCTGGTAAATATACTAAAGCCGAGATAAAAGCAGGCAAAGCATTAGTCAAGAATCAACCAAAAGCTAAAGCACAACCAAAAGAAAAAGCTAAAGCACCATCAAAAGCCAAACCTAAAACTAAAAAACAAATTGAAGCCCAAATACTAGCTGATTCTTTAGATAAACCATCATCCAAATCATTATTACAGCAATTAGACGATCTACCAGATTTTCCAAATCCTACCAATGTACCTAAAAAAGCAGCAGCTAAAAAAGCAAAAACACCAGTAGATGTTATAGTTGATTTAAAACAAGCCATGAATCCTATATTTGATAAAAAATTTAATCCTAAATCTGTTGTTGATCGTATTGATAGTAAAAAAGATATTGATGATATTAATAAAGAAATAACTATTATACAAAAAAAAGTAAAAGAAGTTTCGGGAAAATTAAAATCATCAGGAAAAGAAACTGAAGCAGAAAAAAAACAATTACAAAAATTACAAGAAAAATATAGTAAAAGATTAAAAAGTATTGTTAATAGTATGAAAAAAGGGGCTTCTTTTTTATAAAAATTAAAATAAAAATAAATTAATATTATGGGTAATATATTTATTAAGAAATCTCCAACTCATGAATTTATTAACAAAGATTTAAATAGATCATTACTCCTTGATACTTTAATAGAAAGAATAACATATATAGAAAATAAACTTGATATACTTGATGCTAAAGTATGGCAAGTTGAAGCACATAATACGGCAAATATAAAAGTGATGTCAAGTGACATTCATGCATTATATGAAAAAATAAAAAAGTAATTAATTAAAACAAAGTTCCAGTAAGGAATTCTTTTCGCCGTGATGCACTCGCCCATTTAACTACGTCATCAATATAATCCACACAATCCATAATAAAAGGTTTATGTTCTTCCATGCCTTCATAATGGTATAAATGATAAAGTACAACTGGATCCGGGCATATTCCGTCGTCAGTAATCCATCCATTAATTTTTTTCCATTCATTTAATTCTTTCCGTTGTTTGTTATTAATAAAACTAACAACATTTTTAATCGCTTCTTTGGTTTCGAGAGTATTCATTTGGTTATTATATTATATTTGTCTCAAATCTTTAAGTAATTTAATTTTAAAACATATTTTATTTTTGTTCTAAAGTATTGGGTACTCGTTTGGCAAATTTAATTAAATAAATTAATGCCATTCAGGAACTCAATGCATCAGCCATGACTGAAAACTATTGGGGAACCTGTACTAGCTCACACACATTTTAGCGGTTCTCGTTTGGCTTATTTTTTTAAAGAGATTAATGCCAATCGGGAACCCTGCGTAATGACGCAATAGATCTCACCACACCATAAATAAAATGTTGGCGTTCGCTAATAATTTTAATAAGGAACATGGTCTCAAATTGACACAAGAATCTACGGCTACATCGCGAATGTTTCTTATAGTTTATGGTGTGGTTGCGTCTGTACACATTTAATTTCCTTATGTTTTATGGTGTCAAATTTACTCAAGCGTCCTTACGCATTTTATGGTCTTAAGTGTAAAAAAAATAATAAATTAAAGGGTTTTATGGTCTCAA
>VMHT01008030.1_pt1 | contig 22037 bp, 31 predicted proteins | sample 4693611 | NCBI WGS metagenome assembly VMHT01 (sample SAMN12280063, study PRJNA550983) | marine metagenome | isolation source: seawater sampled from same location over 5 years 0.02-0.2 micron viral filtrate | place: USA: collected off the coast of southern California halfway between the port... ...
GTATTGACAATAGTCCTAGATAATGCTATAATAGGGCATAAACTAAACAGAAAGAAAAGCAAATGAAACAAACACTAACTGAATTTGAATTTTGTAATCAATTTAAAAAAATAAGACCAGACAATTTTTCATATGAGGGATTGACTGCATTGTTCGCATACTTCGAACAATGGGAAGCGGACACCGGTCAAGAGATGGACTTTGATCCAATAGCTATTTGCTGTGAATGGGCAGAGTATAAAGATATGGACGAATTAAACGAGGACTATGACGCCGACTATGATTTTCAATCGTTGTGCGGTGATACTCAAGTCATAACAGTGGGCAATGATGGTATTATAGTGCAACAATTTTAACTTGACACAACATATGGTGTGTTGCAAAAATGCAACACGCCGCCTGCGGCGGGCAACGGCTCGCGCCTTCGGCGCTCGGGGGCTCGCTGCGCTCGCGGAAGCAAGGCTGAACAGCCGCCCTACGGCGGCTGTTCAGCCTTCAAGGGTACCTGTAACTATTTGCAAAATACATTGACTTGTTGTAGAGTGTTGACACCCCCTTTTTTAGCGAGGTACTTTATATGTGTGTATATATATAATAATCTAGTCATAGGATATGAAGATAAAAGATTTCAAAGACCAAATAGGTGAATTGAACGTTGAAGAGCAGAAAGAACTAAGTTTACTTCTAGAACGTCAAGAAAAAGGAAAGAGGACCCAAAAAGCTCAAGAAAAGTTCTTGGACTTTGTAAAATTTATGTGGCCACATTTTGTGGAAGGGACCCACCATAGAATCATAGCAGAAAAATTTGATAGAATAGCAAATGGCACTTTGAAACGTTTGATTGTCAACATGCCACCCAGACATACAAAATCAGAATTTGCATCATTTATGTTACCGGCATTTATCATGGGCCGTAATCCGATGACCAAGATCATTCAAACATCACACACCGCAGAGTTATCACAGAGGTTTGGTCGTAAAACAAAACAGATGATTGACGGAACAGATTTCAAACAACTCTTTCCACAAACAATGCTACAATCAGATTCTAAAGCTGCCGGTCGTTGGGATACAAGTGCAGGTGGTGAATACTTCGCTGCCGGTGTCGGTGGTGCGATTACCGGTCGTGGTGCAGATTTGTTAATCATCGATGATCCACATTCAGAGCAAGACGCCCTGAGTGAAACGGCCATGGAAGGTGCGTACGAATGGTATACATCTGGTCCTCGTCAGCGTTTACAGCCCGGCGGTGCAATCGTTCTTGTTATGACACGTTGGTCAACGATCGATTTGACAGGACAGTTATTGAAAGCACAAGTTGAACCAAAAGCTGACCAGTGGGAGGTTGTAGAGTTCCCGGCAATTATGGAGAGTGGTAAACCGACATGGCCTGAGTACTGGAAGATAAACGAACTTGAATCAGTGAAAGCATCTCTTGCCCTTTCAAAATGGAATGCACAATGGATGCAGAAGCCAACGTCAGAAGAAGGTGCAATATTAAAACGTGAATGGTGGCAACCATGGAAACACAAAGACAAACCGAACTTGCACTACATCATACAAAGTTATGACACGGCGTTTAGTAAAAAAGAAACTGCCGACTTTAGTGCAATCACTACCTGGGGTGTGTTCTCACCTGACGACGCAAGGCCGGCTTTAATTTTACTTGATGCGCAGCGTGGTCGATGGGACTTCCCAGAACTCAAAGAAATAGCGTCAGAAGAATATAATTACTGGGAACCTGAGATGGTTCTTATTGAAGCAAAAGCGAGCGGTATGCCGTTGTCCGATGAACTTCGTCGAATAGGAATACCCGTAACCAATTATACACCATCCAGGGGTAACGATAAACGGACAAGGGTCAATTCAATTGCACCGATGTTTGAATCAGGAATGGTCTATTATCCAGAGAACAGAACATTTGCTGAAGAAGTTATTGAAGAATGTGCCGCTTTCCCGTATGGTGAGAATGATGACTACGTTGATACGGTCACCCAAGCGTTGATGCGTTTCAGACAGTCGGGATTAATTCAACTACGGATGGACTATGAGCCAGAACCCGTAGATAATACGAGGAGAGTATTTTACTAATGAGTGGTGATAGACCTTTAAAGTTTGAAGACTTTACAAACGTGGGAACAAGTTGGAGTCAAACCAATACGATCGGGTATCAATTACCGGGCAACAATAATATATTTGTGCTTAGTGATGTCATACAAATGATTAGGGACTCCGGTGGACTTTTTGGTGGTAAAGCAGACGGGGGTTTGATTGGATATTTTGACGGCGGAATTGTTTCCTTGTTAAGGAGGTAGTATGTCCTTTTTAGTAGCAAACGTTCCACCAATAAAAGTTCATGTCAAAAAACAATATCTGTATGATTTACAAAAAGGTCACGGCGAGTTTACCGAAGGTGTGTGGGTCACATGCAAATCAATACAAGGCAGAGCGTTGTACTTTGAAACCTACTTGCCAGAGTACGGTGCACTTTATGATAAACTTCCGATTTCCGCTTTTGTAGCTGAACCTACAGAATTAGATTTACCACTTGAAGAATTAGAATTGTGGGACGCATTTGATTATGGCTTGACTGTAATTGAGAAAGCAGCAATCTCTGGCTGTAAAACAAAATACTTATCACCTTCTAAGAAGTGGCATACAGGAGAATATCTGTTTACCATTGACAACTGTCATCAGGACAAAAATATATTAAACACTGGCTATGCCGAAATACCAGAGGAACATAAGTCGTTTAACATTTTGTTATTGGACAACGGACACTTTGCAGCACAACCTAACAATCGTTGCTTGTTCTATGATAAATCGCTAAGTCCTTCAGAACTAAAGACTCCTGACTTTAAGGTATCAACTATTGAATACAATGTAGAGACCGAAAGCAAATGGACAGCGGGCGATGATGATAATTATTTTTACGGCTTGAAAGAGCAGAAATAATCTATTATTATATTCGATGATTAACCGTTCACAATTAGGAAAAACTACTATGAGACAAAAAATGAAACGATCTACCTACAAAAATGGTAAACTAGTAGGCGGTCAAAAAAAATTAGATGCCAACAAAGATGGTAAAATATCTAAAGAAGATTTTGCTCTTTTAAAAAAAAAGAAGAAAAAGAAAAAATCTAAGAAGAGTAAGTAATGGCAAAACTTTGTGCAAAAGGAAAAGCAGCAGCGAAGCGTAAGTTTAAGGTCTATCCTTCAGCGTACGCTAATATGTATGCGTCCGGTGTGTGTTCAGGAAAAATTACTCCAGGTGGTAAGAAAAATAAAAAAGCTGACGGGGGAAGAGTTGGTTTAAAAAACGGTGGATCACCAGGTAAGATTGCCAAAGGTTGTGGTGCGGTTATGAGTAACCGTCGTAAAGTAACCAAGTATGTCTGATGGCGGAAAAAGGTTTAAGAGCATGGGTCAAAGAGAAGTGGGTGGACATTGGAGCACCCAAGAAGAATGGGAAATACCAGCCATGCGGGAGAAGCAAGGGGTCAAAGAGGAAATATCCAAAGTGCGTACCACTTGCAAAGGCCACACGAATGACAAAGTCGCAAAAGGCGAGTGCTGTCAGCAGAAAAAGAGCAGCGGGTAATCCCGGAGGGAAACCAACAAACGTAAAAACGTTTGTGAAACGTAAAAAAGCTGCGAATGGGGGTTCAATGAGTAATTACAGACAACATTTAAGGAAACCATAATGGCAAGAACACCAGCATGGCAACGAAAAGAAGGCAAAAGTAAGTCAGGAGGCTTGAATAAAAAGGGTGTGGCGTCATATAGACGTGCAAATCCTGGTTCAAAGCTAAAAACTGCTGTTACAACGAAGCCATCTAAGTTAAAAAAAGGTTCTAAAGCTGCAAAACGACGTAAATCGTTCTGCGCACGTATGAAAGGCATGAAAAAGAAACGTACAGGTTCAAAAACTGCACGTGATCCTAACTCTAGGATCAATAAATCTTTACGAAAATGGAATTGCTAACATATGTTGTGCAAAAATTGTGATCACGAGTGTCATTGCGGAAACAACGGCGTGTGTGCCGTATGCAAATGCGCAAATTGCGAGCATAATGCCTTAGATGAATTTTGGGATCGAGTTGGCGAAAAGAAAGTTGACGTAGAAGAATAAAAACAGTATTCTGAGTTAGCATTATAAGGGTTCACAAATATGATAAATAGAGAAAAACTTCTTAGAGATTCTTCGCAAGGCATTGGAAGCATGGGAATGATGGCTTTTGGTGATGAAAATGAAATGCAAGTTCCAACAGACATGATAGAAGACCCGGAAGGACGTTTTCAAACTGACGATTCAGAATTAATTATGCAAATAATGGAATCTGGTAAATTAGCTCAAATTAAACAAGAGTTAAGTCCAGATGATCTTTCTGATATTATGGCTGTCTATGATTCAGCTATAGAAGGCGGAACATTTGATGGAACGTTTGATGAATTTTTAGCACAAATGGTTGCGACAGAAATAAAAAAAGGCGCAGATGATTCGGGCATGGACAAAGGTATCATGTCAGTAATGAGAGGCTAGTATGGCTATCGATAGAGAGATGCCGCTCAAAGAACAAATGAAGTTCGACATGAGAGCGGAAGAAGTAGATATTATGGAAGGCGATCCGCAACTTGATGATGACGGCGGAGCTACAATTAATTTTGGACCAGAAGTTCAAATGTCAGAAGGTCATGCTGAAAACTTAGCAGAGTATTTAAGTGATGGTGACTTGGATGTTATATCAAGAGATTTAGTAGAAGCATACGAAGGTGACAGCGACTCAAGAGAAGAGTGGTCATCAACTTATGCCGAAGGATTAGATTTGCTTGGTATGAAGTATGAAGAAAGATCAAATCCATTTCCAGGTGCGTCAGGCGTATCACATCCACTACTTGCAGAATCAGTTACACAGTTTCAAGCACAGTCTTACAAAGAATTATTTCCTGCAGGTGGCCCTGTAAAAACTCAAGTCATGGGTATGCTTAATCCTCAAGTTGAGGCACAGTCTGGTCGCGTTAAAGAATTTATGAATTATCAACTAACCCACGTCATGGAAGAATACGAACCCGAGCTTGATCAAATGCTTTTTCACTTACCCTTATCAGGTTCGGCGTTTCGTAAAATTTATTTTGACAATACACTAGGACGACCTGTTTCTAAGTTTGTATCATCAGAAGATTTAGTTGTTCCATACGAGGCGACTGATTTAATGACGTGTGCAAGAATTACTCACGTTGTAAAAATGATGTCAAATCAATTACGTAAATTTCAAGTGTCAGGATTTTATCGTGACATAGATTTAGAAGATCCAAAAGATGATGATCCAAGTAAAGTCAAAGAAAAAATAGATGAACTTGACGGTCGTAAAAAAGCTTATACAAAAGATAATGTTCACACATTATTAGAAATGCATGTTGATCTTGACCTTCCAGGTTATGAAGATGCCAATGAGGCAGGCGAAGAGACTGGAATTAGTTTACCGTACATTGTAACTATTGAAGACAACTCAGGGGAAATTTTATCAATACGTAGAAACTGGAATGAACAAGATCCACTCAAAACTAAAAAACAATATTTCGTACATTACAAGTTCTTGCCAGGTCTTGGTTTCTATGGTTTTGGTCTCATTCATATGCTTGGTGGTCTCACAAAAACCGCAACCTCTATATTACGACAGCTTATCGATGCCGGAACCCTCGTTAATTTACCAGCTGGTTTCAAAGCAAGAGGGCTTAGAATTAGGGACGATGATCAACCTTTAGTACCAGGTGAGTTTAGAGATGTTGATGCACCTGCCGGAGATATTCGTAATTCATTAGTTCCATTACCTTATAAAGAACCATCAGGGACGTTATTTAATTTACTAGGTTTTGTTATTGAGAGTGGTAAATCATTTGCTGCTGTTGCTGATATGAAACTTGGTGAAGGCAACGAAGTAAATCCTGTTGGTACAACTATGGCTCTTCTTGAGAGAGGCATGAAAGTTATGTCTGCAATTCACAAAAGAATGCACATGGCTCAAGGAAAAGAATTTAAACTACTAGCTCAATTATTTGCAGAAACATTACCTGATATTTACCCGTATCAAGTTATAGGAGGTAATCAAGCTATCAAAGCGCAAGATTTTGATGCACGTATTGATGTTATACCTGTATCTGATCCTAATATATTTTCAGTTACACAACGTGTAACTCTTGCACAACAACAACTACAACTTGCACAGGCTGCACCAGAAATGCACAATATTCCTGAAGCTTATAGAAGAATGTATGAAGCAATGGGTGTACAAAACATTGAGGCTTTGATGCCACCACCTCCGCCTCCACCACCACCTAAAGATCCTGCAACAGAAAATGCAGAACTATTGGCTGGTATGCCGGCACAAGCTTTTCAAGGACAAAACCATGATGCGCATATTGCAGCTCACTTTTCGTTGATGACAAGCACGGTTGTTAAAAGCAATCCTATGGCTATGACAAATATTCAAAGTCATATTATGCAACATATTTCACTAAAAGCTCAAGAAGAAGTTCAAGCAGAAGTGCAACAACAAATGCAACAACTACCTCCTGAGCAACAACAAATGATGCAACAACAAATGATGATGGAAATGCAAAATAGAGTTGCAGAAAGAGAAGCAGAATTGATAGATGCTTTTGTAACTGAGTTAGAAGAAGCTTTAAAAGATTCTACGCAAGATCCTCTTGTTGAATTGAAAAAAGAAGAGCTAGAACTAAAAGAACAAGATATGGAACGTAAGGCTCAAGAAGCACAGTTAAAATTAAATCTTGAAGAACGTAAAGCTGATGATCGAAAAGAAACTGATGAAGATAGAATTGATCAACAAAAAGATGCTCTGGCCATTCGTTCAGCAATTGCTGCAGAAAAATTAGAAAAAGATTCTAAAAATAAAATGATGGACAAAGCAGAAAAGATTACAGCTAATTTAGAAAAGACAACTGCCAACATTATGAATCCAAATGGGAGACAACAGTAATGAGTAGACCTGACAGTAAACCAGGAAAACCAGGAGGAGGAAGACCAGGCGGGGGCAGACCAGATAATCCTCCAGGAACAGTAGGATGGGGTGGAGGAACTGTAACAGACGGCCAAGGTAATCCCATAGGCGTAGGAGGACGACCCGGTGTTCCAGGTGAAGGAGCTGGAGGCGGCGGAGGCGGAGGCGGCGGCGGAGGAGGTCAACAGCCTGCACCACCACCTTTAATGGACTACAGTCCTATCTATATAGATGGACCTTCTGTTTTTGAACCCGATGTCAAAACAGGCATCATTGCCGATCAATACGCCAAACTTTTAGATGTGCCTTACAGAGAAGCTTTTATGCCAGGTGGACCAAAAGATAGTATTTTTGCAGCAGGAAATGTTATGCCCGTTGAGACAAAAGCTGACCCTCGTCCATACAGTAAAACAAAACAAATTCCAATTCGTGATTTAATAAATTTATCAATGAGAGATGCAACAGACGCTGAATTATTGGCTGTGTCAGGTAGCCCTGATGATCCAATGATGTCAAAAGACAAATATAAAACAATGTCATATAAACTAGATCCAAAATCAGGCGGTAGTATTTTTAAAAAACCGTCTCCTGGAGGAGGTCCTGGTGTTGGAAAACCAAATCCTGTTCCTTTTCCCATTCCACCTAATATTATGCCACCTTATCCAGGACCCATTACACCAAGACCTGGTGGACCCATTACACCAAGACCTGGTGGACCCATTATTCCTTTACCAATTGTAGGTCCAGGGCCAATTACTGGAGGACCAGTAAAAAAACCGCCCATTACACCAAGACCTGGTGGTGTATTTACACCTAGCCCTGGAGGCGGAGGCGGAGGAACTTATACGGGACCTGGAGTCAACTTACCTGGTCCGGTTATTCCTTTACCAGGCATAGGAGGACCACCAAGCACTGGAGGTAATTTGATTCCTTTAGCAGGAGGTTCTAATTTTTCTTTCACTCCTGAAGATTTACAAATACAAAATGATTTTATGCAAGGTGTTAGATATTTAGAGGATAGTGAAGGTGACAGAGTTGATGATTATTCTTTTGATAGATTTAATAATGCAGTTGATAGCGAAGGTAATTTTCTTTCTCCAGTCTATGCAGGAGGTGGCCGTGTTGGTAAAATGGACGGTGGTATGATGATTATTGAAGATGGGCTTGCAAATGACGGCATTGGTAGTATACTAAACAAATATAAAGAAATAAGATCGAAATTATAAAGTAATGGACGGACTATGGTTGAGCGATAAGATACTTCGTATCATTCGCGACAAAAAACAACAGAAGACAGATTTTGTCATGCAAGGTAGCACGACAGAAAGAGCTGACTATAATTTTATGATTGGTCAATATCGCATTTTAGAAGAAATAGAAGATGAGATAAAAGAAATCTTAAAAAAAGGAGAACAAAACGATGAGTGATTTAATATTGCCCACGCACATGGCGAAAGCCAGAAAAAAAGAAAAAATAAAAGTTGCAGAAGAAGGAAAAACAATTGAAGAATTAGAAAAAAACCAAAAGAAAGTAGAAGAAATATATGGAACAAGAGAATCTAAATACCTGGACCCTGATAATATTGACGGCGATATTGCTGAAAAGCTACCTCGTCCCACTGGTTGGAGGGTTTTAATTTTACCTTATTTAGGTGCTGAACGTACAAAAGGTGGAGTTATTTTATCGGATCAAACACGTGAAAGAGAGCAGTTAGCAACCGTTTGCGGTTATGTAGTGGCCACTGGCCCTGATGCGTATGGAGATACAGCTAAGTTTCCTGAAGGACCATGGTGTCAAAAAGGTGATTGGGTGATATTTGCACGATATGCAGGCTCAAGATTAAAAATTGACGGTGGTGATTTAAGACTCTTGAATGATGATGAAATACTTGCTATAATACAGGATCCGACTGACATCTTACACATGTAAGTCATCTTGCAATAATTAACCATGGAGAACAAGAACCATGCCAGAGGCAGAAAAAATACAAGACGATAAGATCGTCGACATCGATACCAGCGGGCCTTCCGTTGACATTGAACTAGAAGAATCAAAAGTAAATCCCGTAGAAGAACAGGAACAGGAAGAAGTAGTCGAAGAACAGGCTGCTCCTGAACCAGAAGCAACAGAAGACGAACCAAAGTCAACGGACAAAGGTGAGCACGAAGAGTACAGTGAAAAAGTTAACAAAAGAATTTCTAAACTTGTTGGCAAACTTCGTGAATCAGAACGTCGCGAAGAAGCAGCCTTAAAATATGCTGAAGGTCTAAAAAGTAAGACTGAAGAACTTGAAAGTAGTTTAACAAATGTTAATCAACATTATGCTCAGTCTATGGAAACAGCTTCAACGTCACAAGTTGAAGAAGCAAAACTAAGATTAAAAAGAGCAATTGAAGAAAGTGATGTAGAAGCACAAGCAGACGCACAAAGTATTTTAGCTCGTGCATCTCTTGACGCTGAACGCGCAAAAATTCAAAGAGAACAACTTGAGTATCAAGCACAACAATTTCAACAGCAAAGAGAAATACCTCAACCTCAACAATATCAACAGCCACAACAGCCAACACCTCCACCACCTGACGCTAAAGCTCAAGGTTGGGCAGCTAAAAACGAATGGTTCGGAGCGGATGAAGCTATGACGTACACTGCATTTGCAGTGCACAGAAAATTGGTTCAAGATCATGGGTACGATCCTAAATCTGATGATTATTATGAAGAAGTTGATCGCCAAATGAGAGAACAATTTCCGCATAAGTTTGAAGTAGAAAAAAGCAAGAAAACAGTTGACCAAACTGTGGCCCCTGCTGTAAAATCAGTTTCCAAACAAGGAAAACGCACTGTGAGACTCACACCATCACAAGTTGCGATAGCGAAAAAACTTGGTGTGCCATTAGAAGAATATGCTAAATACGTGAAGGAGTAAGCATTATGACAGATAAAACAAGAACCTCACGCTCATCTCAAACCAGAGATAAAACTGCCAAAAGGCAGCCATGGCGACCACCATCTAGATTAGACGCGCCACAAGCACCTGACGGATTTCAATATCGTTGGATTCGAGCTGAAATCATGGGTCAAGAAGACAAGAAAAACGTTTCTTCTCGTATTCGAGAAGGTTACGAACTTGTTAGACTTGAAGAATTAGGTGACTTTGATGCCCCTACTATTGAAGAGGGCAAGCAAGAAGGCGTTGTTGCTGTAGGTGGATTACTGCTAGCCAAAATACCGAATGAAATTGCAGAAGAGCGAAGAGCTTATTTTGCTAAACAAACATCCGATCAACAACAAGCCGTTGACAATAGTTTGTTAAGGGAGCAGCATCCAAGTATGCCTATAGACAATCCAAGTAGGCAAACAAGAGTATCTTTTGGCGGTGCCAAGAAACAAGATTAGTTTCTAACACACTATTCATTGCCAGAATTAAATTGGATTATTAACAATAACTAATAATTTATTAGTCTAAGGAGGACTATAATTATGGCAAATAAAGACGCAGCCTTTGGTTTTAAACCCGTAAGGCATTTAACAGGCGGTCAGATTCGTACTGAAGAGTATGCTATAGCAGCTAACTACGGAAGTGATATTTTCACTGGACAAGTAGTTGAAGCAGTAGCAGCTGGAGGTATTGAGCAAGCAGCAGCTGGAGACACACAGCAATTAGGTGTTTTTGGTGGCGTGTTCTACACTGACCCAACAACAAGTAAACCAACATACAAGGCGTACTATCCAGCAAGTACTAATACTTCTGATATCGTTGCGTATGTTTATGCAGACCCTCAGATCGTGTTTGAAGCACAGCATGATGGCACTGGAACAGCGGCTATGAATCATTCAGCCTTTGATTTTGCAGGAGTAGCAGGAAATACTACGACTGGACAATCAACTTCTGAGATTGGTACTTCTACTTCTGGTACTTCAGGTGGCTTTAAGCAAATTGGTATCTCCAAAGATCCCGATAACTCTGATACGGCTTCTGCGAATGCAAATGCTTATGTAGTGTTTAACACTGGCGAGCATGTGTATAAACTAACAACAGGCGTATAGGGAGGATTTAAACTATGGCTATAAATAGATCACAACTCGCAAAAGAGTTGGAACCTGGTTTGAATGCACTATTTGGACTAGAATATCAAGGCTATGAGAATCAGCACGCTGAAATCTTCGACACAGAAAACTCTGACAGAGCTTTCGAAGAAGAAGTAATGTTGTCAGGCTTCGGTTCTGCATCGGTTAAACCAGAAGGTTCTTCTGTTAACTTTGATAGCGCAACTGAGTCTTTCACAGCTCGTTACTCTCATGAAACAGTGGCACTGGCTTTCCAGATTACTGAAGAAGCTGTAGAGGATAACCTTTACGACAAGATCAGTACTCGTTATACGAAAGCTCTTGCACGTTCAATGGCTCATACAAAACAAGTTAAAGCTGCAAACGTTTTAAACAACGGTTTTAACTCTAACTTTACAGGTGGCGACGGCGTTGAGCTATTTTCTTCAGCTCACCCAACTACATCTGGTAACCAAAGAAACGAACTAGCTGTGGCTTCTGACCTTAACGAAACATCACTAGAGCAAGCAATGATTGACATTGGTGCTTTTGCTGATGATAGAGGTCTAAAAGTTGCTGCTAAAGCTCGTAAGTTGATTATACCTTCAGCTCTACAGTTTACTGCGGAAAGACTTATGAAGTCTGCAAACAGAACTGGAACTGCTGATAACGACATCAACGCACTAGCATCAAAAGGGATGGTGCCTGAAGGTTATGTAGTGAATAACTACCTAACTGACACAGACGCATTCTTTATCAAAACTGATGTGCCTAATGGTATGAAACATTTCCAAAGATCACCGATCGCTACTTCTATGGAAGGCGACTTTGAAACAGGAAATATGAAATACAAGGCTAGAGAGCGTTACAGCTTTGGTTTCTCTGATTGGAGAGGAATGTTTGCTTCTGAAGGAGCGTAATAATTCTTTTCAATAAAGAACTTAGGAGGGGCGCTTCGGCGCCCCTTTTTATTTGCACATTTACATTTAAAAGCGTATAATTCACATACTGCATATTTATTAATAGTCATCGCAGACTCGTGCAGTAGACAACGTCTCAGACTGTGTTGACAAAAAAGGAGACCTATATGGCAAAATCAACTTTTAGCGGTCCGATTAGATCGGAAAGCACATTAAAAACTATCAGTAAGAACGCTACTACTGGAGCGATTACTGAAATCATTACTATGGGTGACGCACCCGTAGCACTAGGAGATGAAAATAAAACTCTTGATGCTGCAACACACAGTGGAAGAACTCTAGTAGTTCCGGCACTAGCAGCTAACAGAACTATTACTCTACCAGCTCCAGTTGCGGGTCAATGCTATAAACTTATTTATGGTGGCGCAGCAGAAGAAGCAGAGAACCTAATTATACTAACACCAGCTAATGCTAATTTTTTCATTGGTGGTATTGTTCATTTAGATTCTAATGCTGATAACGTATCTGTTTATTCAGACGGAAACTCTAACTCAAGCTTGACTCTTACAGACTTTGGTTTGTTTGAAATTAATATTTTAGCTAAAGATAGTACTAACTACTATATTTGGGGTTATGCTGAAGGTGCGGACGTACCTGCATTTGCAGATCAATAAAATTAACGTTAATGTGGGCCTTCGGGCCCACATATTTTAGGAGAAAATATTATGCATAGCATAGGAAATGTAAAAGCGTCGGTAGCTTTATCAAGTGATGGTCGATTACAAGGATTTATCGGAGGCTCAGCTGCCAACCTTGGTCCTATAAGAATTAAATCTATACAATGTCAATCTAGTGCTGCAGACGGTGAGATTAAAGTTTACGATAATACTTCTGCTGCTGGAGAAATAAAAATTCATTTAAAGTGGGGAACTGCTGCGAATGAACCTTTAGTTATGAATTTTGACGGCAATGGTGTGAGGTTTGAAACTGCAGCTTTTGTAGACGTAACCAATTGTGATTTTGTAGTTGCTTACTACAATTAAGGAGTAACGTATGGCTGTATCAGGCTCTACAGATTTTAACATAGACGCCGCAGAAGTAATTCAAGAGGCCTACGAAAGATGTGGACTTCAAGAAGTTACTGGTAAAGATTTACGTGCAGCTATACGTAGTATGAATTTGCTGATGTCTGAGTGGGCCAATCGTGGCCTTAACTTATGGACCATACAGTTAGGCACACAAGCAACAACTGCTAGTGATTCTGATTATACTTTAGACACTAATATTGTAGATGTTTTGGAAGTTGTATTAAGAGACGCTAATAATTTAGATACAAATCTTGGTAGGGTAAGCCGTGCAGATTATCATATGCTTCCTAACAAAAGCACAGAAGGCAGACCCTCTCAGTTTTATTTTGAAAGAACAACGACGCCGACTTTATTTTTATATCCAACTCCTGACCTATCTACCTATAGTGTAAGGTACTATTACTTAAAAAGATTAGATGATATTGATTTACCAACAGATGATCCAAATGTTTCATTTAGATTTTTGCCTTGCTTAGTTGCAGGTATGGCTTATTATCTTGCCATGAAAAAAGCACCTGAAAAAATTCAACTGTTAAAAGCAGTTTACGACGAAGAATTTGAACGAGCTCGACAAGAAGACAGGGAACGCTCTAGTTTTAGTGCAGTTCCTGGACGAGGGTACTTTAACAACTACTAAAGGAGGATTTATGATTAGTAAGTTACTTTTTATAAAAGACTGGGCGATGAATCTTGATAAGAAAAAAAAGATCATTGCAGCAGCCATTGTAATCATAATTATTATTGCACTGGTAAAATAATGGAACCACGTAATTCAACAGAATTAATCGTTATCCATTGTGCGGCAACAAAAGCTTCTATGGATGTGGATGCAGCAACCATAAAAGATTGGCATGTCAATGGCAATGGATGGCGAGATATAGGTTATCACAAAGTAATAAAACGTTCGGGAGAAGTTGAAGACGGACGAGATATTCGTGATTCAGGAGCACATGCTGCTGGATATAATCACAAAAGTATAGGTATTTGTCTTGTAGGAGGCATGGCTGATGACAATTCTGCTGAAAATAATTTTACCGATCATCAATGGATAGCTCTTTTGGTATTGGTTAAAGAATTAAAAGATCAATATCCAGACGCTGACGTTATTGGTCATAATGAAATAAGTGAAAAAAAATGTCCGTCATTTGACGTTCAAGAATGGAAAAAGGATAATTTATAATGGGACCATTACTATCAATGTTGCCAACTGTCTTAAAAACTGGCGCATCAATATTTGCTAACAGACAAAAAGCAAAAATACTTATGTCAGATGCTGAACTACTTCACGCACAGAAAATGGCAAATGGAGAAGTGGAGTATCAAGCCGCTGTTAGACAATCAAACGACAAAGGATGGAAAGACGAATTTGTCCTTATCCTTGTGAGTGCGCCTGTGATTTTACTGATATGGTCAGTATTCTCTGACGATCCGGAAATACAAGCAAAGCTACATATGTTTTTTGAACAGTTTAACAATCTGCCTTTTTGGTACCAGACGCTATTTGTAGGCGTCGTCGCTAGTATATACGGCCTCAAGGGAGCCGATATTTTCAAAGGTAAAAAATGATTTGGGTTATTACATCAATGTTGTGGTATCACGATGTTGAAAAACCTATACTTACGGACTATTTAGTTAAATCTTTTGATACAAAACCTGCTTGTCTAAATTATGTTTGGGACAACAAAGTAGATATGATAGATGGTTTATTAGAAGTACACAGAGAAGTAGATGGTGTTAAACTAAGAACGTTTGCTTTTTATTGTGAGAATAGATTTGTAGAATTAGAGGAAGTATGATGGATTTTTCTGGTTTAGGGGTTTATTTTTTTTATGTATCAATAGCTGTACTAATTTATGAAAATCTCTGAAAACACACAAATTTCGCTCCCGGCGCGTAACCTTTTAGCTATCTTACTAGCAGTTGCGATCGGCACCATGACGTATTTTACAATTGTTGAAAGATTAAATCGAATTGAGACTACACTACAGCTCATGGAAAAAGATATAGAAGCCGCTAATACTTTTGTAGATGGTGTGCCCAAAGGAAATATGGTCAGTCCACAAGTCCAGGAGCTCTACATGTTGGTGGAATACCTTGGGGAGAATGTAGAAAAATTAAAAGAACAGATGGAAGCAGAAATACCAATGATACTTAAAAACGATATGGTTATACAATTTCATGAAGATCGTATTATAGATCTAGAAGAGAGAAAGAATGGAAACCATTAAAGTTGTGTTTGCAATACTCATGATACAGAACGGTTCGACAGTAGAAATGGTACCTACGGAAGGCCTTAGTGATTGCCTTAAGCAGAAGCGCATTATTTCTCGCAATATTGGAGAAGACCAAGAAGGCATATACATGAGCTGTAAGGAAATAGAGGCTGTAGTCTTTGAGGACATGGGCCGATTAAAGATTAAAAAAATCATAGAGTAATAACGACTTGACTATCAATCATATCTAAGTAAATTATAATATAACATACAAGCAGTTCGGGGGGATTATGCTTAAAGGTATTTCAATACTAGTTATTGTATTAGTTGGATTTTTATGGATGTTTGGTTCGTTGATGGACTCTGCAATGGCAGATGTAACAGGCGCTGGCTCAACAACTAACACACAATCGACATCAGGCTCATCAGCTAGTAATACAGCAATTACAGGTGGTTATCACAGTGAGGCTACAACAAACTATCAAGATGGCTCATCATCTAACAGCACTACAAACAACAGTACTACAAACAATAACAACTCTTATACAGGCGATCAACGTACCGTACCATCTGCGTCTGCTCCCGGTATCTCTGCAATGTCACAAGATCTTTGTACTGTAGGTGTATCCGCAGGTATGCAAAAACCATTAATAGGTGCAAGTATTGGTATTACAAAGCGTGATATGAATTGTGAACGTATGAAACTATCTAAATTATTATTTGATTTTAACATGAAGGTTGCTGCTGTATCCATACTATGTCAAGATAGTAGGGTGTTTCAAAGCATGGCGCACGCTGGCACACCTTGTCCATTTAATGGTAAGATAGGTGACGCTGCCTTAGAAGAATGGAATAAATACGACAAACAAAGACCAGACTACGAAGAATATGTATCTGCTTTAAGATATATGGAAAAAGTAGATGCAAAAATATTGGAGGATTTAAATGAAGAACCTAGTATTGTTGACGGTGATGGCAACGCTGTTATCCTCGGTAGTCAAGGCTGACGTAGTAGTTATACCAGACACACCAAACGTAGGTGACACAACTACAATCACTACTGTAACAACCGGTAATCCTGTTACCTCAGATAATCTTATATCTCACGATTGGATTGATGGTAGCTGGGAAGGAACTATGTTTCCAGACTCATCAGATATTAACGAAAATATTTATCTTACAGGTAAAGATGGCGCATATGCAGAGACTACAATTAACTCAGAAGATCATGTATCGATAGAAGAATTAAGACTGGGGTTTAGTTCTAACTTTAATGCTGACATACGCTGGTGGAACCCAACTGAGTCAACTGTGACTATGACACAGACGGCAAACAATGGAGTAGATTCTACAACACAAAGCACAACATTTGAAGACACAACAAATCATAATTACGAGTTTAATAACTATGGCAACACATTAATTATGAATGCTGATCCTGAAATGACACACGGGACACTGACTGCACGTTTTGATTTTGATATACAAGGTAATAAAAAATATAATGGTGGACATGCGGGTGTAGATGTTACGGACCCAACACTAACTGTAGATTACACTGCGTTGTCAGCAACAACTGTAACAACGGTTGAATACTGTTGGCAAAAAAATCCACCTACGTGTCCTGGACAAGATGAGATAGATATTGTTGAAGACATAATAGACGACATCGATACTATTATTTACGATATACCTGACGACTTCTTTGAACCAGAGCCTATTCCAATAGATATTGAATACTCATTCAATCCTGATTTGTTTGAGGAAGAAGAGTTTGATATACAAGATGATTACATGATAGCTGATGAATTTTTTTTTGAGGACGATTACTATCAAGATGACTTTTACGAAGACATTGAATTGGCATACGTTCCTGAAACAAGTATCGAAATGGATATAGAAGTTTTTGATGCCTTACCAGAACTAGAAATGTACGAAGACCTGCCTCCGGTAGAGGAGGTGCTTATGGAAGATATAGTTATGGAAGAGGAAATGTTTGTAGAAGAATTTACAGAAGAAATGCAAGATGAGTTCATAGAAGAAGTGTATGAAGAATTCGTAATAGAAACAGAACCTGAACCAATGCCTGAACCAGAGCCGGAACCAATAGAAGAGGTAGCTATGGTAGAGGAAGAAATGATTGAAGAAGAACCTATCGAACAGGAGATTGTTGATGAACAAATTGAAGAGCAACCCAGTAGCGAAGAAGTTGTTGCAGACGAACCAGAACCGACAACAGAAGTTGCCGAACAAGAAGAGGCAATCGAGGAGCCAATTGAAGCAGAGCCTACTGAAGTTGCAGAAACAACAGAGCCAGAATCTAGTGAACCAGTGGAAGTTGATCTAGATATTAAGGTCGCTGCTATAGAAAAAGCTATACAAGCTAAAGTATCTAATGAGATGCAAAGAGTTAGTTTAACACTCGATGTAATTAATGAAATTGTGTCTCGTGAGATGACAGCCAATCAAGCTGATATTTCTAGTTATTTTGACACAAATGCTGCGTTGTTTGACACTCGTCAATTACCCGGTGGCGACCCTATGTTTTTTATGCAGGCTAGTCTAGACAGCTATAATAAAACAATATATGCTAGACAGTTAAATATTGTTGGCACAGATCCCGTTGTAAAATACGAAAAAAAGATGCTGAATGCCAGACAAAAAACAGGTGAAGCCTACTTGAAATTAAAGGAGTTATTGAATGCCAGATCTAGTTAATAAACTCAGTACATATGCAGCGCTTTTAGGAGTCATTGGTGCCATTGGCGGAGGTTTTATGGCCTGGGGCGAGTTTAATAATCGTATAGCACAATTAGAAAATAAAGAATTTGTTGTTAATGAGACTGTAGATTTATCAGATATTAATCAAAAGATAGAAAATCTTATTAAAGAAATAGAGACATTAAAAGGCGATATTAAAATAAATGATGCTAAAATAGATTTTGTAGATGCTAAACTAAATGAATTAAAAGTAGAACAATCTAATCCGCTTGGAGGTTAAATGGCGTACGCAAGAGGCAAATACGCAAAAGCGATCTCTGATCGAAGTGGGGTTGCATTTCCCTATAAAGAAATGGTAAAAGAATGGAATGGTTCTTTAGTTCACAGAACTGAGTATGAAGAAAAACATCCTCAATTAGAACCTAAACGAGTTCGTTCTGATAAAATATCATTGTTAGATGCTCGCCCCCAAGAACAACATGTAGTGTTTGTATCTATTGGACGTGGAGCAGAAACTGTTTTTTCTTCCGATACGATGCAGCCAGCAACTGTTGCACAAGACATAACAGCTTTATTTAAGATTGGAACAGTAACAGTATCATGACAACATTTACAATATTAAAACAAGATTTAATTGATTTAACAGAAGATAACAGTTCAGCGTTTGCAACTGAAAGTCTGCAGTTTATAGCTACAGCTGAACTAAGATTGTCAAGAGAACTACAAAACTGTCCAGGTTTACAAAAACATGTAACATCAACTTTGACTGCCAGTGATCCATTTATCACAAAACCAACTGATTTTGTAAGCATGATATCATTTCAAGTGTTATCATCTGCTGCTGCAAGAAATGCTTTAGAGTATAGAGATGTTAGTTACATAAACGAGTATTGGCCTACTAGAACAAGCACCGGTACTCCAAAATATTATGCTGATTGGGATGATAATTTTATTTTAATTGCGCCTACTCCAAGCGCTGCATTAACTATTGAAATGAATTACAGAAGAAGATTTGATGCTCTTGATAGTGATACAGCTACAAATTGGTTAACAGAGCATGCTTATGACGCACTACTTTACGGTTCTTTAATTGAAGCAGCTGTTTATAATAAAAATCCACAACAACAACAAGTGTATCAACAAAGATATGTTGACGCAGTACAATCTGTTAATGCAGAGCTTGCGTTGAAACGTGGCGATAACTTTACTAGGTAGTTATGGTTTTAAAAATAGAAGATAGAGTCAGAGAAACTACAACCACGACAGGAACTGGTACGTACAGTTTAGGCGGAGAAGTAGCTGGCTTTCAATCTTTTGTTACAGCAATTGGTGATGGTAATACTACTTACTATGCAGTTGTTAATCGTAGTGCGGATGAATGGGAACTTGGTATTGGTACAGTAGCTGACGCAACACCAGATACTTTAGCTCGTACTACAGTTATCTCAAGTTCTAACAGTGACAACGCAGTTAGTTTTAGTGCAGGAACTAAAGATGTTTTTGTAACTTTACCTTCTAGTAAATCAACTTTTATAAATGGTAGTAATAGTCTTGTAATAGGCAACGGTGCGGCAGGCGTTGATTATAGTCTTACGTTCGATGGTGAAAGCAATGATGGTGTTATAACTTGGAAAGAAGACGAAGATTATTTTGAGTTTTCAGATGACATCTTAATGAATGGTACTGAAAAAATTCAATTTGGTGACACAGCATCTTTTATACAACAATCAACTAATGGCACTTTACGTATAGATGGTGAAGCAATTATTGATCTAAATGCAAGCACTAGAGTTGATGTATCTGGAGATTTAAAAGTTGGTGGCGAAGTACAAACAGCCAATATTGGATTTACAGATGGTGACAATGCTATTGTTATTGCAGATGGTGGCGGAGTTACTCTTAGTACAAGTTTAACATTAGCAAGTGGATCAACTGTTACTTCTATAAAAGATGAAGATAACATGGCAAGTGATTCGGCGACAGCACTGGCTACTCAACAATCAATTAAAGCATTTGTTGCGGCATCAATAACAGCTGAAGATTTAGATATAACAACTGACAGTGGTACGATTGCAATAGACCTTGACAGTGAAACGTTAACCGTTGCCGGTGGTACAGGATTAGCCTCAAGTGCTTCGTCTAACACAGTTACATTAGCAGTCGATGCAGCACAAACAGGAATTACTTCTGTCGTTAATACAAGTTTAGAAATAGGTAGAGACGCAGACAACAGAATTAAATTTGGAACAGACAATCAAATTATCTTTGAAGTGTCTGGTGGCGATAATGTCATATTTAAAGCAAGCGGTGAAATCGAAGCGTCTAGTTTGGATGTCTCTGGCAATGTGGATGTTGATGGCACGTTAGAAACAGACGCACTTTCAATTGATGGTACTACGGTAACATCAACAGCAGCTGAACTTAATATTTTAGATGGTGTAACATCGACAGCAGCAGAACTTAATATATTGGATGGTGTTACTTCTACAGCAGCTGAATTAAACATTTTAGATGGTGTAACTGCAACAGCAACAGAACTTAACTATAGTGATACGGGAGCAGCCGTTGGAACAGTGGTTGCGAGTAAAGTTGTAACAGCAGATGCCAATAAAGATGTAGCTTCATTTAGAAATATAACACTAACAGGTGAGCTTGATGCAGGTTCTCTTGACGTAAGTGGTGATGCAGATATTGATGGTACATTAGAGGCAGATGCAATAACTGTTAACGGCACTGCTCTAGCAACTGTAATCGCAGGAACAACAGTCTCAACGGTAACAGTTAGCGATAGTACAGCTAACTCAAATTTTCCTGTTGTATTTCATGATGAATCAAACGCTCTATTAGATGACACAGGTGCGCTAAGATATAATCCAAGTACAGGAGAATTACTTGTACCTAAACTAACTGTAGCAGGCACAACTACGACTGTAGACACAGTTACAATGCAGGCTGAAAACGCAATAATATTTGAAGGTGCTACTGCTGATGCAAATGAAACTACACTTACAATTGTAGATCCCACTGGAGATAGAACAATTAGTTTACCAAACGTTTCAGGTACATTACCTGTATTAGCAGCTGCAAGCACTACACAGATTACATCTACACCTGAAGAACTTAACATACTTGATGGAGTAACAGCAACTACGGCTGAGTTAAACATCATGGATGGTGTGACAGCTACAACAGCAGAGTTAAATACACTTGACGGTGTTACAGCGGTGGTTGGTGAACTTAATGCATTAGACTTAGGTTCTACTGCAGTTGGTACAGCGATTGCTTCTAAAGCAGTTATTTTAGATTCTAATAAAGATTACACTGGCATTAGAAACTTAACGATTACTGGTGAACTAGATGGTGCAACTTTAGATATATCAGGTGATGCAGATATTGATGGAACACTAGAGGCTGATGCAATCACGATTGATGGCACAGCTATCAATACAGTTATCGCCGGCGTTACTGTAACAAATGCAACAAACGCAACAAATGCAGCTCATGTATCCGTAGCTGATAATGAGAGCACAAATGAAAATAATTTAATACCTTTTATTGAGGATACGTCTGCCACTGGTAATGTTGGTTTAGAATCAGATGGAGACTTTACATACAACCCAAGCACAGGCAGACTTACAGCCACACAATTAGCTGGTACATTACAAACAGCAGCTCAAGCAAATGTTACATCTTTAGGTACATTGACTACGTTGACCGTAGACAATGTCATAGTAAATGGATCCACTATAGGACATACAGGAGACACAGATCTAATGACCGTTGCAAGTGGTATATTGACTGTGGCTGGCGAAGTGTCCATGACAACATTAGATATAGGGGGCACCAACGTTACCTCAACAGCTGCTGAATTAAACATTTTAGATGGCGTTACATCTACGGCCGCAGAGCTGAACATTATGGATGGGGTCACTGCAACCACTGCCGAACTCAATATTATGGACGGAGTTACAGCGACAACAGCCGAACTTAACTATACAGATGGCGTGACATCTAATATACAGACT
>VMHT01204416.1_pt1 | contig 22029 bp, 33 predicted proteins | sample 4693611 | NCBI WGS metagenome assembly VMHT01 (sample SAMN12280063, study PRJNA550983) | marine metagenome | isolation source: seawater sampled from same location over 5 years 0.02-0.2 micron viral filtrate | place: USA: collected off the coast of southern California halfway between the port... ...
TCTGCCTGTCTGGCAGGGCATACATCCTTACCTTTCCATTCCCATTCGTCTAGGAATTTACGTAATGCTTTCAGTTTGATTTGGACATTTACAAGTCGTGGGTCATCCTCTGGTTCCAAGGTCATGTCAATCTTCCTGCCTTCATAGAATGCCACAGTGTACTTGTAGTCCATTGATCGTGTGTCAAAGATATCTTCCATCATTCCATTCCTTTCAAGGTGTGTGCGATAACGTCCACAGTCCAGCCATTGCCCAGCATCTTGTATCGCTGTGTGTTGCTGACATGGGCTGTGTATCCTTCCGGCACAGTCTGCAAACGCTCACACTCCAATGGTGTCAGCTTACGAAACCCATCGTCGGTGAACACTAGCTGGCGACGTTTCTTGTCAAAGTATTGTGTCAGGTTGCCGCCCTTCCAATAGTTGGCGTCGATGCAGTACGACTTGTCCCGATCCACAAAGCCATCCTCGATGATGTCACGCAACAGGATACCCTTGTCCTCTGGCATGGTGAACGGAATGTTTGTCCAGTAGTAGCGTTGCCTGTTCTGTGCAGACACTAGGCTACTGTTGATGAAGATAGGCTCAACACCCAATGCCTCAGTGATGACATCCATCGACTCCTGCTTCATCTTGACATTTTCCAAGAGAAAATATTTCGGCCGCAACTCACGCAGTAGACGCACATATTCCCAAAACAACTTGGAACGTGGGTCATCAAAGTTCAACTGCTTGCCAGCAAAGCTAAAGCCTTGACATGGACTGCCACCGATCAATAGGTCAATTTTAATCCAGCCAGCGTTCTCAACCATCAAACGACTATCTGCCGTTTTGACATCACGCACATCACCTAGATGTACCATGTCAGGATAGTTAGCCTTCGCCACCTTGATAGCGTACTTGTCTATCTCGCTGGCAAAGTATTTGTCCACCTGGAATCCCACTTTCTCTAGTGCAATCTGCCCACAGGACATACCGTCAAACAGGCTCAGTACATTCATGGTTTGTCTCCTCTCCATAAAGTTCATCTGCTTCTTCTGGTGTCAGGTCAAACCTGCCACACGGTGACTTAGTTCTGTCGGTGATCCATACACCGTCAAACTCAAAGCCATTCCAATGGACGTATGGTTGATCCATTACTCGCTCTCCACTCCATTTGCTTCAAGGATGGCACACGCAACGTCACAGTAATGGTTGAACATATCTTGTCCATCCTCTGTGAACATCTCTGTGAATGTGCCGTCGTTATTCTCTACCTCAATCAGATACTCGCTCATGCCTGATGGACCATTCGCCATAATCTGTTCAGCAAGTTCAGAGTACAACTGTACCCATTGGTCGTTTGCTAGTTTGAGTGTCATGCTACTTCCTTTCCAAACCACATCTTGGCTGTATCGTTATTGATCACGTACTCACCCTCAGTGTTGAGGTCACGCACAATCCAAGGGTTCTTTCTCGCACGGTGCTTGTACCCAACAAGCGTGAACGCTCTACCACCCTGCTTGTACACACGATCTGTGTCCAACTCATAGTGCTTGGCATACATAGCCAAGTCGCGTTCCGCAGGTGACGCGGCACCCTCGTCACGTATCTGTACCTTGAACGTCACCTCATGGCTATTGTACGTGGCGTTGCCGATCTCGACAGTCATGCCGTCCATGTCTGCCTCTGCAAAAACTTTCTCCAGTTTAGCACGTAGTGCCTTGGCTGTTGATCTATCCATTGTAAGATGCCTCCTGCATTTTTTGTTTCGCTTTACGATTAGCCTTACGCTGACGTTTCCAATCAGTCAACGCCTTCACCTTTTTCTTTACCGGAATTTTTTGGAACGTCAATTCGTTCTTGTTTTTTTCGGTCATAGCTACCCTTGCCTTTCTTTGGTGGCACGACGCTGGCTCGTCGTCTTGACTGAGCCAACGCCTTTGCTACCGGATTGATGGGACGTATCCTAGCCACGTGCTACAAACTGACCACTGTTGGCATCACGCGATACCGACAGATAGCCCTTGTTAGAAGAGAAGGTACCCTTCTGCTTGTAGCGTCCGGTGGTGCGGCGAAACTGGAGATTCTCCACACCGATAGGGTTACGAATGATGGCCTTCACGTTTACAGTCTTTTTGAACATAGCATAGTCTCCTTTCACTATTGGTTGCTACTTACTCAGGCAGTTGGAACCCAAGTATCTCTACGTTATACCCCAAGTTGCGCTTGATGTCAACCAACTGTTGCACATGGAATGTCTTCCTGCCCGAAAGATTACACAGAAACTGTGCCTTTGGACACATGGGATAAAATCTGATCTCACCATAATGGTCACGCTTCTCAAACTTTAGCGTGTGTGTTGCGATAGTCATTAGTCTCACCTCATTTGGTTAATTGGCAGGGGTGCAAGGAATTGAACCCTGTCCTAGTGGGTTGGAACCACTTGTGCTGCCGTAACACTTCACCCCTATAAAGTCAATAATAAATAAGGTGGGGTGCTTTTTCTTCAGCATATACCGTCGCACCCCTTGAACAGTATATGCCTACACCTATGTCATGGCATGTCTTACAACGCCTATCGCTTCGCATAGGTACTCCACGAAATCTAAATCCAGAGTAACCACTCGTCGTCGTCCACATCTATTACAAATCCAGTGTCATCGTGCTTGGCGTCACCCTTTGCCTTCAGCCCGACAATCACCCCTTGTGGGTCAAGAAATCGCAGGTCATCCTTGTCACCGTCCACAACCCGCAACCCTTTGAACGTGGCGGGTAGCTTGTCGCGGAATACTACTGCGGCGTTGATACCTGTTTCACGTACCGCTGTCAATACCTGTTCTGCATAGTCAGCATCTGCCTCACTGTATGACAGTGTGAGATGGTAATTGCTAGGCATAGGCTTGTAAGCCCTTGCCACAACTTTTGTGTAGTCATAAAACTGCACATCAGGGAATTGCTCCATGATACCAGCCTTTTCCCACAGAATATCACTTGTACCGTTAAGCCTCACACATGGTTGCACACCATTCTTGTGTTGCCTACGTCTAAAAATAGTTATGTCGTTTATAAGCGCATCCATGAACCCAATGCGGTCTGTATGATACCACACTGTTTTGCGTTCACGCCCACGCTGAACACTGGACATTTTACCTCGCCCAGCAGATACAAGACATCCCTTGTGACATTGCGCTTTCTCAGCCAACGCACATATGTTGAACGTCTTGCCCTCAATAATAGTCTTGAAGGGCTTGAGGTACATAATACCTGTCATGTACTCTGACCCATCACCCTTCACAGTTTTGGCATTACTGCCAACACCAATAAGATTGTATGACATAGTGTCACCCCTTGGTTAGTTATTGAATAAAGAATGGGGGCTTTCTATGTGGCATACCCGTCACGCGGCATAGTCCACCCCCGTCCTGGCACTCTCCGACATACTGGATACTCCCTCCTTGGTTTGACCCTGCAATCGGCACAAGCGTTACAGTATGTCAGGTAATTAGGCGCACCGCTAGTGCATTATGGTCTACACCACCCACAGAGATTTCATGTGTCCATCTGCCCACGTTTTATGGCCTATCCCTTGGCCTATTGCTGGTGTGGATAACCTAGCTTTATTTTGATATCTGCTTTTCCGTACCTCGTTTTGTTTCAGTCTCTTTACTCTAATTCAGTGTCATTCGGTCGTCAAGTCTTTTTTTAGTCCCTTATCGCTTTATGCCCGCTGACCACGTTTACTAGCTTGTGACTTGTTATCCAACCCCTAGGGCTTTGTCGCTGTCATGTCGCTGTCTGTTCTGCGATGATTAAAGAATGACATAGGGCAAAACAGAAATCAACAAAAAGTTTGTCAATGATTTGACAGGTAGTGTGTCAATAGTTTGACAGGCGTCAAGATTTTGACGGGGGTCTATATATACTAAAGGTATCAGGGATGCCTATTTTTTATGCACCAGTCTGCCTATTTTTTGTGCAGTCTCTGAAAGGCTGGCCTTTTTTGAGCGATAAATAGGCGTCAAGTGATAGGGCATCCCTTGCCTTGCGCAATAAAAACAAGGACTTAGGCCGCTTTCTTCACGTCGCGCCAAGGAATGTTCACGTTTTGTTCCAGGCCGAAGGCCTAGGGGCCGGACCGCCACCCCCGTAGGGTACGTATATATACATAGAAACACACAGATTAGGAAAATTAAGTGTTAACCACAAGTGCAAGTGACAATATGTGTATACAGAAGTATGCACACAACATATGGTGTCAAAGGGTATATTTTCTTATTTGATTAATTTTGTACTTGACAACGATATGCCATCTATGGTATAACTATAACATATAATGGGTCATTAGATAAAGAAACAAACTTGATAAAAACATTAAATGTTAACATTAAATGTACCAACTAATACCCTCAATAAAGATAAAAGACACCTAATGTTCCATTTAATATACCCTATCTGTACTTTTATGTAAAAAGAACTTGACAATGAGAGATAAATCTGTAAAACTGTACACAGACAATGTGCTTGAAGCGTTCTATGAAGCTATCAAGAATAATACCCTCCGTAATTTACACATACCCCACAGTGATGTATTCTTTGTGAGACAAGCTGTGGAGGCACATTATGGTCGTTCATTCTCTCTAAAGCATGTTGAAGATGCAATGAAAGCAGAGGGATGGAAGGACACAGATGATGTTTAAGACAATGGTAATGGTTTGTGCATTACATGCTCCAGACCAATGTGTAACTTTTGAGGACACGATTAAGTTGCGTGAAACTAAGATTGAATGTTACAATCGTGCAGTAGAGATGGTACAACAGGTGACACCAACCATATCTGTACCATTTCAAGTTATGTACAAGTGTGAAGAACAAAAGAGTGTGTAATGTCTGTAGAGTACCGTGGCATTAAATTTCCAGGCTATAACAAGCCTATTAAATCCAACCGTGAGGGCAAGAAGATGATGGTCCTTGCGAAGGATGGTGACAAGGTACGCTTGATACACTTCGGTGCTACGGGTTATGGGCATAACTATAGTGATGCGGCCCGTAAGTCATTTCGTGCTAGGCACAAGTGTGACGAAGCAAAGGATAAGCTGACGGCCCGTTACTGGGCGTGTAAGACCCTATGGAAGGGCAAGGGTGGCTCTACAAAGTCCAGTCCTAAATCACGTAAAGGAAAATACTAATGGCTAAGAAAAAGGATGACGTAATGGTTGTTTCAATTGGTATTGGTAAGATGGACAAGAAGCAATTGCGAAAGATGGAACAGAAGCACAAGAAGGCTGAAATGATGATGGGTGGTATGGCCAATGGCAAGAAGCACATGTACGCAGCTGGTGGTTCAGTAACTGAAAACCCCGGTCTCAAAGCTTTGAAGGCTAGTGGACCAAAGGGTATGGAAGCATACAACAAGATTACCGGTAAGGACTAATGCACCCTGTCGAGCAGGACATCCGTAATTGGTCTAAGAATTTCCTAGAAGTACCCAATGTCAAATTGAATGGCTTACCACCTTGTCCTTATGCTGCGAAGGCATGGAGTGACGACAAGGTGATGTTCAGTATCAACACTGGACTTGAAGGTTTGCGTTACGAAGTTGAGATATTCGATAGCCACAACTATGACATTATAGTATGGGCTGAAGAAGATATGCCAGACATGCAATACTTAGACGGCTGGTGCGACGGTATGAATGAGGCACTGTCTGTGGCCGGTATGGATATGCACCTAATGGTCTTTCACCCTGAGTACGATGCTGTAGATGCAGGGCTTGACTTTTTAGTAGATGATGGTATAACTAGTGACGAATTAGAATATTGCATGGTATTTGTGCAGAGACTATCGCCGTTAGACGATGCGGCACTAAGCTTGGAAAAGTCTGGGTACTATGAGAATTTTCCAGATAATGTTTATGAGAGTCTAGTATTAGACAGACGGAGATTGAGACATGATGCGTGGTAAAACAAAAGTCGCCAGTAAGAAAATGCGTGGTGGTGGCATGGCTAAGGTTGCCAAGAAGAAGAGGGCACGTGGTGGCGTTGCCAAAAAGAAAATGATGCGCGGTGGTATGGCCGCTAAGAAAAAGAAGTAAAGTGTTATGGCTAGACATATTGGCGTGGCAAAGCTGGAAAAGCCGCGTCCAAAGCGGCGTCCAGGAGTTCACAAAAAGAATGCGAACAAAAGGAACAAACCTAAGACGCACTTTGGTTAAGTATGTAGGTTGGGGTTTGCTCTACATGGGTAAACCCTTTACCGCTGTAGGTAACTGGTTCTGGAAACGGCACCGTGCAGTATTGGACTGGAATAAGTAATGGTACAGCCTGTATCCTTCGACACTGCTACTGAAAGTATCACCGTGACTGCCACAGCCGGTGGTGCAAGCAGTAATGTTATCTACACTGTACCTAACAACCATGACGCTACTGTGGAGTTCCTGCACATCAGTAATGGTGCATCTTCTACAGACAACATATCAATTCAGTGGTACCACAAAGAAGACGATACGTACTACACCATTTTGAATAACAAGTCTATTAGTGGTAACGATGTGTACAATATGATTACATCCGACAGACTGCACCTACACGCTGGGGATAAACTTACCGCCTTTAACGGCGGCAGCAGCTTGGGTGTCACCGTGTCTGTCAAAGAATACTTTAACCCGGCCCGTAGAGCATAGGAGTAGGAGATGCCCCGTGTCACCAAAAAGCCAGCCGCCAAAAAAACCAAAACCGCACCGGCTAGAGCGAAAAAGAAACCGACTGGAACGCTTAAACTTTCGACGGGCGGTGCGGCAAAGAACAAAAGCAGAGGTAACGAAGCTGGCAACTACACTAAGCCAACAATGAGAAAAAACTTATTCAATAAGATTAAGGCTGGTGGCAAGGGGGGTAATCCTGGTCAGTGGTCTGCCCGTAAGGCACAGATGCTTGCAAAGCAATACAAGGCCAAGGGTGGCGGGTATACATGACACATGCTTTTCTCCTATTCGTGTTTCTTGGGGTAGGGGAAGAAAAAAAGTTAGTTAGCAATGACCTGTATTTCAAAGACCTAAATGAATGTGTGTGGTATGCACAGATAATACATAAACAAGGTAGCCAGATAACTTCCTACTGTCTACCCAAACTGGTGAACCCAGACAAGGTGAGACTGTACTGATGGACCCTATTAGCGCAATGGCAACGGCATCGGCTGCGTTCGGTGCAATTAAAAAAGGAATGCAGGTAGGCCGTGACATTGAACAGATGGCTGGTGACTTGTCCCGTTGGATGGGTGCCATGTCTGACTTGGAACAGGCAGAGAAAGAAGCAAAGAACCCACCTATTTTTAAGAAGTTGTTTGCTGGCCAGTCGGTAGAACAACAAGCTATTACAGCCTTTGCAAACAAGGAAAAGGCAAAGCAACAGCGGTACGAATTACAACAGTGGATTTCATTGACTATGGGTAAGTCTAAGTGGGATGAACTCGTAGCGATGGAAGGCCAGATACGTAAGCAGCGTAAGGAAACACTGTATAAGCAGCGTGAGCGTAGGCAAAAGTTTGTTGAATTTGTAGCATGGACTATTGTGGCTACTATAGGTGCGGCTCTCTTATACGGATTTGTAATGTTTCTTAAGGGGCAAGTTGCTCATGCAGCAGACCCAGAATATGTAACGTGTCGGTTAAAGGGTTGTACAACTGTGGACAAACAACGTGTGTGCGTCTATCATGGGGTAAACAACACCGTAGATACAATCTTTTTTCGTATGGATGAGTGGTTCCCCCGCGAGTTTCAGTGTCGGTATTCCCCTAATGAAACCAAACCACCAAGCATACAAGAAACATTTGAAGCAATTAGAAAGTCACAGAAAAAATAATGGCACTTTCAAAATCACAAAAGAGCCTAAAGAGTTGGACAAAGCAGGATTGGAGAACCAAAAGTGGTAAAAAATCCAGTGAGACTGGTGAACGGTATTTACCGGCGGCAGCTATCAAGTCGCTTTCTCCACAGGAATATGCGGCTACAACCAAAGCTAAAAGGGAAGGTTCACGAGCCGGTAAGCAGTTTGTCAAGCAACCCAAAAAAATAGCAAAGAAGACTGCACAGTTTCGGAGAAAGTAATGCGCGTACTAATTACAATTATTGCCTTGACATTCTTTACAGCATGTGATAGAATAGATTTTTCTGATATGTCAACAGCAGCAGGAGCAACGGGAGCAGCTATTGGCACTGCAGTGATAACAACAAACCCTATGGCTATTGGTGCTGTGACAGCGGGTGGGGCCATAGCTGGTGCAACACTAGTGAAGGACGATAAGAGTTTGAGTACAGAACAGATTAAAGAAGTAGAGAATCCGTGGCAAGCAATGCTTGTAGCATTTGATCAACTATTGGCCCATGCGTTTGAGATTGTCATTGCCATCGGCATTGCAGCTATAGGTATTCCAATGTTGATTACGTATCTTATGGGACGGTTCAAGCAACGCCCAGAGGATGCTAAGACGATTAACAATCTTGTAGAAAAGATTGGAAAGATGAAAGAAACAGACTAGTGGCTGCTGACGTGCTTATGCAGTGGAAAGTATTTCCACGATTAATGACCATTATGTTTTGTTTGATGGCTTGGCGATGTGCAGAATGGTTTATGAATTTATCTGATCCTAGCGCAATACAAGCCGGTTTTGTTTCGGTAGTTATGGGTGCAATGACTGGTGCCTTTGCTATTTGGATGGGAAGTGAAAGTAAACGCTAATGTGGCCCTATACTGAGGAAGAGAGACGATGGCTCGACAACTAACAGAGCGACAGCAGAAGTTCCTTGAGGTACTTTTTGATGAGGCTGGTGGAGACGTTCCATTGGCAAAGCGTCTTGCTGGTTATGCTGAGAAGAGTTCCACAACGGAAATCATCAAAGGCTTGAAGGAGGAAATCCTTGATGCCACGCAGATGTATATGGCACGTAATGCGCCGAAGGCTGCGGTGGCAATGACGGGTGCATTGGATGACCCAACTGAACTTGGCATACGTGACAAGATGTCTGCTGCCAAGGAACTCTTGGACCGTACCGGCTTGGTAAAGACTGAGAAGATGCAAGTTGAAGCAAGCGGTGGTGTAATGCTTATGCCGCCCAAGGCATCCGTCGAGGACGATGATTAAGTTTATTGATTGGAACGCTGGCATTAAGGAGGGACGTAAGAATGACATGTGTCCAAATTGTGCCACAAGAAATATGAAACGACAAGGACGCAACAGGCGTATTTGCAGGGACTGCGATACAATGTTCATTAGGCCAAAAACATATGACAAGAACAGCGGGTCGGTTCAAACTTCCACAGCCGACAGACATTAAAGATGAGGAAGAGTGGGTTCCTGTCCCACGTATTGCACGTACAATACCTTTTGGTTATGAGGCAGATGAGGATGACCCCGACATCCTAATACCCATACCAAAGGAGTTAGACTTACTAGAAACTGCACGAAAGCATGTGAAGCAGTATTCGTATCGGGAAGTGGCAAATTGGTTGTCCGCAAACTCTGGTCGTTACATATCGCACGTAGGACTGAGGAAAAGATTAGCACATGAGCGACAGCGTAAGAACCAAGCTAGAAGCCTCCGCAAGTGGGCAGAATATGCGGAAAAGGCAATCGCCAAGGCGCAAGAAATCGAAGAAACAAGACTTGGAGCCAAGCGTAAAAACGCCACAGATTGAGGCTATGGAGCCTGTAGAGAGTTCCATAGAGGAACACGCCAACGTACTGTTCAAGCCTAATGCTGGGCCTCAGACAGAGTTTCTTGCCGCATCTGAACGTGAAGTTCTATACGGCGGCAGTGCAGGGGGCGGTAAGTCATATGCTATGCTTGCTGACCCACTGCGTTACATGGGCCACCCACAGTTTAGTGGGTTGCTTCTTCGACATACAACGGAAGAACTGCGAGAACTTATCTTCAAGTCGCAGGAGTTGTATCCGAAGATTTGGCCCGGTATCAAATGGTCAGAAAGAAAGATGCAGTGGACCGCGCCATCTGGAGCGAGGCTGTGGATGTCCTACCTAGACAGGGATGAGGACGTGCTTCGCTATCAGGGTCTGGCATTTAGCTGGATAGGCTTTGACGAGTTGACACAATGGGCTACCCCATACGCATGGAACTATATGCGATCTCGTCTACGGTCCACTGCCCCTGACTTGCCTATTTTTATGAGGGCAACCACCAACCCTGGTGGAAGGGGGCATCAGTGGGTTAAGAAGATGTTTATTGACCCAGCACCTTTTAACAAGGCATTTGATGCAACAGACATTGAAACTAACGAAGTGTTGCGATATCCTGCCGGACACTCTAAGGCAGGAAAGTCTCTGTTCAAGCGGAGATTTATCCCAGCGAGACTTATTGATAATCCTTACCTATCCGAATCAGGTGACTACGAAGCAATGCTTCTGTCACTACCAGAACAGCAGAGACGCCAACTCTTGGAAGGTGATTGGGATATTAAAGAAGGTGCTGCGTTTACCGAATTTAATCGGGATGTGCATGTCGTTGAGCCTTTTGGCATACCTAACAATTGGGTTAAGTTTAGGGCTTGTGATTATGGTTATGGTTCTTACAGTGGCGTTATTTGGTTTGCTGTATCACCAGACGAGCGTTTAATTGTATACCGTGAACTATATGTAAGCAAAGTATTGGCGACAGACTTAGCAGATATGATACTTGATTTGGAAGCAGAAGATGGAAATATTAAGTATGGTGTTTTGGACAGCAGTCTTTGGCACAAGCGTGGCGATACTGGTCCTTCTCTTGCGGAGCAAATGATTGGTCGTGGGTGTCGTTGGCGTCCATCTGACAGAAGCCGTGGTAGTCGAGTAGCAGGCAAGAACGAGATACATCGTAGACTACAGATAGATGAATTTACAGAGGAACCTCGTCTTGTATTCTTTAGTAGCTGCACAAATGTCATCAGTCAGTTACCAGCCCTGCCGCTTGACAAAAAGAATCCAGAGGATATTGACACGCACTCTGAAGACCATTTGTATGATGCACTCAGATACGGCGTTATGTCGCGTCCGCGATTCAGCTTGTTCGACTACGACCCTACGGGAAGACCTTCGACAGGCATGCGTGTAGCAGATAACACGTTTGGTTATTAAGGAAAAATCACATGGATGAAGATGAAATTCCAATGGAGACTGACGCTATTGCGTTAGACGATAGTGACGATACTACAATATCAGATGTGGATATGTCTGGTCTTATTGGATATGTTCAAGGCTTGTACAGTCGTGCGGAAGACTATAGGTATCAAGATGAAGAGCGTTGGATTAAATCTTATCGTAACTATCGTGGCTTGTATGGTCCTGACGTTCAGTTTACAGAAGCAGAAAAGTCTCGTGTATTTATCAAGGTAACAAAGACAAAGACACTGGCGGCGTATGGCCAGATTGTTGATGTATTGTTTGCCAACAATAAGTTTCCTTTGTCCATTGAGCCTACTGAACTTCCTGATGGTGTGGTAGGCGATGTACATTTTGACCCGCAAAAGCCGGAAGAACTACGTGATCCTTTTGAAAATCCTTATGGGTTTGAAGGAGACGGTCAAGAATTTCCCGCAGGTGCCACTCAACAATCTCTTATGGAGAGTCTTGGCCCACTTACAGATAAACTTCAAGATGTAGAAATTCTTGAAAAGGGTATAGGAACAACTGCTACAGCCATTACGTTTAGTCCAGCAATGGTTGCTGCAAAGGCTATGCAAAAGAAAATTCACGATCAGCTTGAAGAATCTGGGGCAAATAAACATCTTCGCAGTACGGCGTTTGAAATGTCCCTTTTTGGCACAGGTGTTATTAAGGGGCCATTTGCTATTGACAAAGAGTATCCTAATTGGGGAGACGATGGAGAGTATGACCCGCTTTTTAAAACCGTTCCGCAAGTTTCTCATGTGTCTGTTTGGAACTTTTATCCTGACCCTGATGCAAACAATATGGATGAGGCGCAGTTTGTAATTGAACGTCACAAGATGTCTCGTTCTCAACTACGCCAGTTGAAAAAACGTCCATACTTTCGTAGTCAGGTTATTGATGAAGCCATCCATATGGGTGAGAACTATACAAAGAAGTATTGGGAAGATGACCTTGCGGATTATGCACCAGAGCATGGTGTAGAGCGTTTTGAGGTACTTGAGTATTGGGGTACTATTGATACTGAGATGCTTGAAGTTGAAGGGGTTGAAATCCCTGACGAGTTGAAAGACTTTGATGAACTGCAAGCAAACATCTGGATTTGTAATGGCAAGCTTCTTCGGGTTGTGCTGAATCCATTTAAGCCAGCTAAGATTCCATATCACGCATCACCTTACGAACTTAACCCCTACTCGTTCTTTGGCGTGGGTATTGCGGAGAATATGGATGACACACAGACATTGATGAACGGCTTTATGCGCATGGCTGTTGACAATGCTGTTCTTTCAGGTAATCTTATTGTTGAGGTGGATGAAACCAATCTAGTTCCGGGGCAGGACTTGTCCTTGTATCCGGGCAAGGTGTTCCGTCGTCAGGGTGGCGCACCCGGTCAAGCAATCTTTGGCACAAAGTTCCCTAATGTGTCATCTGAAAACATGATGTTGTTTGACAAGGCGAGGCAGCTTTCTGACGAAAGTACAGGATTCCCGTCTTACGCGCATGGTCAGACGGGTATTAGTGGTGTGGGCCGTACGGCTAGTGGTATTTCAATGTTGATGAATGCTGCGGCAGGTGGCACAAAGAACGTCATCAAGAATGTAGACGACTACCTCCTTCGTCCTCTTGGTGAGGGTTTCTTCCGCTTCAACATGCAATTTGACTTTGATCCCGATATTAAAGGTGATCTTGAAGTCAAGGCGCGTGGTACTGAAAGCTTAATGGCTAACGAAGTACGTAGTCAGAGGCTGATGCAATTTTTGCAGATTGCCAGCAATCCGGCTCTTGCTCCGTTTGCAAAATTTCAGTACATTATTAGAGAGATTGCAAAGTCGCTTGATCTTGATCCTGATAGGGTTACAAATAATATGGATGAAGCAGCATTGCAAGCAGAACTACTAAAAGGATTCCAGCAACCAGCGGAAGCTGAAGCTGGCGCACCTGCAGGGGCTGATGTTACAGACCCAACAGGCGCAGGTGGGGGTACAATAGGTGTAGGTCAGGCTCCTATACCGGGTGAACAAGGATTTAGTGCGAATGATCAAGGAACGACTCAGCAAGCTGAAGCCACTGGTGAACCACAAGCAGTGGGAACAGTTCAATAATTATTTGAACGATATGATAGAGCTTCAGCAAAAGTCGTTGGAGCAAGCAGATAATGACATATTGGTGTACCGTTCTCAAGGTGCTATTGCTGCTTTGCGTCGTCTTACCAATCTTAGAACCGAAGTCAGGGATAGCGATGGCAACAGTATATAATAATCCAGGCAACATCGAAGCAGGACAAGGGTACGCAGGTGAAACCGGCGAGACATACGGCAAAGGTCGTTTTGCAGTCTTTAGTTCTCCTGAGATGGGATTACGTGCGTTGGCATATGATCTTCGGTCTAAAATGAATGAGTTTGATGGTGATGTAAGTAAAGTAATTTCCAAGTACGCCCCTGCCAATGAGAACAAAACAAAACAATATATTGACTACGTGAAGGGTCAAATTGGGGGCAGTAAGATCACTGACAAAAATCTAGCAAAAGCTGTTGCCGCTGTTGTTAGAATGGAGAACAGTGACGTTACTGAGGCAACGTATCTAGGTAAAGACTTGGATAATTTCTCAATGGTTAATGAGGCTATTGAACTTTCAAGGCTTGAACTTGATACGTCTGTAAACTTACAAACCGCTAGGGAAAGGTTGCGTGGCAGTCGCATTGACGCTATCCCAACGCCACCGCCTTTGACCGAAGAAAAAGAAACCGCTCCGCTAATCGTTGACGCAGACAGAGAAAAGCGCGTCATCGGGCGGGGCGATACTTTAACTAAGATTGCTGAAGAACAGGGTATGTCTATAGACCAGTTGCTGGCGATGAATCCAGAAATTGAAGACCCCGATTTGATTAGGACAGGTCAAGAATTAACAGTACGCAAACCAGAAAAGAAAGGTTTGTTTGGTATGGGGTTTGTCATACCAGGTACAGGTATTGGCTTTAACGAAGGTGGAGACGTTTCTATGCGTAGACAAATGGACCTCTTTGATGAGGGTGGACTAAAAGATGAAGGTGGTTCTGTTGATCCTTTTTCTGGGAATGATGTTCCTGTAGGCTCTCTTGAAAAAGAAGTTCGCGATGATATTCCGGCGCAGCTGAGTGAGGGGGAGTTTGTATTCCCTGCCGACGTAGTTAGATATTTTGGTCTTGAGACTTTGATGAAAATGCGGCAGAAAGCAAAGGCTGGTCTGCAACGCATGGAAGACATGGGCCAAATGGGCAACAGCGATCAGGCTGTTCTTCCTGATGATATTCCTTTTGATATTTCTGATCTTGAACTTGAAGATGATATGCCCATGATGATGCAAGTTGGTGGACTTGTAGATGATCCTTATTTAATGGAAAGACGAGAAGAAGAAGCTGACGTTCCACGTGTTGTTCCAACTTATCGTGATCTTATGGGTACATCGGGGGGAGGTTCCGCGTACACTACAGAGTTACGTCCTTATGTAAATGATGTTGGTGTAGTAATTCAAATTCCATTTTATGGTGGTCAACCATTGTACCCAATTCCTGCAGGTTTCTTTCCGCAACCCATTGCCCCTGCTCAAGAACAAGCACAGCAGACAACTACCACCACAACAGCTACTCAACAACAGGACGATGATGGTGATGGGCAAGCAGAAGCACAGGTAGCAGCAGAGCGGGCTAGATACAATAAAATTCAAGACACAAAAAGTAAGCTTGGTATCACAGGAGGTGGTGGGTTTAATATTGGCGCACTTCTGCCGTTTGGTCTTGGCGACGACATGCCAGCTATTGGTGGGCGTAAACAAACTATGGGACCGCCTACTGAAGAAGTTATGAAGGCGCGAGAGTTGGCTATGTCTAACCTGCAGGTTGCTGTTACCGGTAATGTAGGTAATGAGCCGGGTGATTTGGACGCAGCAAGTGGTGGTATCTTCAATATTCACGGTGTTGCCATTGATCCGTTTACTGGAGAAGCAGTAGGCAAAGGCGCAGATGCAAGTTATGGTAGTCGCGAAAACTTTGGCAACGTAATTGCTGCTGGTAATGAGTCTGGCTGGCGTGGTGGCTTTATTGGAAATAAGAATACTAATGCTTATCGTACTCTTAATGAAACTCAGAAAGAAAAGTATGATAATTTCCTTGAGGCGTTAAACACCAAGACAGGTGTTCCTAACGTACTTCCTACAGCCCCACCTGCAGGTCGTAAAACTACTACACCTGTAGGTCAAATGGGTGCGCTTGGTTTTGAAGGGCAACCTTTGACTTCTGGAGCAATTGCACCAGACTTCACCCCTTTTGCTACAGGACCGTTTACTACTGAGGGTCCACAATATCCTAGTGATACTTTCACGGGAGGTATTGGTACAGGTGATATGGGTACTGCGGCAATCACGCAACCTATGGAGCCTTTAAATTATCCACAAGTTCCTGTTGTTGAGCAAAGGCAGTCACCGGTTGTACCTGCTATTATGACCCGTCCAACAGGTGACATGATGAGTCTGCCACAGAGTAAACCAACACCTGAAGAACTTTATGAATATAACTTTGGCACATCTGGTGTTCCAGACGTAACAGGAACAGGCAGAATTAAAACCCCAGAAATTGCTACAAACTTAGGCCAAGACCCCCTTACCGTAACCGGTCAACAAGAAATGACTCCAACTGAAATTGCTATGTTGCAAGGTGGTCTTGAGCGTGTTGATGAGCCTCAGTCACCCATATTTGCACAATCTCCTGTTTTGCCAACCTTTAGGAATACGGGTGAAACTATGGCGATGCCCACACCGGCTGACGAGGTAGCTAGACTTCGTGAAAGCCAAATAACAGATGATTCATTTACTGTTCAGGCTGAAGCGGAACGAGACATTAGTGATACACTGCAAGAACAAAGGGCTAGGGCTGCAGAAACTGCCAGACTGCAAGCACAAGCTGATGCGGAAGCAGAACGCGCTAGGGCCGCAGAGAGTGCTAGACTGCAAGCACAAGCTGATGCTAAGAAAAAAGCAGAGCAGGAACGTGCAAGAGCAGCAGAGGCTGCTCGATTACAGGCACAGGCTGATGCTAAGAAAAAAGCAGACCAAGAACGTGCTAGGGCTGCAGAAGCTGCTAGGCTTAAAGCACAAGCCGAAGCGTCGGCTAATAAACATGGCTTTAAAGATAAGCGTGTTCGCGATGATCAAGGAACCGCGACCAAAGTTGAAAATAATAAGGTCTACTACTCTGATGATCACGATTGGTCTAAGCCAACACAAACGACTGTTCGGGAAGAAAAAGACGACAGTGATTCAGGGGGAGGCGGTAAAATTGTATGTACAGAAATGTACCGCCAAACACAATTGGATGATTGGAAACAAGCTATAAAGATTTGGGGTGTATACGAGAAAAAGTATTTAACGCCATATCACGAAAAAGGCTATCATTGGTTGTTTAAGCCTTGGGTTACAGGAATGCAAAGTAGCACTACACTTACATCTGTAGGTGCGTACTTAGCAAAAGCTAGAACGCAACATCTTAAACATATTATGACCAAGGGCAAAGCACAAGATAATTATATTGGTAACATGTGGTGTAAGGTTATTCACCCGATTGTGTATATTACAGGACGGATACTCTCATGGCAAAAGAAGTAACACTTAAAGACTATCAAAGTATGGTTCAACGTCGTATGGATAACCTTAACGACGAAGACCGTGAAACTCTAAGAGGGCTATTAGGCACACCTCAAATTCGTGCTATTGGTCGTGTTCTTGGAAGCGAACTCATGTCGGTGATCCAACTATCCGGCAGGGAGTCTCGTAAACGTGGGCTAGCAGCACGTTAAACAGCTAGATTAACTGGCCTACCCATCCCCCTGCATGGCTACGATGGCCCCAGATAGGAGAAACCTATGAACGACACAATTATGGCTGAAGAAATGCAGTCACCAAACAAAGTTGCATTTGCACAACGCGAATATAGTAATGAAGAAAAAAGGAAGCAAGAAGAAGAAGAACTTGAACAGCTTATGAAAGAGCAAAAGGGTGAGGTTGAAGAGCCAGAACCAGAGTCTTCAGAAGAAAAAACTTTCAAGAAGCGTTACGGTGATTTACGTCGCCACGTACAAGAGAAAGAAGCAGAGTTTCAAAAGCAACTAACAGAACTTAAAAGTCAACTTGATGCGGCTACTCGTAAAGAGATGAAGCTACCAAAGTCGGATGAAGACTTGGAGGCATGGGCTAGGGACTATCCAGATGTTGCTGCTATTATTGAAACTATTGCTACCAAAAAGGCTCAAGAGCAAGCTAAAGAATTGGAAGATCGTTTTAAGGCAGTTGACGAAATGCAGTTCAACGCAAAGCGAGAAAAGGCAGAAGCAGAATTGATGCGCTTGCATCCTGACTTTGATGATATTCGGGAGAGTGATGATTTTCATGACTGGGCTACGGAACAACCTAAATGGGTTCAGGAAGCACTCTATGAGAACGACAATGATGCTCGTTCTGCTGCCCGTGCTATTGACCTGTACAAGTCAGATAGAAACATCACGACAAAGAAAAAGTCAAGAGGCAACGCCGCAGAAGCTGTCACATCAAAGAATACTAGAAGCAAGCCGCAAGGGAATGAGGCATCTTCTTATCTAAAAGAATCGGATGTTCAACGTATGTCCGCACAGGAATATGAGAAGAACTCTGACGAAATCATGGAAGCTATCCGCTCTGGAAAGTTTATCTATGACGTATCTGGTTCAGCCAGGTAAAAAAAGTGTTGACAAATAGTTTGCAATGGATATAACTATAGTCATACCGCAAACGCAATCAGTCTTCGGATTACCTGATGCGTGTGGCCCGTTGAGTGTAGGTCGGCCAACTTACATAATACGCACCCATTACAAATCAGCCCTGACTAGTCTGGTGAGTTTGCATCTGTAAAATGCTAATTTAGGAGAAATCATCATGGCATTCAATACCGCTGCCGGGTATGGTAATCTTCCTAACGGTAATTTTTCGCCCGTCATTTACAGCAAACAGGTGCAACTTGCTTTCCGCAAGGCCGCTGTTTGTGAAGCAATTACCAATAACGACTACTTTGGTGAAATTGCTCAGATGGGGGATTCCGTTAAGATTATCAAGGAACCCGAAATCACAGTTAAGGCATACGCCCGTGGTACGACCATCACGCCGCAAGACCTTGACGACGAAGACTTCAACCTGACCATCGACAAAGCTAACTACTTTGCGTTCAAGGTTGATGACATTGAAGAGGCGCACAGCCACGTTAACTTCCAGTCTCTGGCAAGTGACCGTGCCGCTTACCGTCTTGCTGACCAGTTTGACCAAGACGTTCTTGGCTACTTGTCAGGCTTTAAGCAGTCTGCTCTGCATGCAAATGCAGACACCGCAAACGACGTTGTTAACGGCTCAAAAGCTGTTTCGACTGCCGGTTCGGACGAACTGCTTGCAAGCATGAAGCTGGATGGCAGCGACTTTAACGCCGGTACTGGCGGGCAGTCGATTGCTCTCATCCCGCGTGTTGGTGGTGCAACTGCTGCTCCGTCAACTGCTGGTGAAGCTAACCCGCTTTCGCTTATTGCTCGTATGGGCCGTAAGCTGGACCAGCAAAATGTAGACACCACGGGACGTTGGCTTGTGGTAGACCCTGTTTTTGCAGAACTCCTGAAGGACGAAGACTCTCGTCTGTTCAACGCCGACTTCGGTGGTTCAGGTCTGCAGAACGGTCAGATGGCTGGCACCATTCATGGTTTCACCATCTACGTCTCCAACAACCTGCCGTCTGTCGGTTCTGGTCCTGCTACTGAAGCAGCGTCCAACGCCACTAACTACGGCGTGATTGTTGCTGGTCATTCTTCTGCTGTTGCAACTGCAGAGCAGATTAACAAGACCGAAACCTACCGCGACCCTGACAGCTTTGCTGACATCGTTCGTGGCATGCACCTGTATGGCCGCAAGATTCTTCGCCCTGAAGCACTTGTTAACGCCATCTACAACGTCCGCTAAAGGGAGATTAGAAAATGGCTACAATTACTGCTACTCTTGCTCCTGCTATGGGTAACTCCCAGCGTGGACGCAATCCGTACATGGTTGAGCAGGTCGTTGACCTTACTGCCAACAGCATTAATCCTAACGGTGACGTAGTACAGTGTATCACTGTCCCTGCGAACACCAAGATTTTGGCTGCTGGTTTTCAGGTAACGAAAAGCGCAACTCAGAACACGGGTACTGATGCTACTGCCATCCTTGGTACTGGCGCAGATGACAACGAATACGTAACAGCGTTTGACATTGACGGTGCTGCTGATGGTGCTTATGCACCTAGCGTAACTGTTTCTGCAGACCTTGTTATCGGCTCTGCTGATACGCTTGACCTGACCCTTGCTGGTTCAGGTGCATCGTTCACTGCCGGTGAAATTCGTGTCTACGCCATCATGATGGATGTAAGCGCACTTGGCGAAATGGAAGCTGCTGAAGTTTCTCGCGACCAAGCCTAAGTAATATGGGGGGCGGCAGAAGTCGCCCTCCTAACTCTTTAAGGATTTCAGATGGCATATACCTACCTTGACATCACGAATGAAGTATTGGCTCGTTTCAATGAAGTTTCATTGACGAGTTCCAATTTTGGTGCTTCTCGTGGATTTCAAACACAGTGTAAAAATGCTGTGAATGATGCCATCAATTACATTTTTCAGCGTGAGTTTGGGTGGTCTTTTAGCCACGCAGAACAAACTGAAACGCTTGTGGCTGGCACCACACGTTACTCAATCGGTGCTACAATTTATAATGTGGACTATGAAACTTTTCGTATTTCCAAAGATGACTCCCTTGGTGTAGCTGGTACGACCTTGCGTGTGTTAGATTACAATCAGTATGTTGATAGATACATAGACCAAGAGAGTACATCAGACGTTGGTTCAGTTCCTCTGCATGTGTTCCGTACACCAGATAACAACTACGGACTGTATCCATACCCTGATAAAGCTTATTCACTCAAGTATGACGCTTATGTAAAGCCAACTGCATTGAGTGCCGCAACAGATGTACCCACCATTCCTGAACAGTTCCGTCAGGTAATTGTGGATGGTGCAACTGCTTATGGTTATCAATATCGGGGTGAGGCGCAGCAGTACGGCATTAACTTCGCCCGGTTTGAAGAGGGCATAAAGCATATGCAGAGTTTGTTTATTAACCGTAATTTCAGCTATGTGCGTTCTACGTACATTCCACGTTCACAGAGGTATGGCACTTCAGTATTTCCGACAGGGGGCTAAGTAATGGCTGACGAATCTGGACTTAGCCCGTTTTACTTTGCATGTGAAGGTGGCCTTATTCTAAACCGTTCTACGTTTGCTATGTCTCCTGGCATGGCACTTGAACTAGAAAACTTTGAGCCTGACGTTGGTGGTGGATATAGACGCATCAATGGTTTTGAAAAGTGGAATAGTAATGTAGTTCCACAAACATCTTCTTCAAGTGAGTCTGTTTTGATGTCAGCTTTCTTTGAGGGTAATAACAAAGTTATTGCAGCTAGAGGTGAGAAAGTATTTGAAGCAGGTACAACAGGAAGCTGGACAGAGATTGACAGTGGACGAACAAACGCAAACAAGTATACTTTCTTTAGGTATAATCTTGCTGGTACTGACCACATTATTTGGGCTGACGGTGCTAATCACGCTACAAAATACGACGGGACAACTTTAACAGACATTAACGCAAGTGGCGCACCAGCTAATCCAAAGTTCGTAACAGGTTTTAAAGACGCTATGTTCTTTGCTGGGCATAGTGCTAACCCAGAAGAAATTATCTTTACTGCTCCGTTTACCGACAACGATTTTAGCACTGCTAATGGAGCAGGTGCAATTCGGGTAGACAGTAAAGTTACAGCACTGTTTCCATTTCGCAATGAACTTATTATCTTTGGCGAAAATCGTATATATAGGCTGACAGGTAGTACACTTGCGGATTTTGTAATGCAGCCTATCACAAGAGACATTGGATGTCTCAATGGTTTTACTGTTCAGGAACTTGGTGGTGACATTATATTCCTTGGGCGAGACGGTCTTAGAACTGTAGCTGGTACTGAACGGATTAATGACGTTGAACTTGGTACAATCAGTAAGGCCATTCAGGAACGCTTTGAAGGCGTGACAGACATCGACCAATTTGATAGCCTAGTAATACCAGATAAAACACAGTATCGTTTATTCCAAGTTAATACCTCTGCAAATACAGAGGCTAGAACAAAGGGTATCATTGCTGTAAAACGTGCGCAAGGTTATGAGTTTTCTGAAACTCTGGGAATACAACCATCTTGCACAGACTCAAATAGTGTTCAAGGCACTACTTATGTTTTGCATGGTGGCTTTGACGGATTTATTTACAGGCAGGAAAAAACAAATCAGTTTGATGGAACAGATATTGTTGGGCGTTATCGTTCAACAGATATTACAGCAGGGGATGCTGGTATCCGTAAAAACTTCCAACGTGTAATTATTAACTACGCACCGACAGGAATTGTAAACTCTGATTTGTTTTTACGGTATGACTATGAATCACCTGATGCCGCAAGACCAGCAGCATATCCTTTTGACAGTTCACAGGTTGTTGCATTGTACGGTGTTGGTAAATATGGCACCTCTACATACGGTGGTCAGTCAAACCCACTTGTTAGACAGCCAGTAGAGGGAAGTGGTTTTGCGATAGCACTACGGGTTGTGGACAACGGGGAGTCATCCCCATATTCACTTAAAGGTTTTCAGCTAGAATTTGACGCAGGAGCAAGAAGGTAATGGCAGGATACACCAGACAATCATCTTACACTGACGGTGATGTTATTACCGCAGCACACAGTAATGATGAATTTAATCAGATACTGGCTGCATTTGTAAACACCACTGGACA
>VMHT01012629.1_pt1 | contig 22024 bp, 26 predicted proteins | sample 4693611 | NCBI WGS metagenome assembly VMHT01 (sample SAMN12280063, study PRJNA550983) | marine metagenome | isolation source: seawater sampled from same location over 5 years 0.02-0.2 micron viral filtrate | place: USA: collected off the coast of southern California halfway between the port... ...
AGTGATCCATTAGTTCTAACTGAGAACGCCATAGAACCATTGGATTTTAGGATCTACGAATATTGTAGCAAGAACTATGATGTTAAAAAATTTAAACCTTTTATAAGATTAGTAAACATAGCTGGTTGTTTTCAGATCTCATTGGAGCAAGTCCAGGCAGCATTACAACGATTAACTAAGATTAGAGTTAATAATTTGCCGTTAATTAAAATATCAGACAACGGTAAATATCTTACATTCGATATGCCAAGACATACAGAGTTTGTAAAATCATTAGGCTTTCAAAGATTTAATTCAAGTAGAGCCTGGAAGTTATTAAAAGAGCATACAGCTCAAGAAATAAAAACAGATTATCTTTATAAGGATCTCGATCAATACGAGTTATTCGATAAGCTTTGTAGTTTGCCGAAGGAGCAGCTGCTTAGTATTTCTGAAGATAAACTTATGTACAGATGGGTATTAAAAAATGTCAAGAAGCATAGAAACTATAGTTAACGAACAATTAAAGATTGAAAAACATATTGTTGACATCTTGGATGATGCTGCATTTGCTGAGAGATTTCTTGCTAAACCTAATAACAATAGATGTCCGAGTATGTATCAATTACTTGAAACACATTACGATAAGAACGACTGGGGTTATCATTTAAGACCAAAGCTATCTTTACGTGCAACACCAAGACAAATGACCAGGTATGACTTAGCAATAGATATTATTTGTGAAATAGATTTAGATATATCAGATGATCCTAGAGTAGATCGTAAACTATTGTGGATGCGTGCTAATCGTTTTAAATGGACCAAGCTTGGAAAGTTTTTTGGTTTACATCGTACAACAGTTAAAAAAAGATATGAGAATGTCTTAGACAAATTATCTAATAAGTTAAAAAAAAGCTTTGACAACTTCGACAAAATCTTTACTAAATAAATATATCCTTACAAATAAATCTTTTCACATCGTATAGGAAAAAATAATAATAGACGGATAAGAAATCGGCAGTATAATTAAACTGTAGTTATGAAAACAGTTTGTTAAAGATTAATTTTTTTTTACTCTTTTTTTTTATTCCAACAGATTAAGCCAACGAATGAAATTAAAACCTGATCGTTGCGAAAGCAATACAAGATCAAGCAACTACACTGTCCGTTGCAAAGCCAAAGGATTTTATTGCAGAAGTTCTAAAAAATTCAGATGTAAAAATCACGGTGGATTAAGTACAGGTCCACGAACTAAGCAAGGTAAATTAAAAGTTCTCAAAAATTTAAAACAGTTTAAAGATGTCTCAGAAATTACAACTGACAGACCAAGTGTCAGAAAATATTTGTCAAAAACTAATGCAAGGAAAACCTTTAACTCAGATATGCAGAGAGAAGGAATTGCCAAGCATAAGCGTAGTTTACAAATGGATTAGCCAACACCAAGAGTTTGCCAACAAGATAGTTCAAGCAAGAAAGATAGGATGTCAGACTTATCTTGATGAAATGATTACAGAGCTTGAGAATGCAGACAATAAAAATATTATGGTCGTGCGTGAGAAGCTACATCATTACCGTTGGTTAGCCTCTAAACTATTGCCAATCTACGGTGATAAACAACAGATCGTACAAGACACTAAAGTAGAGATTACCTGGCAACAACCGCAAGAGAAAGTGATTGAAGCAGAAAGTGATTAAACACCGTTGGTAGTTGCGGACAAAGAACGTCTCGCACACGTCATGGAGTTTGGAATTATTCTAAAGTAGAGTAGATCTACAAAGTTTTGCACCAAGCATGCACCAGTTTGTTTTATTTATATTGATTTACTTAGCTAGAGTGACTGCCTGGCATGCAATAGTCAAAAAGGTACAGCAAAAAAAAACATTTTTACGCAAGGTACCATACCCCAAATTTATGGCGCCACCTCTATTACGATAATATACCGATGAGCAACACACGCAAAAAGAAACAATTAGAAATACCTAACAAGTTTAAGAACGTATCAGGCTTTACAGTTACAACATTTAATAATGAGCTGATGATGGTCTTTAATGGATTTGAGGATCAAGACGATTTGCCTGAGTTTGCTGATTTCGTATTTCAAAAAATAAATATGAAATACTGGGATAAAGATAAAATTCCTACAGTACACTAATGAAAATAACCATACCGTATTCGCCAAGAGAGCAACAAGCTTATATACATGGCAAGCTAGATAAACATAGATTTTCAGTTTTGTGCTGCCACAGGAGGTTTGGCAAAACGGTAATGTTAATCAATCATTTAATTAAATGTGCGATGACAAACAAAAATCATAATCCACGATTTGCTTATCTTGCTCCGACTTATTCGCAAGCCAAAAAAATCGCTTTCGATTACTTAAAACATTACACCAGCAAAATACCTGGTACGAAGTATAACGAAACAGAGTTACGTTGTGATTTTATGAATGGCGCCAGGATCATGCTGTTGTCAGCAGAAAATCCTGATAGCTTAAGAGGAATTTATTTAGATGGTTGCGTAATTGACGAGACTGCTCAAGTGAACGCAGCTGTTGTTGATGAAGTAATTAGACCAGCACTCTCTGACCGTAAAGGATGGTTATCGATGTGCGGAACGCCAAAAGGAATGAATAATCTTTTTTATGATTATTATCTCAAGGCTCAGCAAAACGATGACTGGTTTTTATATGTAGCCAAATCATCAGACACAAAGCTAATAGACCAGGAAGAGCTAGATGCAGCGCTTCAAGTAATGGGTCAAGCTAAGTACAATCAAGAATTTGAATGCAGCTTTATAGGAAATATCACAGGATCTATTTATGGGGATTTACTAAATAAATTAGAGAATGAACGAAGAATTACTAGAGTGCCTTATGATCCGTCTCATCCTGTTAATACCGCTTGGGATGTTGGTTTTAATGATAGTACCGCTATTATTTTTTTCCAAGTTATTGGACATAGTCTTAACATTATTGACTTTGCTGAGGACCATAATAAAGCGTTTCCTTACTATGCTCAACTACTCAAGGAAAAAGATTATGTCTATTTAAATCATTATGGACCACACGATCTTGAGCAAACCGATTTCGCTACTGGTAGAACTAAAAGAGAAGTTGCTTACCAATTAGGATTAAGATTTAAAATAGCTAAGAAGCTTTCAGTCGAAGATGGCATCCACGCAGTTAAAATGCTGCTACCAAGATGTCAGATCGATGTAGATAATTGTCAAAAATTAATAAACGCTCTTAGGCATTATCATCGTAAATATAATGATAAGTCTCGAGTGTACGCAACTAAACCTGTACACGATTGGTCTAGCCATCCTTGCGATAGCTTTAGAACATTAGCAGTAGGTTTAGAAAAAGAAAAAATAACAACCATTAAAAATATGCAAAAGGAATATAAATATGAGTTCAATCTTTAAACCTGACATACCAGCTCCACCTCAAATGGTAATGCCATCAGTGGCAGATGTACCAAGCGCAGAAGATAGCGCAAGAGCTGCGCAAGAAGCAGAAGAAATGAGAAAAAGAAATAGAAACAGAAAAGGTCGTAGATCTACAATCTTAACTGACACTGATATTGGCGAAGTCGCTGATAACAACATCGCAAAGAAAACTTTGTTAGGAGGATAATGTCAACTACTGGAACAATGCAACGTAGGCTTAAAAGACCTGATCCTAGTTATGTTAGTGGAGTTAGTCCTATAGGTTTTGGACCAACATATGAAAAAGATGCTGTTGCTGAATTAACAGATGCTAGAAGAATTTTTAAAGAAAAAACTGGCGGCAAATTAAGAAATGTAAAGACTGCAACAAATTATCAAAAACTTAGCGAAGCAGAAAAAAAAAGATACAAAAAATTAAATCCTCAAGATTTTGAAGAGGATATGTCAGTTTCAAAAAAAACTTTATTAGGAGGATAATATGGGTGGATTTGTACCACAAAAAAGAAAAGCACCAGCACCTGTAGTCGTTGCACCTAAACCTACAACACCATCAGGACCAACAACGGTAGAGGCGGTTTACGATAAGTCAAAAAGAAGAGGTAGAAAAGCTACGCTTCTTACTTCATCAAAAGGCATTTCTAATGATGCAGAAATTCAATTAAAAACTTTATTAGGCGGTTAATGCAAGATCAAGAATTAAGAAAACTATCAGCAGAACTTAAAACAAATCTTTCAAGATTAATGGAACAAAGATCTACTTGGGAAAGTCATTGGCAAGAATGTGCTGATTATGCTTTAACAAGAAAAGCTGAAGTTTCTAAAGAGAGAGCTAGAGGTGATAAAAGAAATACTTTAGTGTTCGATGCTACTGCAATACACGCACTAGAATTACTTGCAGCTTCTTTACATGGTATGCTGACATCATCTGCGAATAGATGGTTTTCAATGCGTTTTAAAGAAAGTCTTTTAAATGAAGATGACGATGCAAGAGAGTGGTTAGAAAGTGCTTTAGATAAAATGTATTTAGCTTTTGCTAGATCTAATTTTCAACAAGAGATTTTTGAGAGTTATCATGATTTAATTTGCTTTGGCACAGCATGTTTAATGATTGAAGAAGATAAAGACGATATTCTACGTTTCTCTGCTAGACACATAAAAGAATTATATATCCAAGAAAACAAAAAAGGTTTTGTAGATACTATTTATAGAAAATTTAAAATGCCAGCTCATGCAGCTGTAGATAAATTTGGATTAGAAAATTTAAGTAGAGACGTAAAAAGATTATTCGACAAAGATCCTTTACAAGATGTTGACTTCGTTCACGTTGTAAGACCAAGAACAATTTATAACGAGAGAAAACAAGATAAGTCTAACATGCCATTTCAAAGTATCTACATGGAAGATCACACTGGACATGTCATATCTATTGGTGGTTTTAGAGAAATGCCTTATGTCATTCCAAGATATTTAAAATCATCTACAGAGATCTACGGCAGATCACCAACGATGAATGCTCTACCTGATATTAAAGTATTAAATAAAATGGTTGAGAATGGTTTGAAGGCGGCAGCTAAACAAGTTGACCCACCTTTACTTGTTCCTGATGACAGTATGATTAGTCCAATCAGAATGGCTCCAGGTTCTTTAAATTATTATAGATCAGGATCAAGAGATAGAATTGAGCCTTTAAATATAAATGCAAACACTGGTGTAACTTTAAATAACGAAAATCAAAGACGCTCAGCTATTGCAAAAATATTTCATGTTGACCAGTTACTTATTACTGAAAATAGAAATATGACAGCTACAGAAGTTCTTCAAAGAAATGAAGAGAAGATGAGAATACTTGGTCCAGTATTAGGAAGATTACAATCTGAATTACTACAACCGATGATCTTAAGAGTATTTAACATCATGTTAAGAAATGGATTATTTGCTGAAGCTCCTGAGGTTCTTGCTAATCAAGAAGTAGATATTGAATATGTATCACCAATGGCACTAGCACAAAAAGGACAAGAGCTACAAAATTTAATGAGAGGTTTAGAATTATTTGCACAGATCTCACCTTTAGCTCCAGTACAAGATTACATCGATGAAAACGGTTTAATAAAACAAATTATAAATATTTTAGGATTACCAGCTCGAATGATTAAATCTGACAAACAGGTTCAAGAATTACGAGAACAAAAAGCTGCAGCGCAACAAGAACAAATGCAAATGCAACAAGCAATGCAAGAAGCTCAAATAGCTAAAGACGCAGCTCCAATGGTTAAAGAAATAAATAATATTAATGGACCAGCAGAATAAGAAGTTAAAAGAACTTTTTGAAAATTACAAAATTTGCTTTGGTACAGATCAAGGTAAAAAAGTAATAGAAGATCTCGAGAAGAGATGTCATGAGTTTAATACTACTCATGTAAAAGGTGATAGCCACGAAGGAGCATTCTTTGAAGGACAAAGATCCATCCTGGTATTTATAAAAAGTATTCTAAACCAAAAACAATAAGGATAAATATGGACAATCAGACAACTGCTCCAGTAGAGCAATCTGAGCAACCAACGGATGTTGCTCAACAACCTGAGGCAACACCTTCGGTAAAAGAAACTGTTTTAACTCAAAGCGAGCCTAAAGCAGAAGTACAACAAGAAAAACAGGAAACAAATTTTAAAGATTTAATTCCTAAAGACTTTCAAGAAGAAAAGTCATTACAAAATTTTAATAATATGGAAGATTTTGTAAAGTCTTACTTATCAGCTCAAAGATTAGTAGGTGCTAATAAAGTTGCTATACCAAATAAAATGGCAACGGATGATGATTGGCAAGAAGTCTTTGACAAGTTAGGCAGACCAAAAACACCTGAAGATTATAAATATGATTTTAAAGAAGGTGAAATCGACCAGACGCAGCTAAAAAATTTTAATGAAACTGCACATCGATTAGGTTTGTTACCAAAGCAAGCTGAAAGATTAATTAACTTCTACCAAGAAATGAATGGTGAAAGCGAACAAGCAAAACTTGTTGCAGCCGAAGCTAAGCAAGTTGAAGTAGAAGCTCAATTAAAAAAAGATTTTGGACCTGAGTATAACAAACGATTAGATCAAGCTAAGAAACTTGCAATCGATACTTTAGGATCTGATATTCTTAATCAAACAATATTAAAGAATGGGTCAAGACTAGGTGATAATCCTGATGTCATAAAAGCTTTTAGTATGCTTGCAGATAAATTATCTGAAGATGAAATTATAAAAGGCGATGGCACTGGTTACATGACTGCTAGTGAGTTAGAAAAAGAAATTTCTGAACTTACTGAAGATGGTTCACCATACTGGTCTAAAGCTCATCCTAATCATAAGAAAACAGTTGAACAAGTCTTGAAGTTACGAGAGCAGCTAAATGGTTAATACCGAGATAGCGCTTGAATGTTTAAGATTAGCTACTGAATTTGGATCTGAAAAAGATAGATCAAATCCAATTCCTAAAGCTACAACTTATTATGAATGGGTTCAAAAAGTTTCCAAGAAGATAACTCCAAAAGAGCCTTCTAAGAAAAAAGTCTAATTGCAGACTTTAAAGGCAAAGACTAGATCCGTCATTGACGGTCAATCAAATCGATCAATCAACAATCAATCAACCAACCAAGAGGAGGATTAGAAATGTCTAATCAAATCACAACGGCTTTTGTTGAGCAATATTCAAACAATGTTGCAATGCTTAGCCAACAAAAAGGATCTCTTCTTAGAGGTGCGGTAGATGTTGAGAGCGTAGTAGGCAAAAATGCTTTCTTCGACCAAGTAGGATCAGCTACAGCGGTTAAAAGAACAAGCAGACATGCTGACACTCCGCAGATCGACACTCCACACGCTCGTAGAAGAGTAAGTTTGGTAGATTATGAGTACGCTGATATTATCGACAACCAAGATAAGATCAGAACTTTAATCGATCCAACATCATCATACGCTCAAGCTGCTGCTTTCGCATTAGGTAGAGCAATGGATGATGAAGTAATCGCTGCAATAAGTGGTTCTGCAAACACAGGTGAGACTGGCTCAACAGCTACGCCTTTACCAGCTGCGCAGAAAATAACTGAAAGTAGCTCAGGTGGATTAACAATCGCAAAACTAAGAAGTGCAAAAGAAATCTTAGATAGCGGTAACGTAGATCCATCAATTCCGAGATACATAGTAGTAGGACCAAAACAAATTTCTGATTTGTTAGGAACTACTGAAGTGACATCTTCGGATTTTAATACAGTTAAAGCATTAAGTAACGGTGAAATTAATACGTTCTTAGGATTTAACTTCGTAGTCTCTAACAGACTGTCAATCGCTTCATCTAAAAGATTATGCTTAGCATACGCTATGGATGGTGTGAAACTTGCATTAGGTCAAGATCTGATGTCAAGAATTGATGAGCTGCCAAACAAAGGCTACGCAACTCAAGTATATAACTGCATGTCTATAGGCGCAACTAGAATGGAAGAATCCAAAGTTGTTACTATTCAAGCACATGAAGCGTAATAGGAGGAACTGAAAATGGGTACTAAAAATACAGATCTAGTAGCTAACTTTGAAGCTACTCCTCAAGTTAAAAACAACGCAGCAGAACTACATGGTGTTCTAAGAACAGCACATGGAACTGTTGAGTTGGCGGCTGGTGATAGTGATAATGACGATGTTGTTATGTTAGCACCGATCCCATCAAATGCAGCTGTACCAAGTTTATTCATTGGTTCAGACACATTAGGTGGATCGTGTACTTTCAATGTTGGAATATACACTACAGATGGAACAGTAAAAGACGAAGATGTTTTCGCAAGTGCGGTGGCTGATGAAGCTGCTATGGCGGATGTTCGTTTTGAAGCTGCTAACATCGATACGGCTAGCAAAAAAATGTATGAACTTGCTGGTGACACTACAGATCCTGGAGGACACTACTATATAGCGGCTACAATGGCTGCTGCTGGTGGTACTGAAGGAACTATGTCATGGAACATTTCATATGTTGTTAACTAGGAAGTAGATTTATCTACAATTAGGCTAGGCGGTATCAAAGCCGCCTGGCTTACTAATCATGAAATATATTTTAATCTTAACTTTATTTAGTTTTACCAGTAACGAACAATTAGGATCTATAACACACACGTTATCTTATCCAACGTATCACTCTTGTATTAGTGATGGTTACATTCGATCTTTTACAAAACTAATGGAAATAGACGAAGATTTTATAAACAAAGAAAAAATTTTAATAACTTTTAAATGCGAGGAAAAAAATGGCATCAGTAGTTGATATTTGCAATTCAGGTTTAAACTTATTGGGCGCTTCTACAATCACACAATTAACAGATGATAGTAAGAATGCTAGGTTATGTAACCAAAGATATGAGCCTATTAGAAATAGAATTTTTAGATCACATGCTTGGAACTGTTTAACTAAAAGAGTTCAGTTAGCAGCTGATAGTGCAGCTCCAGTAGTAGAGTATTCTAATCAATATACTTTACCAAGTGATTGCTTAAGAGTTTTAAAAATACATACAGGTTCAACAGATAGTATTGCTAGTGATATAGATTATGTTGTTGAAGGTAGAAAAATTAAAACTAATCAAGGAACTGTATTTTTAGTTTATATAGCTTTAATTACAGATCCAAACGAATACGATACATACTTACAAGAAAGTATCTCAAGTGCTTTAGCTGCAGATATAGCTTATGCAATTACAAACAATGCAACACTAGCTAAGAATTACCAGGTGACAGCTGACGAAAGATTACGTGAGGCTAGATTTGTAGATGCTACAGAAAATAGTTTAGGTACAGTCGAGAGCAACGAATTTACTGATGCGAGGTTATAATGACCGCAACTGCTTTTGATCCTGGTTTAATAAAAAAATATAGAGAGCCAAGAGTTTTATTACATTTTCAATGGGGTGATGATGACACAAAAGTTTATCGATATGCTTTAACAGAAGTTATCGATGTAGGCGAAATTGATCCTAGAACCAAATGTAAAAAAGATGAACAAGGTTTAACACAACAAGAAATTTATAAAAAATTATGCCAAGAACAACACTTGCTTTAACCTCTTTTGTATCAGGCGAACTAGGAGCCAAGCTTGATGGTAGAACAGACTTTACTAAATACGGAACTGGTTGCAAAGAATTAAAAAACTTTTTAGTACATCCTCAAGGTGCTGCTACTAGAAGAGTAGGTACACAATTTATTGCAGAAGTTAAATCAAGCGCTGCTAAAACAAGATTAATACCTTTTGAATTTTCAACTACTCAAACTTATATTTTAGAATTTGGAAATACTTATATTAGATTTTTTAAAGATAAAGGTCAGATCTTAGATAGTGGATCAGCTTATGAAATATCATCACCATATTTAACAGCAGAATTGTTTGATATTAAATTTTCACAATCAGCTGATGTAATGTACATCGTTCATCCAAACCATGAAACGATGAAGCTTTCAAGAACTGGTCATACTAATTGGTCTTTAACAGAAGTTGATTTTACAGACGGACCATATTTAGAGCCTAACGATACGACAACAACTTTAACTCCAGCATCTGCTTCAACAGGTACAGGCGTTAATATTACTGCTTCTGCTGTTACAGGAATTAATAGTGGATCAGGATTTTTAGCTACAGATGTTGGAAGAATAATATCTTTTAATAGTGGCTTAGCAAAAATTACAGCTCGTACTAGTACCACAGTAGTTGTTTGTACAATTACAAAAGCTTTTGCTAATACTGATGCTAAGACAGATTGGAAGTTAGGAGCTTTCTCAGATACAACAGGTCATCCTTCAAGCGTATCATTCTTCGAACAAAGATTGGTTTTTGCTGGAACTACAGCTGAGCCGCAAACTTTATATTTTTCAAAGTCAGGTGATTACGAAAATATGACTGCTGGTACCGATGCTGACGATGCTATGATTTATACCATCGCATCAAATCAGGTTAATGCCATAAGATATTTAAAAGCACAAAGAACTTTAATTGTTGGAACAACTGGCGGTGAGTTTACCGTTTCGGCGGATGGGACGGATGCAGCTATTACACCAACAAATATTACAATTAAGAAACAAAGCTCTTATGGATCAGCTAATGTTGATGCGCAACCAGCTGGTAACTCAATACTATTTTTACAAAAAGCTAAAAGAAAAATTAGAGAACTAACTTACAATTTTGACGTTGACGGATATGTAGCCGCTGACCTTACCATATTAAATGACATCGTAACTAAAACAGGAATAAATGAAATGGCTTATCAGCAAGAGCCTGACAGTATTCTTTGGTGTGTTAGAGACGATGGAGTTTTATCAGGATTAACTTATCAGAGATCTGAAAATGTTACTGCTTGGCATAGACATATTTTTGGTGGATCTTTCGGATCAGGCGATGCTGTTTGTGAAAGTGTTGCTTCTATTTCAGGAACTTTAACTGAAGATGAATTATGGGTTATCATAAAAAGAACTGTCAATGGTGCAACTAAAAGATATGTTGAGTGTTTCTCTGAATTTGATTTTGATGAGACAACAGCAACTGATTTTAGATTTGTGGACAGTCATCTTATTTATGATGGTTCAGCAACAACAACGCTGACAGGATTGAGCCACTTGGAAGGTCAAACTGTTTCTATCCTAGCGGATGGCGCAACGCATGCAGATAAGGTTGTGTCGAGTGGTTCAATATCCTTAGATCGCTCTACATCAAAAGCAGTTGTAGGTTTGAGCTATGACAGTGTTCTACAAACTATGAGAATAGAAGGTGGAGCTGCAGAAGGAACGTCTCAAGGAAAAACAAAAAGAATTAGTAAAGTTACATTAAGATTATTTGAAACAGTTGGTGCGAAGGTAGGACCAAGCTTAACGAATTTAGAAACAGTTCCATTTAGAACTTCATCAGATCCAATGGACACTCCAGTTTCAACATTAATAGCTGGTGATAAAGAAATAGAATTTAGAGACGATTACAATACGGATGGATTTATTTTTATAAAACAAGATCAGCCTTTACCATTATCGGTACTGGCGATTTATCCAACAGTTGTAACAAGTGACGGATAATTATTTAATTGTTCCATACCGTCAGGAACATGGCGATCAAATTGTTAAAGAAGGTTTAAATTATGAATTACTTAAAATTGATGCAAGCTATGAAGAACTACGCCTCGATCATTCACGACCTGGTATGTCATTTACTTTATTGGGTGATGGTCATCCTATTGTTTGTGGTGGCATTATTCCGTTATGGAGTGGAGTATGCGAAGGCTGGGTTATTGGTGGCAAAAGAATATTTCAAATCAAATTCAAAGCTGCAAGATTAATTAAGAAGAGAACAGATCTCTTATGTTTAAACAATAAAATTAGACGATTACAAACATCGGTAAAAGCTGGTTTTAAAGAAGGTTATCGTTTTGCAAAGTTCTTAGGATTGCAAGATGAAGGATTAATGAAAAAATATGGACCTGATGGTTCAGATTATTACAGAATGGCAAAAATATATTTATGAGTTTTATAGGTAACATAGTAGCTGGACAAGCAGCTTCAGCGATAGGTAAGTACAATCAAAGTGTTTATAGTGCGCAAGCAGCTTATCAAAAACGTCAAGGCGAAATAGCTAAAGCTACTTATGATAAAGTCACTCGACCTATATTTTTAAAACAGCAAAAATCTCAATACTCTACTTTCTTAGTTAGTGCTTTAAACTCAGGAGCAGAATTTAGAGCTGGTACATCACCTTATTTAGCTGGTTTAGAATTTAAAGTTAATCAAGCTACAGATGTTGCTATTCAAGATTATAACGCAGAAATGAATTTAATAGATAGTTTCAATAGATCTATCTTAACTGAAAGCAGAGGAACTGCTGAAAGATTTAAAGGTGATTTAACAAGAGATACAGAGTTTGCAAAAGCTGCTGGCAAAATGTTTGGTAATTATCAAAGCTCAGGAAGTTTATTAGGATAATGGCAACTTTAAAAATTTATCAAGTACAATCTAAAGTTAGACAACCAGGCGATCAAGCTCAAGGAGGATTAATTCCTGTATCACTAGCTACACAATTAGGTAGAGGCTTAGGTGAGATTGGTAAAGTCGTTGACGATATTAGAAAAGATCAAAGACGTGAAGAAAACGAAAACGAAGCTACAGATATTATTACAGGTTTAAATTCTAAAATATCTCAAAGCTATTCTAAATATTCTAAAGGCACTAATATAGATAATGTTAATTTATTTAGTAATGATCTTATGGGTCTTAAGTATGAAGCTTCTAATAAAGAAGTTAAAAAAAGTGTCGATAAATATGTCAGAGATAAAAGATTAGATTTAGGTTTAAAATTATCAAATCAGTTAATTGCAAATTCAGTTACTAAATCTAAAGATAACAAAGATCAAAATCTTAATAGTTTAATTAGCGATATTGCTAGCAAAGATAAGACAACAAGTTTCATAGCATTAAAGAAATATGATAGTTTTTTTCAAAATCCTGAGGAAGAAAATTTTTACGGTATAGATAATTTTAGAAAATTAAAAAAAGAAAAAGATAAACTATTACAATCATCTATATTAATTAATAGAATAAACAATAACGACATAGATCTTACTAACAACGAAACAAGAAAAGAAATTGTAAAAGTATTTGGTGACGTAGGAGCTAAAAAGTATTTAGAAAAAGCTAGAAACAAAACACTTAGCGCTGAACTTAATTTAGATAACGAAATTAAAAAACAAGAAATAATTCAAGTTGACCAACAATTAAATAATTTTACAACAATTCTTGAAAGTATCAATTTATCTAAAAGTAATCCTAGTAAAAAAGAATATTCTTTAGATGAAATCTACGACACCTATCAAGATGGAGCTATAAATACTGTAATGTATAATGCTTTAATTAAGTATTATGCAAATCCTAAAGCTGCTTCTAATGAAGAAATGCTTGAGCAAATTAATGCTCAGTTAGCTTATGCAGCTACAGCTGAAGATGTAGATCAAATTAAAAGATCAATACATTCTGACAGAGTTCTTATTGAAGGATTAAATCCTGAGGAAACAATCGTCATGAAAGGATTGTTAGATAAATACGGTAAAGATATTGTTGGATTACAAGATTATAAAAAATACCAAGAACAATTAAAAACAGATGTAGGCAATGTAAGTAATGTTTATTTTTCTTTAAGTGGTGCTGATAGTGCTAGTGAGAAAAAAAGATTAAGTATGAAAGCTGTAGGTGATTTTAACAGATACATTAATAATGGTTTTTCACCTGAGAACGCTTATCTAAAATCTATTAATAATTTTACTGATACTAAAAAACTTCCAAAGATTGAAGATCTTGATATGCCGTTAAATATTAAAATTGATACTAGCGATTTGGAAATGAAAATACAAAACGATCCAATAAGTACAAAAACAAATCTTTATCAAAAAGTTGTTGATGAATTTAAAACATCTAAAAATGTAAATGATTACAGAGAAAACATAAAAAGATTAGATTTTATATTTGACGTTTACAAAGTCAGAAAAGATCTAGGCGCTAATATAAGAAATAAATCTAAATTGGATGAGGACACTAAATAATGGCTAATATATTAGATTTATATTTAGGTCTTAAAACTGATGAAGAGTTGATTAGTAGCCAGGAGTATAAACTATTAAAAGACAATAAGATTGATACTGCTTTATTAGACGGTGAAGATCCTGATCCTAATGCTGGTGAAGTCCAGGTAGGTAAAATAGATGAAGCTGAAAAAACTACATTAGTTGAAGATGTTTTTGATTTTGTTAAGTCTATGCCAAAAGACATGTTGTTAAGTGTTACTCGAGGAACAATGAATGGATTTGGATTTGTTAATAGTGCTACAAACTTAATAGGTGTTAATCCTGATAGCTCATACGAATTTGTTAAAGATAAAATAGATAAGCAAATGAAGAGCTTAGATGAGCTTGATAAAGACAGTCCATTAGTTTCAAAGATGGTTGCAATCGTTGGACAAGATGCTGCTTATATAGTTCCAGTTTATAAAAAACTTAAATCATTTGGATTACCAAAACAGTACGCTTTACCTTTATCTTTTGGCATAGGTCAATCATTAGCTTTTAATAAAGATACAAGCATGCTTGTAGATACTGACGCTGTAAAAAGTTTAAAGAGATACACAAATATAGAAGAAGGTACATCAGCAGATGATATGGTTGATAATGCTTTACTTGCTATAGAAGGTTCATCTTTAGGTTTTGCTTTTGATAAGTTAGGTCCAGTATTGAAAGGTATTAAAAATTCTAATTGGCAACAAAATGCTATTGCAGTTGGTGGAGCTACAGCTACAGCTGAAACTGTAAATAAAGTATCAGATAATATCCAAAACAATATTATTTCACAAACAACAGAAAAAGAGTAAGAAAACACTATCCTCAGATATTTGTTTTTTTCAAAACAGAAAAATTAAAACATGGTGAACATTAGAAACATCAGTAAGAAATTTACTGAAGCAGAAGGTAAACAATTATTAGAAGGCGCTCAAAAAATTATTGATGAGAAGATTGCTGGACCTAAAATAAGAAGAGATAAACTTTTAAAAGGCGATAAAGCTAAAAAAGAAAAAGTTCTTATTGATGGTAAAAACTATGAAACTGTAGATGGTGAATTAACAGCTACGGTTAAGACAAAAGTAAAAACGCCTTTTCCTGATGAACAGGCAGACAAAGTTTTATTTAAAGTAAAAGCTGGAGGTAAAATAACACCAGCTAAACTAAACGATTTTAATATTAATAATATGCAGTCTAAAGACGATATTATTAAATACATAGATGAAGTTGCAGAAACTTATAAAAAAGATTTTAGTTCAAGAAAAAGAGGCGAACAAACTAATAAGCAAACGCAAGCTTTAGCGGACCTATTACAAAAGGACCAAACAAAATTATCAGCTACGTTACTGAACTTAAAAAAAGGTGACACATTAAATGCTGAATACATATTAGCTACAAGAGAATTAGTAGAAGCTTCTTACACTAAATTAGATGAACTTGCTGCTAAAGCAGTAGCTGGAAGCTCTGATGATATATTAAAGTACAGACAACATTTTGCTTTAACATCTGAACTAACAAAGATTTTAAAAGGTGTACAAACTGAAACAGCAAGAGCCTTGCAACAGTTTTCAATACCAACAAGAACTAAAAAATTCACTAATGCAAGATTAGATGAATTAAATAGACAAGAGTTATTAGTTGAGATTGGCGGTGAAGATAACATCAAGATGATGGCTCAGATGTATCTTAAGACAAGTACAACAAAACAAAGATTACAATTTACTGAACAAGCTGGAACTATTAACAGCAGAATATCTGAAGCAGTATCAGAAGTTTTTATTAATGCGATTTTATCTAATCCATTAACACACGTTAGAAACACTGCTGGTAACTGGATTACTCAAGGAATTATTCAAGCAGAAAACAAATTAGCTGCAAGATTATTTGGTGATGCCAAAGGTGGTGGAATTGCTGAATACGAAGATATGGCTAGAGCTTTCGGTAAAACGATGGCAACGAGAGAAATGTGGGCTGCTATGAATGGTAGCTTAAAAAACATAGATAAAATTACAAGTATGGTCAGCGGTAATAAAGCTGAAGTTAGACCAGGTAAATTTACAGCTGCTAATTTCAATCAAGAAGCTGGTAGTTTGTCTGCTAACTTTACGGATATAGCTGGAAGAATTTTAACATTAGATAGAATACCTACAAAGCTTTTAACGGTTTCAGATAACTATTTTAAAAACAGAGAATACAGAGCTGAACTATATGGTTTAGCTTATAGAGATACTTTAAAAAAAATAGGTGATGGATCTTTAGATAGAAAAAATGCAGAAATATATTTAGCTGATCTTGTTACTAATCCAACTAAATCAATAGTGGAAGAAGCAAGACAAGCAACTTTATATTCTACATTTCAAACTAAAATGAAAGATCAAGACGGAGCTATAGCTTTTGTCGGAGGTAAACTACAAGATATAAAAAATAGTAAAGATCTAGGTTACATGAACTTCATGATGAATTACTATTTACCATTTATTCAAACACCTACGAACGTAGCTAAGTTTGCCTTAGAGAGATCACCAGGTTTAAATTTATTATTAAAAGATTATAGAAATCAATTAAGTTCACCTAACAAAGCGATTAGAGATAAAGCTAAAGCGAAAATGGCTTTAGGCTCAGCATTCTACACTACAGTTATGGGAATGAACTATGGTGGTTATGCAACAGGAACATCACCTGAGCTTGGAAGTAAATTTAAAGCAGACGGATCTAAGTTTGCTATGCAAAAAACTTTAGGCACTGGAAGTGGTACTATTAATATTCCTTACGGTGATACAACTATAAATGTTTCAGTAAGAGATACTTTATTTGATCCAGTTGCTATGATGTTTAAACAAGCAGCAGATCTTAGCGCTATTGCACAAATGGGTTTTAAAGATCACGATCAATGGCAAGATCATGTTGCGATGGCTACAGCTTTAATGTTGTCTTTTGGTGAGAACTTATCTGACAGTACATTTATGTCAGGTGTTTCAAAAGGAATTAATGATTTCCAAAACTTTAAACAGTTAGGTGCAATTAAAGGTGCGCAACGATGGGGAAAAGATATTGGAACAAGCTTTATACCTTCAATCGTAAAACAAACTGGTAAGACTTATAATTTTATTACAAATGATAGTCAGCAAAAACTTGCTGTTGAGTTTGAGGAATATGCAAAAAAAGCTATCGGTATTAATAACAACTTAAATAAACAATACGATTTATTAGGTGACACAGTTCAAGGTTGGGGTGCTTACACTATTGCTAAAAACGATCCTATTAGAGACGAGCTTAAGAAAACTCAAGTAGAGATTAGACCTATTAGAAGAGGTAAATCAATTACAAAAGGTTTTCTTGGAACTACAGTAGAATATACATCTGATGAATTGGCATTTTTACAAAAACGTAAAGGTGCGTATGCAAAAGAAAATCTATCTGTTTTATTTTCTTCTGATGAATATTTAGAAGCTGAAGATAATTTTGTTAAACAAGGTTATATTAAAAAAGCTTTTACTGCAGCAGAGCAAGCAGCTTACGGTGATTTAATCGGTGCTGGTGATAATCCATATTCTAAAGCAAAAGATGTTAATACAAGAATTACAGAAGAAGCGACAGAAAAATTCGCAGAAAAAATACTAACACTAAATCAAGGTGAGCCAATACAAGGTGATTACTTTGAACAAGATCAATAACAGGAAATAAATTGACTATATCTACAACTACAATCAAAAATAGCTACAGTGGAAACGGTTCTACAACTGTTTTTAACTATACTTTTAAAGTAACAGATCAAGACGACATTGAAGTTATAATAAGGAGTTCAGATGGTACGGAAACTACGAAAACGATTTCAACTCATTATAACGTCAGTGGCGTTGGTAATGCTAACGGAGGAAGTGTTACATTCACTAGCGGTAATGTTCCTACGGCTTCTGAAACAGTTGTTTTAAGAAGAGATACACCACAAACGCAAGGAGTAGATTTAATTGAAAACGATCCTCTTCCAGCGAATACTTTAGAAGATGCCTTAGATAAAGTAACTTCTATTACTCAAGAGCTTCAAGAAGAAAGCGATAGATCTATAAAGATTTCAAGAACTAATACGATGACATCGACTGAATTTACAGTTGATGCTACCAACAGAGCAAACAAACTATTATCATTTGATAGTTCAGGTGAAATATCTGTAGCTCAAGAGTTAGGAACTTTTAAAGGTAACTGGGCTGCCTCAACGACTTATGCTGTAAGAGATCTAGTTAAAGATACTTCTACTAATAATATTTTTATAGCTTTAACAGCTCATACATCTAGTGGATCTCAACCATTAACGACTAACACTGATAGTGCAAAATGGTCTTTGATTGTTGACGCTGCCTCAGCAACAACCTCTCAAACGGCTGCTGCTAGTTCTGCAACGGCTGCTGCAAGCTCTGCTACAGCTGCTGCTTCATCTGCATCGACAGCATCAGGTCATAAAGATACAGCAACAACTAAAGCTAGTGAGGCTGCATCATCTGCTACTGCGGCTGCATCATCTGCTACAGCTGCTGCAAGTTCAGCAACATCTGCGGCTGCATCTTTAGATAGTTTTGATGACACATATTTAGGATCTAAATCTTCAGCTCCATCTGTTGACAATGATGGAAATGCTTTAGCAACTGGTGCATTATATTTTAATTCATCTACAGGCGCTTTAAATGTTTGGACAGGATCTGCATGGGTAGCAATACAAGCAGATACAGATGTCAAAGTTTCAGTATCATCGAATGATACAACACCTAACTTCTTACTTTCAAAATTAACTGCTGGAACAAATATAAGCTTAGCAGAAACTAATGATGGCGGTAACGAAACAATAACAATAACCAACACTGGTGAAGATCCAACTGCACTAGCTATAGCATTAGGATAATTAATAGGAGTAAATAAATGGCAAACACGTTTAAAGCAATCAACTTCGCAGCAGAGCCAGCATCAGCTGGAACACCTTATGTGATGTACACAGCAGCTGGAAGTACGACTACAGTAGTTCTAGGTCTTGTATTGGCTAACATTCATACAACAGCAGTAACAGCTGAAGTAGAACACGTTAGTACAACATCAAATAGAGGTGGAGCAAACAATGTTGCTAATGGTACATCGTTCTTAGTTAAAGATGTAACTATTCCAACAGGAAGCTCATTAGAAGTTTTATCAGGATCTAAAGTAATTTTAGAAACTGGCGACAAAATTCAAATCGATTGTTCAGTAGCTGATAAGCTTTCAGGCACATTATCAGTAATGGAAATCACATAATAATTAGGAGTTAAAACACATGGGTTACATAGGTAAAAAACCGACAGATGCACCATTAACATCAAGCGACATTGCTGATGGTATTATCTCTACTGCTGATTTAGCTAACACAGCTGTAACAGGAGCAAAGGTAAATACAGATGTTATTTCTGCACAGACAGCACTAGCGACAGAACCAGCTGATACAGATGAATTTCTAGTATCGGATGCTGGAGTAATTAAAAGAATTGATTACAGTTTAATTAAAGGTGGTGGTACTCATGTTTTACTTTCTACAACAACAGCAAGTGATTCAGCTAATATAAGTATCACTTCAAATATTGACAGCACATATAATACTTACATGCTAGAGTTTGTAAATATAAAAGCAGCAGATAATGCTCAAACATTATTTATGAGAATGGCAGAAGGTGGTTCTTTTGTTACTGGATCATTTTATGATTATGGTTTTAGAAGACTTCAATCTAATGCAGCTTCTGAGACACAAGGTGAAAACCAAACTAAAATAGAACTATTTAATGTTTATTCTAATGCTTCTAATGCAAATTTAAATGGAAGAATGTTTTTGTATTCACCATCAAGTAGCACTTTTGATACATACGTTGATTTTAGACTAACAGGTCAAATAGATGGTGACCATCAAATGACTACTGTTGGTGGTGGAAGAAGTGAAAGAGCTGGTGCTGTAGATGGAGTACAATTTCTTTTTACAACTGGTAATATTTCATCAGGATCAATTAAACTTTACGGAGTAGTATAATATGTATATAGGCAAACAACCAACAATAGGAAACTTTCAAGTCTGCGATGCTATTAGTGTAGTTAATGGTCAAGCTGCATACACGATGCAAGTATCATCTGTTAATGTAGTACCTGAAACAGCTAACCATATGTTGGTATCGCTGAACGGAATTTTACAGCGACCAGGAAGTTCATTTACTGTATCAGGTTCAACTATTACATTTGCATCTAACCTTGTAACAGGTGATGTGATAAACTTTATTCATATACTAGGATCAGTTCTTGATCTTGGTGTACCATCAGACAGTACAGTATCTCTTGCTAAACTAACAGCAACAGGAACTAAAGATGCTACAACTTTTTTAAGAGGTGATAATACATTTGCAGCACCTAGTGGTGGTAAAGTCTTACAAGTTGTATCAACAGCAAAAACAGATACTTTTAGTACAACAAATACTTATTCATCAGGTGGCTTTGCAGATATTACAGGTTTAAGTGTAGCTATAACTCCATCTGCTACGTCTAGTAAAGTTTTAGTTTTAGTTCAAATATATAATTCTGTATCTAGCAATACTCAATTTTTTAATTTAATTAGAGGTTCAACAAATTTATTACAACCTGGAAGTGGTTCATTAAAAGCAACAATAGCCAATGATCATAATATGGGTAATGTTCCAATTACTTTTTTAGATAGTCCAAGTTCAACAAGTGCCACAACTTATAAAGTAGCAACTTGTAGAGAAGGTGCTGGTACAGTTTATATAAATCAACGATCAGATGGATTAACTTCTCATCTTGGAAGTTCAACAATAACAGCAATAGAGATAGGAGCATAATGGTAGATTTATCAACAGCAATATTAGCAATTAATTCTGAAGCACAATTTTCAATTAATGGTGAAGATGTAAATCAAATTACTTGGTATAACAATACAACACCTATTTCTGTAAATGATATAGAAGCAAAACAAGCAGAACTACAATCTGACTATGATGCTAAACAATATCAAAGAGATAGAGAAGTTGCTTATCCTACAATTCAAGAACAACTTGATATGCAGTATTGGGATAATGTTAATGGTACTACAACTTGGAAAGACGCAATAGCTAAAGTAAAATCAGACAATCCAAAGGAGTAATCAATGGCTCTTAATTTTGCTAACAACAATTCCTTATCATCAATCACAGCTTTACCAGCTTCAATATCAGGTGGTGGATTAAATTTAATATCTACACAGACAGCTAGTAGTAGTGCCAATTTATCTTTTACAAGTGGAATAGATAGCACTTACAAAGAGTATGTATTTAAATGGATAAATATACATCCAGCTACAAATAATGTGGAATGGACATTAAATTTTAGAGATGGAAGTTCAGCTTTTGATGCAACAAAAACAACAACCAGTTTTCTTGCCAATCATACCGAAGCTGATGGCGGTGCAAGTATATCTTACAGCACAGGATTAGATTTAGCACAAGCCACAGGTTATATAAGTTTAAATGAAAATACTTATGGAACTGATGCTGATGCTTCTTTATGTGGTGAAATGCATTTATTTGCTCCATCTGATACAACTTTTGTAAAACATTTTTTAATTAGAAATACTCATATGGCAACAAATCCTGGAAGTAGGCAAGATTATACAGCTGGATATTGCAATGTTACTGCAGCTATTGATGGTGTTGATTTTAAATTTTCATCAGGAAATATAGATAGTGGAGTTATAAAATTATATGGCGTTAGTTAAATACAATAACAATTCTATAAGTGCAGTTACAGCAGCAGCTAGTATTCCTAGTGGTGCTTTAAATTTAATTACCACAAACACTATTACATCAGGAGTATCGTCATCTTCTTTTACTTCTAATATTAATAGCACATACGATACTTATTTATTTAAGTTTATAAATATGCACCCAGCAACAGACGAAGCTGATTTTACTTTTAATGGTTCAACAGATGGCGGTTCTAATTACAACACTACTAA
>VMHT01107167.1_pt1 | contig 22017 bp, 20 predicted proteins | sample 4693611 | NCBI WGS metagenome assembly VMHT01 (sample SAMN12280063, study PRJNA550983) | marine metagenome | isolation source: seawater sampled from same location over 5 years 0.02-0.2 micron viral filtrate | place: USA: collected off the coast of southern California halfway between the port... ...
GACTAATCGACATGTATACTTTATAAATTTATTTTATTATTTAATTTAGTCCCAGTAATTTTCTTTTAATAATGTATCACTTTCTAATGTCGCATATGAATAAATTAAACTTGAAAATATTCCCAATATGAATGAAATGAAAATTTTACCAACTGTGCTCATATTTTCATCGTTTGGGTCAGAATAATTAATACCTGTAAATATTATACCCGCTATAAGTAATATTATCAATATTATAGTTAAATCGACTCTATAAAAATCTAATACTGTCATTTATTTTAGGTTAATGTAATATAATATAATTATTATATTTATTCAACTTAAAAATAAAATAAATACTATTCATATAATGGGAGTCACGGTTGGAACCAATTCTATTCTTAAGAACGTATTGAATATGGACTTTGGAGAACTAATAGTATTTATTAAGTTTGGTACCGATTGGTGCATACCGTGTGAAGAACTTGATAAAATTGTTGCAAATATCCCAAATAGCATGGTGTATCATGTAAACCTCGACAATGATGAATTTGAAAATGCCATGGAGGAATATAATTTCAAAACTATACCATATACAATTATGAAGTATAAAAAAGATACTCGAAATTTTGCCGGTGTCATCACTGGAGAACAAGTAAATAAACTTATTGATGATATAAAAAATTAAATATGCATGAACATCAATACAAAAATATTACAAAAAATTATCCGGTTTAAAAAAATATTATATATCTAAACCAGATAGTTTAACATGTCCGAAAAATTCAAAAGGTACACCCAGGTTGAACATATTTTAGCAAGGCCTGGTATGTATCTTGGCGATATAAAATGTGTAAACTCTGATGCATGGAAAATAGAAGATGAAAAATTAATACAAACTGTGTGTAATTACAATCCCGGGATATATAAACTATTTGACGAAATTATCACTAATGCATCAGATGAGGTAGAAAGAAATCCTAATGTTAAAAATATAAAAGTAGAAATATCTCAGGAGCAAATTAGCGTCTTTAATGATTCGGGTATTCCAATTGAGATACATTCAGAATACAATGTCTACATTCCAGAACTTATTTTTGGGAATTTACTGACATCTACAAATTTTGACGATGCACAAAAAAGAACCACTGGCGGCCTCAATGGTCTAGGAGCGAAACTTGTAAATGTATTTTCGACAGAATTTATAGTTGAGACTGTCTATTCAGGTAAAAAATACATACAGACCTTCCAATGTAATATGTCTAAGAAGAATAAACCAGTGATAACCAATACAAAAAAGGACAATTACACTAAAATATCATTTAAACCTGATTATGCCCGCTTTGGAATCTCGCAAATGTCTCACGATACCATTTGCATATTAACTAAGCGTGTATACGACATATGTGCAATTACACCGAACAACGTAATTGTCCAACTCAATGGGAAAAAATTGAACATCAAAAACTTCTCTGATTACATTTCAATGTACATTGGAGACAAAAAGACTGTACCCAGAATAATAAGCGAACAAAATAGGTGGCAAGTAGCATTTAGTCCAAGCAACGAATTCAAGTGTATTTCTTTTGTAAACGGAATTTCAACTACAGACGGAGGAACTCACGTAGAACACGTTGTATTTCCGCTTGTTAAAAAACTAACAGAAATTATTCAAGAAAAACATAAGAATGTTACTATCAAACCAAATTACATCAGAGAAAACATTTTCGTATTTATCAACTGTAAAATTGAAAATCCTGTATTTTCATCACAAACAAAAGAAAAAAATATAACCAAAGCGTCAGACTTTGGTAGCAAATTTAATTTAACGGATGAGATTGTTAAAAGTGTTCTAAAACTCGGTATTATTGATAACATTCTTGCTCTTGCAGAAGCCAAGGAAAAGAAAAATATTTCAAAAACAGATGGAAAGAAAACTAACAGAGTTATTATTCCAAAATTAGATGACGCCAATAAGGCAGGAACAAAAGAATCTAAAATGTGTACAATCATCTTTACAGAGGGAGACTCAGCAAAAACGACGGCTATATCTGGACTTTCAGTTGTTGGCCGCGACTATTACGGCGCTTTCCCTCTTAAGGGTAAGATGCTAAATACACGAACTGCCACTTATTCACAGATGGCAGGAAATACTGAAATAAACAATATCAAACAGATTCTTGGTCTACAAACGGGTAAAAAATATAAATCTTCTTCAGAACTAAGATATGGCAGAATTCTTATTATGACCGATGCCGATACAGATGGATTTCATATTAAAAGTCTTCTAGTTAACTTTATAAGTCATGGATGGCCAGAACTTCTTAAAGAAGACTTCATAAGTTCTTTGGTAACACCCGTTATCAAACTCACTAAAAGAAACCAGGTAATCCCTTTTTACAATCTAAATGACTACAAAGAGTGGAAAAAGACTAATAATGTCGCAAACTTTAAAGTAAAATATTACAAGGGTCTTGGTACGAGCACTCAACAAGAGGCTAAAGAATACTTTAAATCTATGAAAACTCTCGATTACAAAATTAATACAGCGGAAGACTCGAAATCTTTAACATTGGCTTTTACAAAGACAGAAGCCGATGCACGTAAAAAATGGATCTTAGAAAGTATTAAGTGTCCAAGAAGCATCGATTATAATATTAAGGATGTTTCGGTAAAAGATCTTATCGATAAAGAGCTCGTACTATTTTCTATTAGCGATAATATCAGAAGCATCCCAAGTCTTATTGACGGAATGAAACCTTCTCAGAGAAAAATTATATATGCCTGTATCAAAAGAAATTTGTATTCAGAAATCAAAGTTTCTCAATTGTCTGGATATGTATCAGAAAAGACCAATTATCATCACGGAGAAAATAGCTTAATGGATACTATCATTTCTCTCTCTCAAAATTTCGTGGGTTCTAATAATATTAATTTACTCGAACCCGTTGGACAGTTTGGAACACGATTACTCGGGGGTAAAGACGCCTCTAGCCCGAGGTATATCTTCACACATTTATCCAAGGAATTCAAAAAACTTTTCAATGAAGAGGATAATGCCATATTAAACTATCTAGAAGAAGATGGAGACTTGATTGAACCATCGTTTTATGTCCCCACACTGCCTCTACTTCTTATTAACGGAGCGTGTGGTATCGGAACAGGGTTCTCATGCGATGTTCCATGTTTCAACCCTGATGACATTAAAAAAAGACTAATGGACCTCGTGATAGATGAAGACGCAGATATTCCGGAAATGATGCCATGGTATAAAGGTTTTAACGGAACTATTATAAAAACAGATACAAATAAATGGGTTACCCGAGGAAGATATACTGTAAAGGGTAACATTATAAATGTAACCGAACTGCCAATTGGGACATGGACAGACGATTATAAATCGTTTCTAGATAAACTAGAAACCGATGGAACAATTTTTGGTTATATCAATGAATCTACAGAAACAATTGTAAACTTTACTATCAAATGTCCCCTAGAAAATGTTATAGAATGGACACAAAACAATGAAGTTTTAAAAAAACTAAAACTGATCTCACATTTATCGGCGAATAATATGTATGTATTCAATGAAAAAAATGAAATAGTTAAAATGGAATCGCCAGAAGAAATAATATTCCATTTCTGGAGAATCAGAAATGATTATTATATTAAAAGACAGCAATACATTTGCAATAAACTACACAACGAACTAATTACATTAAATGCCAAAATAAAATTTGTTAATGAAATCATTGACGATAAAATAGTAGTCTTCAAACAAAAACTAAGTTCAATCATAGAACAATTGGAAACGGGTAAATACCCAAAATTTTCAGATTCATATGAATATCTTATAGGGATGAAAATCCATTCATTTTCTAGCGATACAATCGAAACACTCACTAAAGCACGCGACAAATTAAATCAAGAATATATAAAGTATAAAAATTATTCCCTAAGGAATTTATGGGAAAACGATTTGTATTAAAATTAAAAAAAAAATATTATATTATATTATATTAAATTAAATGAAAACTATTATATATGCTGTTGTAATAGCAATTGTCTCGTGGATGATTTTTGGTAGTATGAATGAATTAACTTCGGCCCACAATGAAGGTGGTTGCTGCGGTAACGACGAGTGTGGTAGAAGTGCCTTCACTAATGTGATCTGGTGGGCTAATCTAATGATTGCAATTATCGCTACAATTATCTCTCTTCACGGTGCCGCCAAGATGACACCCCAGGGGCGCGCTCTCCCCGATATCCCCTTCCTCCCAGTTTAATATAACAGGCGCATGATCGCTTGATAGGGGTATCCCTTCATTATTTTCACCAATATATTTTAAACACTTACTGGAAACATGATTAATATTCTTAGTGAAGAAATAATCAAGTCTCCATCCTTTGTTTCTATTTCTCATTCTAGACATTCCATTTTCCTTTACCTGCCGAGGGTCCCACCAAGTATAAACAATCTCACATTTCATCGTATCAATAAAATTTAAACTTTTTATATCTTCAATAAATTTATGTTCGTGTGGATATGTACCGGGTCCTGGTTTACATTTACTCTGATCAAAATGTGTCTCTGTCGCTACATTAAGATCCCCGCATAAAATTACCCTACCCGTGGTGTTATTTAAAAAATTATATAGTTTATCATTAAATTTAATCTTATTTTCATAATTTGTTCCGGAATTTGGAGCATATACTGTTATCAATGTTATATCATCAAATTTCATGATTATAATACGACCCTCGAGGTCTTCATATCCAGGAATCTGTGTTTCAAAAACGCATGAAATGCGTGTTTTGTAAAATATACACGTACCCGAATATCTATCGGATGCTCTGGCGCCATCTAATTTAGATTCATTAAAATACATTTTGTATCCGGGGATGTTTATTATACCAGACTTAAAAATAGAACAACGGGTTTCCTGTAGACAAATTATATCCGGATCATATTTGAGAAGAGAATCCATAGCACTACCATTAAGTGGCCAAAGTTTGTCATCTTTCTTAAGTTTGCTTGAAATTAAGTCATTAAAAATACGAGAGCGCACTCCATTAACATTCCAGGTCACCACTTTCATTGAATTACTTAAATTAATCTATTATATCTTTATTAGGATAAGAAGTTTTTTGTAATTAATTTATTACTCTGTAAAAACAAATTTTTTTCATCTGTATTATCTGTAAATAAAATTGGTCTCTGACCCTTTGGATTCCAAAGTTTGGTTATAAAATTATAAGCATCTTGCCAAGGTTTACAATTGTGTGTAAAAATACATATACAATGACATTTAGTCTTAAGAATATCCTCAATTTCATGGATACATTTCAACAGATCAACGTATGCATTCAAGGGTAAATCGTTATTTTTAGAAGTTTCTAGATTTATATATAATTTATAAATTTCGTTATTACTATGAATATTTTTCCATGTATTTTTAAAATAAATTAAAAATTCTTCAAATCCTTCGGGATTATAACCTTCATCTGATAATAAATTTACTGTAAACATTTCAGTTGTTTTGTTTAAAATTATTTTGATATATTCCCTGTTTAAAATATATATCTCGTCGTTCATTATAATATATTATGTATTATGTATTATATTTTATCTTTTTGATGCGCGAAATTACGTTTTTAAATCAATATTAAGATCTTAATATTGTATTGTACTGTATTGCATTGTATCTATAGTCTTAATTAATGACATCAATTGAAAGTATCTGGAAAGACATTGATACACTTGTAAATGAAAATGAAAATGTAAATGAAAATGTAAATGAAAATGAAAATGAATTGTGCATGTGTTATCATTCAAATTTACAACTTGATCATAAACATGGTATTCAAATATGTCTAGACTGCGGAACTGTAATATCGTCTAAAATTTTTGAATGTTGCGAATGGAATACTTATAAACAGGATGATGGTTCTTTAACTAATGCTTCACAAAGAGGAGATGCTTATACATCCGATAATCCTTATGATAAAAACGGAACAATACCAGGATTTGCCGGCAAAAACTCGTTTATGATGAGAATGCATTACCAGCAGACTTTTAGTCATAAACAGAAAACATTCTGGAATATTTCAGAAAAGTTTCAGAATTATTGCACCCTATTAAAAATTCATGATTGTGTATTGCCCGTTGCTAAAGATATGTGGCATATCTGCATGGAATCTGGGAAATTAACTAGGGCTTCTGTGAGAAATGGTCTCATAGCGTCATGTCTTTATTATGCCGGCGTTTATAAAAATCTTCCGATAGATAGACAATCTATAATAGATCTCGTGGATGGAACACAAAAAGGATTTCTTAAAGGAGAAAAAATATTCGTTGAAATCATGGAAACCACTGATCGATACAAACACATCGGAAAAGAAAAAATAAATATAATAGAAAACGATTCGTTTGTAAAATATGTAAATAAATTAGATTTACCTTTTAAAACATGTGATATATGCAATAATTATTACACAATGTATAAAGATAAACTAGATTCAGTGACGCCTAAATCGGCTACCGCTGGAATTCTATTTTACGTGATTAAAAATAACTTACAACTCAAAACGCCTAGCAAATCTATGGTATCAAGAGAAACAAGTGTTTGTATTCCTACGATAAATAAAGTGATTGCAATTTTAGAAAAGATTTAAAAAAATAAATTATAAATTATAAATTGTAAATTACATACTATACAATGCTACTCTATGCCGGATTTAATATGCTATTTGGAAACTCTATAGTATCTAAATGTACACCTCGGTGTAATATATATTGCGAAGAAGATTTAAATCTTTCATTAATTCCTCCTTCGGGAGGAGAATTAAAACTTTTAACTAATTTAAATGCAGAAAGTTGGTCTTATAACTGGATAATGATGATATCATCCGATAACACGGGCGAATACGATGAACACTATTACATGGATCTATTTAATATGAGAGGATTGGCGAATATGTATACATCTGAAAAATACTTCTACATGGGATTTTTCCCAGATAGTAAATTTTGTAACAATGGTCCTAAGTATATCGGGCTTTTTGAATTAGATTACATTAATAAAGTTCTTGATACAAAAATAATAGTTGAAAATCCTCATTACATCGATGACGATTCTACCTTTCATAAATTCAGAGACGCGGTTAAAAAAATAAGCGATGAATCACAAGTAACACTCAATTATATGGGGCTAAATAGACCGGGACAAATAAGATTTTATTACTTATGGAATTTAAATTAAAATATATTGCTAATGGTAAATATGGGAGAAGATATAAATATAGATATTGATTTATACGAGTTTTATAAAGAACGGGTGAGTAATAGTAAAATATTTCACGGTGCCCAAGAATTCTATATTTTACTTAGAATAGCATTAGCATGTGATGTTGTACATGATTTTTTAGAACCACGTGGTAAACCCGGTGTTGCTTTATGGCTAAAATATTTAGGGGCAAATAATCAGAACTTTGTTACATATAAAAAAAACTTTCTTACTATTAATGCCAATAGAGTAATCAGTGATTGTGTCCATTGTGATTTACTCGATACAATTTTAACATCCTGGTTTAATTTGAAAGGTTCTAATACACTTGAAAACATAATCAGTTTGTTTAATAGTGAAAGAACAGCAAAGGAAACTATAGATAAAATACATGTTATTTTAGGAATACAAGAGCAAAACACCATGGAAACAATGGTCATGCCAAATAAATGTAGTAATTTTAGCGTTTTAGATCTTATGAAAGCTTTTACATATTCAAAACCTGGTACAGAAAGAAAATCTTCAATTACCGATTATAATTTAACCATAGACACAACTAGTGATAAGACTAACTTAACTCCATTTCTATCTGAACTTATGAACCGTTTGTATAAAACAAAAAATCTTTGTCTTAATTTAAGCGATAGAATAAAAGTTATTAATACTTATGCAACAGATTATGACGCATCTAATGAAAATGCATTATCTAAAGTTTTTAAAAGTTTGGGACTCGCTGAAAAATACGAAAATACATTATTTTTTAATATAACTTGTTCAAATCATACCGTGTTTAAAGGATACTTAGGAGATGAACATGGAACTATTAGATTGAAAATAAATCAGTATTTCAATCAAATATTTACAAATAATTTAGTAAGTTCGCCAAATGGTTCAGATAGTGTTAACGCTATTACAGAACGAATGCTTATGTCTTATAATGCAAATGCTAAATCTCAAGAACTGTTTAATTTAACAATTTTAAAAACAATGGGAGACTTCTTGCAGATAATGACTCATTTAGGTCTTAAAAAATCGCAACCCAATGCTGTTAATATATTTATCTCATTTGATATAATCTGTGCTAAGATAGCAGGAATGTTTGATCATGCCGTATTTTATGAAAAAAAGTTTACATCAGAACAAGATAAACTTTCGGGGGGGTTATACGCATTTTACACATTGGATCAATATGCCAATGTTTTAGAAGCACTGGAACGGCAAGTAGAAGCAAACCGGCTGCACGCACAGCGGCGGAAACGTGCACGCAACGGTTTTGGTAAAAAGAAGCCAAAAGTTAAAAATATATCTATCAAGTCTTTAATGACTAAATTAAAGAGCGTAGGTATTAAAATTACTAGAAAACGAGGAAAGCGTAGAGTATATCTTTCGCGCCCTGAACTAATTAAAAAAGCAACTGCTTTTAGAAAATTACAACTTCGTGCTAAAAATCTTAAAATCCGTATTATGTATAAGAACAGGAAAGGCAAATACGTTTATAAAACAGCAAAAAGACTGACGTCTGACATTAAAAAGAAAATGAAAAAACCTGTTAAGAAATCTAATAAAAAACCTGTTAAGAAACAAATGAAGCAGAAGTTTGGATGACCCATGGCGGCACCGAGTCCCGAAGAAGAAAACAGAATGTTCTTCGGATGAGGTACGCGTAAATTATCTAGACAGTAAATTACTTACAACTACAACATATTTGTATCACAATAAAGATTCGATATGACAAAAATTGATCAAATCTTTTCGATTTTTTGAGAAAAAGAATCTAATTTAAAATGTTAATTTATATTAACGATGAGCGATTGTTTGCAATATTATTACGACAATCCAGAAGACGCAGAGAAATATAAATTATCATGTGATTATAAAAAATTTCCAGAATTTAACAATCCAGATGTATATACTCATTCCAGGATGCTAAACTTTATTAGAACTAATTATTCTTCGGAAGCGTTTCCCGAGGACTCTCCATTTGAATTTAAAGAAGATTACATAGATCTTTCAAATGATGACATATGTAAGGCAACTGATATGTCATTGGGTCCGCAGCAAAAATTCATGGGTCAACTTATGGGTCCTAATACAGACTTTAACAATACTCTAATTTTCCATGGTCTTGGTTCAGGTAAATCTTGTACTAGCATTGTTATAGCCGAAGCACTTAAAAATGCAACAAATGAAAGGGTAATATTCGCCGTTCCTGCTCCATTAGTCGATCAGTATTATGAGGAAATTTCAGGGGAGATAAGAAATGGAAAGTTCTTTTCATGCCCTTCATTTTGTCTTGTTAAAAACGGGGGGAAATCAGAAAGAGACTTTTACATCTCGCAGCAGAATAATGCAATGCTTCTTGCAAAGATGAAAACTCTTCGTCGAGAGGAAGATAAACTAACAGAAATTGAAGAAACTGAAGAAATATATAATGAAAAAAAATTTAGAGATCAGCAAAACAAGGTTAATATTGAAAGGAAAAAGTACAACGATTATCAAAAAAAATTAAGAGATACGATAAGAAGAACATTTGACATAGTGTCTCATCAAACTTTTGTTCAGAGTGTATATCGCACAGATAAAAAAACTGGTAATATGACTCGCGGAGAAAGATTAAAAGAAGAATCGGCTTTATTTAGGAAAAATGGTCTACTTATTATAGACGAGATACAAAGACTCGTTTCTGCAGATGGAACTTTTTACAAAAAGTTATACAATTGCATAAAGTATTATTTTCATCCAAGATTAAAATTGGCTCTGATGTCTGCTACACCGGTTTACGACAATCCATATGAACTCGCTCTTACAATAAATCTACTTCGCCCACGGATACCTTTCCCATTAAATGCCGCAGACTTTTATAGAAATTTTATAGGATCCCGACTAAATGACGAATGTATCCAGAGTAAAGACCCCGGATTCCTTTCAGAAAACTCTTGTATTATCAATAAAGACTTGATGAGTTACATATGTTCTGGGTATGTGTCATATTTCAAAGGAGGCAATCCAAATGCTTATCCTTATAAAAGAATTATTACAATGGAACATGCTTTTTCTCAGCGGCACAAGCAAGAATATATCGAGGCTCTAAAATCTGATGTATCGAAAGATAAGAATTTTGAAAATGGACAGGATCAAACCAATGCATACGAAAATTTACTTTTAGGTAACATGGCATCAGATTTAGAGGAAATTGTATCTGGGATGTATGTAACTACACAACAATATTGCAATATTGCACTACCAAAGCATGGTACAGAAATAAATAAAACATCGGAGGACAAAAAAAAATCACTATCCATCTTTAAGGATATGATTAAATATCAGAATTTCACATCTGTAACTCAAGTCGTAGAGTACGTCAAGCAGTTTTCTGCTAAATTTGCTAGTATAATAGAATTGACTCTAAACACTTCTGGCCCGGTTTTTATATTCTCAAATTGGTTAACATACGGCGTCGAACCATTAAGTATAATTCTAGAGGCTTGCGGTTTGGGTAAATTCGGTTCAGACAAAACAGACAAAATGAAGTATTTTATTTGGAGTTCAGAAACAAAAACAAAAGATAAAGACGGAGTTCTTATTAACAGAGCAAGAAACACCTTCAATTCATTACAGAATGCAGATGGAAGTCTTTTAAAAGTCATATTAGGTACCCGTTCAGTTATGGAGGGTGTTTCTTTTAAAAATGTAAAACAGGTACATATTACAGACCCTTGGTGGAATGAATCCAGAATTGAACAAATTTTAGCGCGTGCTTCCCGTTACTGTAGTCACTCTAATTTACCTTCTAATGAACAGTATGTTGATATTTACCGTCATTACAGTGTATTACCATCTGATGGTAGTGACGCTGATGTAGCAAACATGCTTTTAGAAGTAAAAGGAAATTCTAGTTTTTGGGAATTGGATTCGCTTTCTATAGAACAACGAATGCTTATAACATCTTTAAAGAAAAATTCTATCAACAAAGACATTGAAATGCTTCTCAAGAATTGTTCTATAGACTCTGAGATTAATAAAAATGGTAATCTAATTCGTTTAGAAGAATACGTAAGTCCAGTTTCTGGGGGCATGTATCAAATATACTATAAAAATCCGTCAAATTTAAAAATGTATATTCGTGACGATATCCCAGAAACCGTAACATTTACACAGGTTTACTCAAGAGAATTTACTTATCCTAGAAAGGATTTAAGTTTAACATTTGCCGAAGCGGGTCCCGATGACAGTGGAGTACTTAAAATTTATGATGATGAACCTGAAATTATTGACGATGAAATGATAAACAGTGATTTAATCATGCGAGAGAATGTTGAACCTTGGAACTCAGATGTACCCTTTGAGAATATTCCAGCCATCGGCGACCTCAAAGAAGAATTATCCCGTATTAAAAATAATTACGAATTGCTTCCGCAAATCCGAAAGTTCATGTTCAATGAACGAGGTACAGATCTGGTATCTTTCCCAGAGGATAAAAATTACACCCGGAAATTTGCCAATTTATCAAATTCAATAAGGGAATTGGCAAAACAAGACATCTCATCTGGTCTCAAAAAAGAAATAATTGAAAAATTTACAAAAAAATCTAAAAAACAAAAAATAAATGCGGCTGTATTGGAATTAGTTTATAAGTACAATGTTTATACTGAGGATCATATCGAGATGTTACTTGAAATAGGAGGAACAGACCCTCAAAGTATATTTGATACATTAAAAGAGGCCAAGTCTAAAAATTAAATTATAATGTATAAAAAAATAAAATAAATTATAATGTATATATAAAAAATGAGTAGCGTTACGTCAAATTTTTTCGATGATAAGACGCCAGAATACATAATTAACTGGATGTTAGATAAATTAACAGAAGAACAGATTAAAACATGTCTTGACCAGGCTGGTATCCCTAACACCGATGCAATACGCCGCCCCGAAGAGCCCGTGTCACCAAAACCCACTTTTGTACCAGGGTCCCCAGGCGGATCGGGTTCGGGTTCGGGTTCCGACCCCGCTCCTCCAGTAACCATGGAACTTGATAGAATGAGACGTATGTGCGAAAACAGATTAGTTCTTATTGAAGACGTTTCAGGTGGTTCAGTTTCATATTATGAATTTGGTCCAGACGAAGGCGGAGACTTAAAATGGGGCTTTAAGCAGACTATCTCAATACAAAATTTTATTAGTAATATTTGCAATGAAGAGAAAAAATCTGGAGCAGACGAGATATTAGATCTTGACATTGAAGAAAAAAAAGAACTGGCACCAGGTCTTGTAATAAATGACCAAGTACCCCCTGCTGTTAAACAATTAGCGTCAGATTATTATATACTCGGCCTACCACAGCCTTTACTCGTTGAATTATTAAACCCAGTTGAAGTTTCAGACCCTAGTACGACTATTGTATATGATCGAGAGATTTCAGATACAATTAAAATACAGTTAGATCTAGAGAAGTTCTTGGCTGACAAATATGGCGATATGTATGCCGCCGGAATGACTAAATTTCCAATATTTGTATTTAAAGTAGATGACAAAAAAAAATTTTTTACATTTCTTTAACTCTAAGAGATGATAACACATTTGGATTTTTAGAGAAAGTTGCTGGACCGGCTTTATTTATACCTAAAATTAAGAAGGAATTGAAAGAATTGATGATTAAGGTTACGGCGGCAGAACTAACAGGTTGGTCTAAACCAATTGATTACGCACAAGAAATAGATACAGCATTAAACAATTGGTCTAGTATAAATTCCGAGAACAGAGATACATACGATAAAATATTGGTAAACTATAACCCCGCTAGACTCGCGGAGATCAAACAATCCAGTATATCTTCTTTTGGCGAAATGATATACAAAGAAAATTATTCTGATGAACCAGAAATGAATACATATTTCTCGGGAGTCAAACCATCTCCAGTACGCCCCGACCCTTCATATAAAAATGCAAGGGATTTAGATATAGATGAGTTAAACGACCGTATGATAACTTTATTTGGAAAAGAATATGCGGAAACACATGAACCTGTTATAACCTATAATAAGTTTGGAGTAAGAACTGTTCAATATAGAAAAAGAACAGGTCCTAGACCTATATTAGACGCTAAGAAGTGGACACGCGAGGATGTGCCCGTATTTGACGAGTTTGGTACGGGTTCCGAAAATTTCGATTTATTTTGATTTTTTTTTACTTGGACCCTTTCGTCTAGATATCCCCGTTTTAGAAATTCCCCTTAAAATAGAATCTACATTTGGAGAAACATTAAAATCGTTAAATAAATTTGAAATCTGTTCTGCATCAAATCTGGTAGCCATTTGTAATAAAGTCTGTTCTTTTGACCAGACTTGATATGCATCATTATATTCTCTTATAAAATTTACAGTTGTTTTAGATAAATTATGTTGCCAAGATGCAGCGAAACTGTTCATATGTCCGTGAAAAGCATCCGGATCCGATATGTATTTTTTCATTTTTTGGATATATTGATTAGTATCGGGGTTAACTGTTATAGAATTTATTACATTAATAGCATAAGGTTCCATTTGTTTATTAATGTAATATATTATATTAATTTATTAAGAAATATTAAAATCTGTAATATTTTTACTTTACCACCCGCCGAGTCTTAGCTGCATGTTCTGTATAAGTCAGTGACAGGCCTGCCAAGTTCGGTGGGCTGACATCACCCTTAGAGCATCCACAACCATTGTCTCCACCTGAGGAGACGGGATTAAACGTATAAAAGTCAAAGTCCCAACAGTTGTTGTTACACAACTGCCTGACAGTATCCTCATCCTGTTCCAAATGATCTGAGCCTCTCCACCCATTCATATTCCACCTGGTATTCGCTGGCCATCCATTGCGTGCGATGGCGAGAGAGGGTTGCGTCGGGGTTGGAGTGTAGGGTTGGGCGATCGGGCGAGAAGGCTGAACAGGTTCTTCATAGTCGGGGGGCATTACTGCGGCTTCAATGGATTCTCCGAGGTCTTGCGAATCTGTCATCGAAGATTCTCCGAGGTCTTGCGAATCTGTCATCGAAGATTCTCCGAGGTCTTGCGAATCTGTAGTTGAGGCAGGGTTTTTATATAAATATAATGTCAATGCAGCGCCTACAACTATTAATATCAGTAAAATGGCTAATAATTTTTTTTTCCTATCCATTCTTTTTTAATTAATATTACAATTTATTTTTTTTTAATGTTAATTAATTTAAAAATACATCCTTATACATCCTTATACATCGTGATGGATTCTCTTGAAATTTCATACATCGGATCAGCATGCGGAAAAAATATTTATGAGCCTAGAAATAAAACAATTATGTTACTTCTATGCCGAGAATATCCCAAATTATTCAAGGATAAGATGATTCAGAATGGAAATATTCGGCCTCTAGAAGGGATGTCTTTAAAGAGACCAATTGAAGATTCTTATAAGATGTATTCGAATTCTGTTAACGACCCGAAAGATTTTAATTCAATTGAAAAAAAGGTAATCGACGAAATTAAGACAAAGACAATAGGTATAACCGATTCCGAAATTGAAACTGCTCAACGCGTTATAAGGGACAGTCTCAAAAAAGATTGCGGGAAAAATACGGAAAAAACTGTAATTCAAAATTCTAATTACACCAAGGGCAACAATAAATTATGGCATTATAGAGATTCTAACCACAATTGGAAACTCAAAGGTTTTCACGATGCCACGGATAAAGACATGATTGTAGAAATTAAAACAAGAATGAAAAAAGAAAATATCAGAAAAAATGAATACGATCTATATCAACTATTTGGATACATGCTTGTTATGGGTAAAACAAGGGGGATGATATCCCAAACATATTCGGGGGAAACTTACAATAGTACTATAGAAAACGAATATGAATATGGAATTATAGACACTAATGAAGATAAATGGAACGAAAAATACATTAATTTTTATAAAGAATTAAATGATTTTTTCAAAGATGTCAATATGTATTCAACCAGTGATTTCGACATTTCAAATGTTATGAAAAATGGAAAGATTTATGCCGAATACGACATTCATGGAAAATTTCACAATGTAGATCCAAAATACGTAAATATATTCAAAGCTCTGTACTAAACTCCCCATCGTCAGTAATTCTCTTAACGATTACTTCTGGATACTGAATTATTTCTAAAATTTCAATTGAAGAATTCTGTCCGAATGCTCGAGATGAATCAGTCTTAACATTTATTAAATTTTTACCTAAGACATCAAAGCAATTGTTTGAAACAATCTGAAGATCTATATGCTTAAAAAAATCGTAATTAAGTTTAGTTGTGACAGTGTTATACGCATTTGTTATAATATCAGGCTTATTTTTTCCAGATTGTAGCCATTGTGCTACATTTTCTTTATTTTTATACATTTCTTCCATAGAAGCCATTGGACGCGTGGCTATATTAAAATTAGTAAATAATATTTTATCAAATTCCACAAACAACGGTCTTTTAGATAAGATTTTACCTCCGTCATTTCCTGGCTTCCAATATATATTTCTATTACAGTTAAAAATTTTTTTATACATTATGTCATCTTTTTTTTTAATGTATTGTTTCATAAAAGATAAGTCATTGCCATGATAATAACTTAATAATTCATGTTTACCCAATAAGGATATAACTCTACCGGAATACATTTTGGCCTTAGAATCAAAAAGATTTATTAATTTTATTAATTTAATTTCGTCGGGCGACATTATGTATTCTCTACTAAGAGGAGGACTCTTAGAACTCTTGCCAGATAATGTATTGCCCATTTGGATAACGCATGTATCTTTTCCTACCCAATTGTTGTCTTTTACAACATTTGCCAGTTCTAACGATTTTAAAAGTACTTCTGAATCGCCTCGAAGGTCTCCGATGACTATTATTTTTTTGTTATCCATTTACAGTATACATTTATAAAATGTATTTTATTTACTTATTAAAAATTTCATTGAGTTTCTCCTCTTCTGGAAAACCAATTATATATTGATTATTATTGTAAATAATACTAGGGAAAAACTCGCCGACATTTTTCATAAGTGCCGTTGAACCTTCAATTATTGACGCCCTCTCCTCCTTATCTAATTGAGAAAACTTTTCATCAAATGTAAATGTGCCATCATCATTCATTAAAATTTTAATGTATTCATTTTTTGCCGTCTCAAGATACGGATCTAATTTTTCACACCAGGGACATCCTTTTTTCGATAATATTATTACTTTATTAGACCTGATATTCAATTGAAATGGTTTCTTTTTCTTCTCAATTTTAAAACTGTTAAAGGTTCTTTTAATGAAAAAAAGAATTAAACCCGTTATAAGAACAAACACCAGACTAATTAACAACATTTAAAATAATATATATATATTTTATTACAGTTTAAAACTCAAATTAGAATTAAAACAAATGTTAAATTGTAATAACATGAATGTACTTGTAGTATGCGATTCATCGTGGGATAATTTTGCCGAGATGTCTAGAAGACTTACATCTAATAATATAGATCCAACTCATAGAATAAATGTATTCTACGGGAAACAAATGAAACATATCAACGCACTTTGTAGTAAAAATATGTTACAAGTGTATAGAATATGTATAAACACCAAAACATTCGTCGAAGATCTTCGCATGCGCCTACAATCTACGAAATTTTGCATTATATTTCACAATTTCACGGAATATAATACTATAAGCGCCGTGATTATTAACATTTGCCAAGAAAATTGTATACCTTATTTTGTTTTTTCGGAGCACACCGATAATTTTTTTTACAACGGAGATTTAATGCATACACGATTTAAAAAATGTATATTAGATGTACAAGATATCTCAATGAGAGAAAATATCCAATATAAACCAGACTTCGAAATAACATTTCCTATAGAAATAAACACATTAAAAGATTATTCGCAGATAGTGCACAAATTAAGAACTTCTTATAAAAATATAGATGACACTAAAGTAAAAAGAAGTACATTATTTATTGATGAGAAATGTCATAAACAGTACAATTACATCGAATACATGGCCAGTAAGAAAAAATGGTTAAAAGAAGTTATACCAAAGTAACCGTTAATCCAGTTGTTTTTTAGCACTGTATATGCCGTTTTTATACATATCTATTATAAATTTAGATCGTAATGTATTTAAATTAAGATAAACATTTACATCGACTTTGTTATCTATATTTATTATATATGTGCTATTTGGGAGTTCGCGGGTAAATATAGAACAAATTATTTGAAATGGATAGGATTTATCTTTATTATTTAATACTATACTGTAACCGCATATGTATATCTCCTTAGGGGGAGACCCGTATAAGTTTTTGCAACATCCATCAACATACAATTTATTGTTTATTTCTATAGGTTTAAATAAAAAAGGTATACTCATAGATGCCTTTAAAGCATCTTTTAGTTTAATATTGGGATGCGATTTATTACTGAAACACGTGTATTTATTATCTGTTATGCAAGTGGTGTATATATTAACATTCACTTCAGTTGCATCAGAAAACTGTTGTAAATTTATATCCGAATTGTATTTATCTGTCACCAAATTAATTAATGTATTTAAAAGTGAATCATCTATTAGTCCGTTTTGAATATTGGTAAAATCATATTTTACTATTTCTTCGAGTTTAATCTTTTGGAACATATTTATCATACGCAGAGGTTCTGTTCCAGAAATATAAAGTGTTCCTATTAATGCACCTATGCTAGTACAATATAAATTTTTAAGATCGAGCAATTTTTTTTGATGAATATACTCCAGTGCTCCAATAAAATGAACCCCTGAGTATCCACCTCCCCCTATGAAAAGATCATTCATTTAATCTAAAGAACAGTTTTTTTAATCAAAATATCTACGTATTTATCTTTGAATTTTAAGAGATAATTATAATTAGATTTCCATTCATTGCCGTGACCAACACCACTCGACATCGAGTGGGCTAATTCATGTAAAAGGGACTCTATTATATGTTCAGGTGGATAATATTTTCCATTATCGTCAAATAATTTAATTCCTATTTCTCGACCCTTATCATAATTCCATGCTAGAATATTATCGTCTTGTTCTATTAATTCCTTATAACTTGTATTTTGTAACTTCTTACGCAATAGATTGCCGCGGTTTGCTTCTATATCATACGTTAAGTCTATAGAAATGACGCGAAGAGTGTCTAAGATTTCGGCCGCATGAATGTCACTGGCTCTGTAAGTCTTTCCAGATTTAGTCTTAAAAGATAAATTACATAATGTATAATTTGATAACAACAATACACAAAAAAATATAAATGGTATAATTAACCTTGACATTAATAATATGTTAGACAATATTTTATTTATTCTGGGAATAAAATCTTATGATGTATCTTTCCCATTAGTATCTAAGAAAGACATATTTAGAGACGAAAGACACATTTTCCCGTATGAAAATTTTAAATTGATGCATAAACTTAATCTATTAAAATATAAACCAAATGTAGACGAATTTACAATAGGTATATTACCCTCTGTATCAATAGAAACGAATGCATATTCTAAAATTTTTTACATCGGTTACACGCTTTATTTCATTTTAGTTAATACATTATTATGGATGCAATGCGTTTATAATTTTAAATTGTGGATCGACACATCTGATATGCGTCATTTAGTATCCTTTTTAACTCACATTAATATACCATTGGTGCACATATGGTCTAAAAAGTATTTTATGTGTAATCATATGGAGAAAACGTTAAATTGTAAAAAATTTAAAACTATAATTATTACAGGATTTACGATAGTTTCTGTTCTAACAAATTTTATAGACATTTCAGCATTCAACAATGATTATATGTGGCCATCAGGTTTAACAAATAATGATTACATTTTCTATGCAATTATTATAATCGATTGGTTTTATTCAAGACTTCTTTGTTTTTTATTTTTATTTATAATTGTATTTATACTTAAGAAGCACATCTCGGAGATTGATAAACTGAAAGATGATTTAATGTCGCCCGAAGAATACTTTCTAGAGAACGCTTGTATAAATAATTTACTTATTAATATTTCGCATACAAAACATAGAATATCTAAAACTATACGTATATTAAATCCAATAATTTCGTTTACCGCATTTATAGGGGCAGCAAATTTATCTCTTTTTATAAGAACAATTTTGCCAGCCGATAACATTACATCCAGCAATGTATTCGACAAAGTTATACCCTTTGACAGATATCTTTTTGTTTGTAGTGTGATATACACTTTAATACAAATTTGTCTTTTATTTTACATATATTTATACGCAAGTAAAAGAGAATCTATATTAGATTATATCAAATCTTATACATTCGCTAAATCATTCTTATATAGATTACCAATAGATTCCTTAATTTCTAAAGAGACTAATATTGTAAACTTATCTACGACTTTTGATATTGCTAATTCAGTTGAGTGGTTAATACTATGTGATATCTTATCGAATAGATGGGTAGACTTCACTATTTTTGGCATATCGACGTCCGATGGAAAATTGATACTAAGGGGAATTACATTAGGCGGCGCGATATTATTTATCACAACATTTATTGCAAAATAATATTCAATTTAATACATTTTAAATACATTTAAATACAATACATATTATAACATATAATGGAAGCATTTATTCGCTCAGAAAGTACATCCGAATTAAAACAAATTACTTTTCAAGTATTATCATGGGATGCGGCTGACGAAACTGATGACCCAGATTGCGAATGCCCGGACACTCGGTATTTTATTTACGCATTTGGTGTAAATGAAAATTCAGAATCTGTATGCGTAAGGTTTGAAGGTTATAAACCTTATTTCTTTGCTCTTATTCCAGATAAATATCAAACCTCTTTTGATAATTTCAAGAGAAAAGAAGTTGAAAAATACATCAGAAATAAACTTTTTAGAAATAAAGAAGATCTCGAAAGTGTAACCGTTGTAACGCGTAAGAAGTACAAAGGATTTACTAATGAAAAAGAGTATAAATTTTTACGATTTGTGTGTAAAAATCTTACTACATTCAATAAAATCAAGTGGATTCTAAACCCAAAAGACACTCGTAGGCTACCCAAAATTTCAGCGATAAGTACAACGGATGCTTTAAAGTTTGAATTGTACGAATCTAACATTGAACCTTATTTTCGTTTTACACACAAGGCAGATATTCAAATGGCCGGCTGGATAACCGTGAGTAAAATTTGTTCATTTCCAGATATGTCAAGATGCCAACACAGTTATGCATCCAATTACAGTTGTGTTAAAAAATACGAATGTAATGACACATGTAATCTTACACTCGGAGCATGGGACATTGAGGCATTTTCACATTCATCGAGGTATCTCGGTATAAATGAATTTCCAAATCCAGAAAAAGAACACGACATAATTACACAAATTGGAACAAGTCTTTATAAATTCAACACTAAAGAAAAACTTAAGCATGTGGTAACTATCAAAAGTCCGATAGACAATGACTGTGATCCAGTAGAAGGTATTATCGTCGAAAAATACAATAGCGAGAAAGAACTCATCGAAGGCTGGGTTAAATTCATTCTAAAGACCGACCCAGATATCTTAGTTCAATACAATGGATACGGTTTCGATTGGAAATACCTAATTGCTCGAACTAAATTTCTAGGTATCGAGTATGTATTGGAAAATTTGAGTAGGATTACAGATAAGCCCGCGATTAAACAAGAAGATCAATTGAACACTTCCGCATACGGAGACAACACAATGGTTTATCTTAAGACATTTGGCATAACACAATTTGATATGATGTTTATAATCAAGAAAGAGCACAAATTGGAATCTTATAAATTGAATTCGGTTGCCGAACACTTCACAGGTGATAAGAAAGATGACCTTTCGCCAACAGATCTTTTTCATTACAATACATCCACCAAAGACAAGATTGCTCTAGTCGTAAAGTATTGCGCACAGGACACTTGGCTACTTATCGATCTTATGCTTAAACTACGAATTATGACAAATATGATTGGTATGTCTAATATTACTATGGTTCCGATGCAATACATCGAGTTGCGAGGCCAGCAAATTCGTGTTCATACCCAGATCGCCTATGAAACAAAGAAAGAAGGATATCTAATTCCCACATTAGATTACAAACCAAAGGATGACGCCGTCGACGAAGATGAAAAGTTTACTGGAGCAACAGTTCTTAGTGCTACGCCCGGTGCACATTTTGAACCTATAGCCGGTCTCGATTTCGCAAGTCTGTATCCAAGTATTATGATTGCTCACAATTATGACTATGCTACAATCGTCGAAGATCCGGAATTTGATAACCTCCCAGGTGTAGAATACTTCGACATGAATTGGGATGAAGATGAAACCGATGACGACGGTAATGAAATCAAAAGAAATGTGAATGTAAGATTTGTTCAAAATCGCACAGGTATCATGCCGATGATTCTTTCTCGACTTTGGAAAGAACGTAAGGCTATTCGAAAACAGATGAAAACACTATCACCAGATGAAAATCTTTATGCAGTTCTTAATGGCGTACAATTGGCTATTAAAGTTTCTATGAATAGCATCTATGGGTTTACTGGCGCAAAGTATGGACGACTTCCAAACAAACGAATCGCCGCGGCTGTAACAGCATGCGGCCGCGAAATGATTGCTCACAGTAAGAAGTGTGCCGAAGAATGGTACGACTGCGATGTAGTATATGGAGACAC
>VMHT01010898.1_pt1 | contig 22015 bp, 19 predicted proteins | sample 4693611 | NCBI WGS metagenome assembly VMHT01 (sample SAMN12280063, study PRJNA550983) | marine metagenome | isolation source: seawater sampled from same location over 5 years 0.02-0.2 micron viral filtrate | place: USA: collected off the coast of southern California halfway between the port... ...
AGGTTCATCAGGTACTTCAGGTACAAATGGCACTTCAGGTTCATCAGGTACAAGTGGTTCATCAGGTACTTCAGGTACTAATGGCACCTCAGGTTCATCAGGTACAAGTGGTTCATCAGGTACTTCAGGTACTAATGGCACCTCAGGTTCATCAGGCACCTCAGGTACAAATGGCACTTCAGGTTCATCAGGTACAAGTGGTTCATCAGGTACTTCAGGTACTAATGGCACCTCAGGTTCATCAGGTACTTCAGGTACAAATGGCACTTCAGGTTCATCAGGTACCTCAGGTACTAATGGCACCTCAGGTTCATCAGGTACCTCGGGTACTAATGGTACTTCAGGATCATCAGGTACCTCAGGTTCCTCAGGTACCTCGGGTACTAATGGCACTTCAGGATCATCAGGTACTTCAGGTACTAATGGTACCTCAGGTTCATCAGGCACTTCAGGTTCATCAGGCACTTCAGGTTCATCAGGTACTTCAGGTGTTATTAATATTACCAATTCGGGTAATAACAGAATACTTACAGACATTGACGGAGATTCTGCAAATGCAGAAGCTAACCTTACATTTGATGGTTCTACTTTAATAGTAACAGGTGATATTACTGGAAGTAACATCCGATCATCAAATCTGCTCTCAGGATATGATATAGTAGTAAATGCTGCTGGATCCGAAGCTTCTCCTGTTATTCGACTTAACGATACTAATACAGGACTATTTGCCCCCAACCCAGAAGCTATAGGTTTTACATCTAATGGGACTAAAAGACTTGATATAACTAACGGTTCAACTAATTTCACTAATAACAATGTTACAATGGAATTAGCTGATGGTGATGGAGCTGTCCTATCAGTAACTAACACATATTCAAGTGTTACTTCAGCTGATAGTTTTGCCGTAAAAGCTGTAGGAAATGCAGCAACAGGAACACCAGGTTCTCAAAATAAAGCTTACGCAGGACACTTTACTGCAGGTAATACAAATGGTGCTAATCCAGATACAATAGCATTATATGCTCAAAGTCATGAAGACGGAGCACCAAATTCTTATGCTGCTATATTCTCAGGATCTACGGGTGGTGTTGTTGGTATTAATACTGTAGAACCCACAGTTGAATTAGAGGTTAGTGGTGATGGTAAATTTAGTGGTGCCTTAGAAATAGGAGGTATATCAGATGTCTCGGCTTCAATTGCTGCTGCCAGTGCCAGTGGTGGTGGAGGAGGGGGTTCAAGTACATTAGCTGGTCTTTCAGATGTTAGTTTTTCAAGTTTAGCTGATGGTGATCTAATTAGATATAATGGTACTGCAGGTGAGTGGCAAAATACAAACTTAGGATTAACAGTAACACCATCAATGAGTTTTGCAAACGAAGTTTTTGCTTCTGGAGAAATAACAATAACAAATTCTGCTTCTTACGATGATTTATCAATATTTTGTCAAATTAAATCTGGAAGTGTTGTAGTAGTCCCAAATTCAAGTATGTCTTTTAATGAATCTACAGGTAAAATAACATACATAGATCTAGGAAATGAGGCTTCAAGAAGCATTGAACTTAAAGTGCAAGATTTTGGAGATTTGGAGAGCGAAATAATAACAGGTAGTTATATGAAAAAAAATGCCAATTTTAGATATTGGAAATTAAACTATGACTCTCAAACAGCATCGGATCATACTTACTTAAGAAACTTTAGATTATATGATGGTGTTAGCCGAGGAGGAAATGCTTATCCTTCTAATATGACATCAAATAATGCTCCATCTCCATATTCTGCTTCTGCAAATTATTTATTTAATTCTACTTATGATTATTTTAAAGCATTTGATAGTAGCATAGGTACAGGGTGGTGGACATTGGGATCTGATACCGAAGGTAAATTTATAATTATAGATTTGGGCACAGCTCAAACTATAAATAGTGTGTTAATTCAATTTAACCAATCTTTCTTCGCAGTAGATAAACTTTCAGTATTAGGAAGTAATGATGCTAGTTTTAGTAGTCCAATAGCTTTTATTTCTAGTGCTTCTGCCCCTGGCGGCACAGAAACGGAACTTTTGAAAATAACAATTAGCTAAAATGGAAGAACAGTGTAAGATTAAAATATTAGAATACGCTAATGAAGAAATGCAACGTAATGCTGCATTATTGGGCGAACATGAAGAATATGTAAATATTGTACTTACTTTACTTCGCGATGAATATCATAAACAAGTAGATGCAGGTAAAACTACATTTACTGTACCTACAGAAATTACTAATTTATTGAATTCCATAAAACCTTGGTAAAATCTAAAAATGATGTAGACTAAACTTTCATCATATTTATAAATAAATAACATGGCTGCTGGAAAATATAATTTTACTATTGAACAAGGTGCTACAGTAGATTTTGAAATAGCATATACAGACTCAAACAGTGATCCTATTGATTTAACTGGGTATAATGCAAGGATGCAATTACGCCCTTCTGCAGGATCCGAAACTGTATATTTAACTCTTTCTAGTAGTTTAGGACCCTGTGGTACTGGACTTAATATGAGTGGTTCGAGTGGTATTAATCCTCCTATTTCAGGCACTATAGGAATTTACATTTCAGCTGTGACTTCCTCACAATTAAACTTTGCAAGTGCCCAATATGATTTAGAAATAGCTTCAGGCAGTGGAAATTGTGCAGTAATAACACGTTTATTAGAGGGTTCAGTAAGGTTATCTAAAAATATAACTTTAGGATCATTTTAATGAGTACAGTAATTACTATTAATACTCCTGGTCCTCAAGGAATTCAAGGACCCCCTGGTGCAGATGGTTCTTTCTTTGGATCATCAGGCACTTCTGGTTCCTCAGGAACTAGTGGCTCTTCGGGTACTTCAGGAATAAATGGTACTTCAGGTTCTTCAGGCACCTCAGGTGTCCAAGGAACAGGAGGTTCTTCAGGTACAAGTGGATCTTCGGGAACAAGTGGATCTTCTGGTACTTCGGGTTCTAGTGGTACCTCAGGCACAAGCGGGTCTTCTGGTACTTCGGGTTCTAGTGGTACTTCTGGATCTTCAGGTACTTCAGGCTCATCAGGTACTTCAGGTGTAGATGGTGATTTATATACAACTACTTCTACAACTTTTATTACTATAGGTACTGGTGCTAAAACCCTTACTATAGGAACCGGATTAGCATATAGTGCGGCCCAATCTATTATTATTGCAAAGGATTCTTCTAATTCAATGGAAGGTAAAGTCACTTCCTATAATTCTTCTAATGGACAACTTATAGTTAATGTAACTACAACAACGGGCAGCGGTGATTATTTTTCATGGGATGTAAATCTTGCTGGAGCACCAGGACCTGCAGGTTCATCGGGTACTTCAGGTTCATCAGGTACATCAGGTTCATCAGGTACATCAGGTTCATCAGGTACATCAGGCTCATCAGGTACTTCAGGTACAAACGGTACTTCAGGTTCTTCAGGAACTTCAGGTTCATCGGGTACTTCAGGTGATGGCACTTCAGGTTCTTCAGGAACTTCAGGTTCATCGGGTACTTCAGGTTCATCGGGTACTTCAGGTACTAGTGGTTCCTCAGGTTCATCAGGAACTTCGGGTTCATCAGGTACCTCCGGTACAAATGGTACTTCAGGTTCATCAGGCACTTCAGGTTCATCAGGTACCTCAGGTACAAATGGTACTTCGGGTTCATCAGGCACTTCAGGTACAAATGGTACTTCGGGTTCTTCAGGTACCTCAGGATCATCAGGTACTTCAGGTGATGGTACTTCAGGTACTTCAGGTACTTCAGGCACCTCTAGTTTACAAATTGTAAGTGGGTCTGTAAATATTACTGGAGTTAGTAAACTAGAAATCTCAGGTAGTGGAGGATTGTTAACAAATTTAGGGGGAGGGACAGCTAGTTTAAACATTTCAAGTAGTGGAGGTGGAGGGGAAGGTACTATTACAGAAATAACAGTTGGTGCTGGTTTAGATGTCACTAATGGTACAGGTCCTGTAGTTGATATAGATTTAGATTTAACTGAAGTAATTTCATTTGATGGTAATAATAAATTACTTACATCAGATGCGGATGGAACCCTTACAGCAGAATCCTGGACAATTGCCTCAGATGATTTAACTACTACTGGAGATATATTATCTATTGGAAATATAACAAGTACTGGAACCATTTCTGCATCATCATTTTCGGGCGATGGATCAGGTTTAACAGGTACTAATGTAGCTCCTTTTCCATATACAGGCAGTGCTACTGTAAGTGGTAGTTTTATAGTAACAGGATCTTTAGGAATAACTGAAGGTACAACGTTTGAAGGAAATGTAATTGCAAATGGGAATTATGAAATTCAAGGAACACTTTCTTCAAGTATTGTTTCTACTCCTGAACTTAGTGTAGTGGGAGGTGGGGTTCCCACTATAATTTCTGATAGCAATTTAAATCTAAGTGCTAGCAATGCAGTGGCGATTAAAAGCCCTGTTTTAAGATTAACCCCAACTACAACAGGTTCTATTACTGCTCAAAATGGAGATATAGCATATGATAGTAATGATAATAAGTTTTATGGGTACGCTAATGGTGCATGGGTAGCATTCCACTAAAAATAGTATAAAAATATGCCTACTTATAGAAATTATGCAATAATAGCTCCTTCTAGAACTACCCGTGCTAGTTATGATGATAATATAGATAAATTTTTAGAAAAAGATACTAGTGGAGATAGTGGCCTTATTAGAGCTTTCTTCCCAGACAGAATAGTAACTGCATCTTCAGAAGATGCTTTACTCAGCATCCCCAATATTCGTTTTTATCAACTAACAGATAGTGAAGCTATTACCCTTGCAGGTACTTCAAGTATTAAATCTGTACCTAGATATTTTTCTCAAGAAGAAACCATAGTAAAATATCAAGTTTCTGCTTCTGTACCTTTTTCTCAATCATTAGATTTATTTTTTAAATCTGGAAGTGCTTTCCCCGATTTCTTCTCAGAAACTAGAATGCAAGATGCCACCGAACTTGATTACACAGGTTCTATAACAGGTTCTAGATTACCTTTAAATGCTACTTTTTATAGTGAATCTCAAGGATCTTTTTGGTATAATGGAGGTGAAGAAATACTTGAAAATTCCTCTTCCTATTCTCAATCTTTTTTAGATAGCTTTATAGAAGCTAGTATGTCTTGGGATAAAACTACGGGTTCTGTATTAATAGATGGAGTAAATGCTATAGGTTTAGAACTAGATGGTCCCCTTACACCTTGGTATTTAGAATCTCAACCTGCTTTTGATGATATTAATGATGTACAAACTCCCTTTGGGGGTGGGGGATTAGGATTTTATAATATTTGTCCTACTGTAAATGTAAGGTGGAGGAGAGGAGATGGAAGTGATAACAGCACAGCGTATTACACAGGTGATTTCCCTGGAAGTCAAAATGATACTAAGGGCCAAATGGTTAATTGGGGTTTATATGCACATGCAACTCCAAAAGAAGAGTTTGATTGGAGGATAATGTATCAATTAAATACTGATTCTGCTAGTATAGATGATAATGGTAATTATCCTTTAAAATCTACTTCTGTTAATTATAATTTTACTTCTACTGGAAAAAATGTAGATTTAATTATAATGGATACGGGGGTTAATACCCAACATCCCGAATTTAAATACTATGATCCTACGCTTTTCTCAGGTTCAGGAGGATGGGTGTCTAGAGTTATCAAAACTAATTGGACAGAGTATTGTCCCGAAATCTCAAACAATCTTTCCCTCCAAGGTGGCAGTTTTATAAGTTTATATTATGATAATATGAATTTTGAACATGGAACTAGTGTTGCCTCAAATGCTGCTGGAAGAACCCAAGGTTGGGCTAAAGAATCTAAAATATATGATTTAAATATTTTTGGTAAGTTAACACCTGCCCAAGCATTTCAATGTGTTTTGAATTTCCATACTTCTAAATCAATAAACCCTACAACAGGATTTAAAGACCCTACTGTAGTAAATATGAGTTGGGGCTATGTTTTAACCCCTATTGACCACTCACAATGGTATTTAACCGATGGTAGACTAACCTCTTGGTCCGACCCCACACAAATAGATTCATTTTATTATAAAGGGGTAAACCTTTACCCTAATTATACAGGTTCTGAAAACGAAGATGGTGATATAGTATATAATATAACCCCAGGACCCAATGAAGGAATAAGATTTAAAATAAGTGAAAGTTTCCAAACTGAAATGGGTCCTGACCCCGGATTTACATGGAAAATGATGAAAGTTTACACTTCAGCAGTCAATGGAGTTGTAGAAGAACTTATGGAACAATGTGTAGATGCAGGAGTAATATTTCTTTCAAGTGCTGGAAATGATGGTTCTTTAAGGGTTAGATCTGGAAGTAGGTATGAAGGAGTTGATTATGATCATAGAGGATTATGGGATAGTTACTTTACAAAAAATGGCAGTTCTACCCAATATTATACTAATAGAGCTTCTACTCCTTCTCGAAATAATGCAGTTATTAATGTAGGAGCTTTAGCCCCTCATATAGTAGTTGACAGAGGAACAGATTTACTGACGGGATCAGCTTTAACTTCGGGATCTAGTGCATATGATGTTTATGGAGAAGCAGCAGGATGTCAATATGTTTTTGGGGGAGCCGGATCAGGAAGATTTCTTAGAGATGGTGGTGGTGTAGCACAATATGATATACCTGAATTTGAACATACGGATATGCATCAAGTTATGGGTACTTCTAGTAGATCTGCTAAAAAAGGATATGGAGTAGGAAATACTTTCCCTGGGTGGCAAGCCGTTAATTCTTCTAGCTATTTTTCTTCTGCTTGGTTTAGTACTATGGGTGATGCAATTGATATATGGGCTGCGGGATATAAAGTTGCTGTAGCTAGAGCAGATTTAGATCAAATAGTAGCAGAAGCAACAGGATATGGATATCGTCCTACTAAACATGTTGATGCTTCCTTAGCACACTATCAAACTCCATTTCAAATACATTACTATTTTTTAGGAGATAACGAAAATTATCCCAGTTATTATAATCTTTATCCTCAAACAAGCCCACCTTCTAGAATAACACAACAAAAATATAGGACTCAAGCTGGTACTTCTTTCGCATCACCCAATGTTGCTGGAGTAGTATGTTTATTTATGGAACTTAATCCTGGAGCTACATGGGATCAAGTAAAAAAGTTTTTAATTGAACAAGGCCAAAAAGCAATGCCAGTATGGGTCGATAACCCTTCTCAAAACCATGCCGACTTTACAGGTAGTATGAAAACTGATTTTGCTTTAGCTAATGGCAATTATGGATTTAGTAAAAAATCCCCCGTAGTAAATAGTAGTAGTGTAGCCCCTTCTCAAAATAGAGACATAGCTTTATGTGGAGCTGAACCTGTAATGTTATACTGGCCCTTTACCCAACGTAAAACACAATTCAATAATATTAATATAACAAATGGCTAATTCTGTATCACCTATAGACATCCCTAATAATGTAATAGTTACCACTCAAGAGGGTAATACTATTGATATACCCCAAACTACTACTAATGTAGTAACTGTTAATTCTATAGGACCACAAGGCCCTACAGGCCCCTCTCTTACTACAACATCTATTTTAACTATAACTCCTCAACATCCTCTTGCTACAGATGTTGCTATAGGTTCATTTGCTGTATCTTCTTCCTCACCCCCTAAACCCTATTTTTGGGATGGAATTTCATGGAATGCCTTGTATTAATATTTATAACAAAACAACATGGCAAACACCCCAATTTGGCCCGGATCTAGCTCATTCTTCCCAGGGAATACTCCTTTTGGGTTTTATGATAATGACACTGAATTTCAAATTGATGCAGATAAAGTAGCAGTATTTTGCTCTCGTAGATTAGGATATCCTTTAACTGATATAGAATTACAGGATATTAGTTTTTATGCCGCATTTGAAGAAGCGGTAACCACGTATGGTAATGAAGTATATGCTTTTAAAGCGAGTGAAAATTATCTTTCATTGGAGGGTTCGCCAACTGGGTCTGATTTAAATTATAAACTTCAAAAACCTAATTTAGGCACAGTTATTCGAATTGCTGAGTCTTACGGATCTGAAGCAGGAGTAGGAGGATCTGTAGAATATAGAACGGGCAGTATCCAAATGACAAAAGGAAAACAAGTTTATGATTTAACAGAATTTGCGATTTCTCAAAGTACTGAAAAAAATAATATTGAAGTTAAAGAAATATTTTACCAATCAGACCCAGCAATTGTAAGATATTTTGACCCTTATGCAGGTACTGGCACCGACATTCAAGGATTGTTAGATGTCTTTGGATTCGGTAATTACTCTCCAGGTATTAACTTTTTATTAATGCCCATTAGCTATGATTTAGCTAAAATTCAAGCTATTGATTTTAATGATCAAATTAGGAAATCTAATTATAGTTTTGAATTAGTAAATAACCAAATCAGAATATTTCCTATACCCATTAGAGACGGAAAATTATATTTTAAGTATATTTTTAAATCTGATAGAAATGTAGCTGTTGTATCGGGTAGTATGGGTACTGGTGTTGTTACTGATATTTCAACTGTACCTTATGAAAATCCTACTTATGAATATATTAATTCTATAGGTAGACAATGGATTTTCGAATATACATTAGCTTTAGCTAAAGAAATGTTAGGCTATGTTAGGGGTAAGTACTCCACAGTCCCTATTCCAGGATCTGAAGTAACTTTAAATCAAAGTGATCTTATATCAGCAGCAACCTCTGAAAAAACGGCCTTAATTGAAAGATTAAGATCATATCTTGATGAAACTTCTCGTAATAAATTATTAGAAAAGAAAGCAGCAAATTCTGAGTTTATACAAAAAGACTTAAACGCAGTACCTTACACTATTTACATTGGCTAATGGCATTATTTGGAAGACAACGTGACATAAATCTATTTACAACAATTAATAGAGAATTATTAGGAGATGTTATCACCCAACAATGTGCTTTTTACAAATATGTTTTAGAAAAAACAACAGTAAATATATATGGTGAAGCAGCTGAGGGAGCTTACTATGACGGCCCCACATTATTTAATTGCTTAACCCAAAGACAAGATCAACAATTCCCAGAAAGTGATATAGGAGTTGACTTTAAATGGGGTATTGATTTTAAATTTTTGAGAGAAGATTTAATTGATGCTAATGTAGTACCTGAAGTAGGTGATATAATTTTATATTATAATGGTTACTATGAAGTTGAATCAACTAATGCTAACCAATATATTTTAGGTAAAAACCCAGATTATCCTTATGAACCCAATCCTCTTAACCCGGGATTAAATCAATTTGGTTCTAATTACTCAATAATTTGTCAAACAAACTACGTACCTGGAGATAAACCCGGCATAACTAAAGAAAGATTATAATGGCTACAAAAGGAAGAATACCCGTACCAAAAAAACAAGCTGAAATAGCTAATGGGTTTATTGAGCCATTTGATACTCAAAGGGGAAATCCAAATCAAAGCCGTAATTTAAATAGGGGGAACAAAACTTCTTATAGAGATGATGCTACTAAACCTTTTTCTATAGGAATTAAAGATATAGACGAATCTATCGTTTTTTATTTTAAAAACGTAATTAAACCTTTTGTAATTCAAAACGGACAACGTATTGAAGTACCCGTAATGTATGGTGCTCCCGAAAGATGGAAATCTGTACAACGCGATGGGTTTATGAGGGATGATAAGGGAGCTATTATGGCTCCTATGATCATGTTTAAACGTAATACTATTGCTCCCGTTAGAAGTTTATATAATAAATTAGATGCTAATAATCCTGCTAATGTAACTTATACCCAAACTGCCTATAATAAACAAAATGCATATGATAAGTTTAATATTTTAAACAATAGAAAACCTATTAAAGAATTCCACACTGTTGTAGTCCCAGATTATGTAACTATGACTTATAGTTGTGTAATTTATACTTATTATGTAGAACAACTTAATAAAATAGTTGAAGCTATTAATTACGCTGCTAATTCTTATTGGGGCAATCCTGATAGATTCAAATTTAAAGCTAATATAAATTCTTTTACAACAATTACTGAACTTAATCAAGGTAGTTATCGAACAGTTAGAGCCAATTTTGATATTAACTTAAATGGTTACATAATACCTGATATTCCACAAAAAGATCTTACAGTAGATAAAAAACGCTTTAGTAAGGGTCAAGTTATTATACAACAAGAAACAGTTTCTAATTTTGATCAGTTAGATCGAAATCAAATTAACACAAGAAATCCTCAAAATACAGATACTGATATTTTTTGAGAAAAAATTTAATATTTATAGCAAACACGTTTTAGTTAAAAATTAAATATTTATAAAAAATGAGTGAACAAATTAAGTTATCGCAAGAAGAATTAGATTTTGTTAAACAATTACAAACTGATCAACAAAATTTAATTACCCAATTTGGTACGGTTGAGTATCAAATACAGGTATTGGAGTTACAAAAAGAACAATTAATTGAGTCTTTAAATAAGTTACGCGAAAAAGAATTAACAACAGGAAACGAATTAACACAAAAATATGGAAACGGGACAGTTGATTTAGAATCGGGCACGTTTACAAAAACTGAATAAAATTAATAAAACAATAAAATGGCAGAACAGATAGTATCACCTGGAGTATTCACAAGAGAAAACGACCAGTCATTTATTACTCAGCAACCCGTAGAGTTAGGGGCTGCAATTGTTGGCCCTACAGTAAAAGGTCCTGTAGAAATACCAACTATAGTAACTTCTTATAGTCAATATGAAAATATTTTTGGTACCACTTTTGTAAGTGCTAGCCAAACCTACTCTTTCCTTACTTCAATTTCAGCATTCAACTATTTTCAAAATGGAGGTGTTTCATTGGTAGTAACTAGAGTAGTATCAGGAGGCTCAGCGGCATTTTCTTCCGCTACTAGTGCAAATATCGCAGGTGGATCTGGAGTAACAAACGCTTTTGCTCTTAAAACCATCTCTGAAGGTGCTATAATGAATACTGGTACTTTAGATGATAGTGGGTCCCTTTCTTTAGGCACTACAGATAATGTAAGATTTGAAATTACTACTTCTAATACTTCATCTGGTACGTTTACTCTTAATGTAAGAAGAGGTAATGATAATAATAATGAAAAGGTAATATTAGAAACATTTGCTAATGTATCTTTAGACCCTGAACAAGATAATTACATTGCAAAAGCAATAGGTGATACTTATTATCAAATAAATAGTGATGATGCTAATAACAAATATGTTCAAACTATTGGTGAGTACCCTAACGTAAGTAAATACGTTTATGTTTCTGCTGTAAATAACTCAACACCTAATTTCTTTGATAATAACGGGGTAGCTAAAACAGAATTCACAGCTTCAATCCCATTAATCCAAAGTGGAGGATTCAGTGGGGGTACTGGCGAAACTTCAGGAAGTGCTCCTGCATTATTCTTTGATAAAATTGATACAAATACCCAAGGTTTAGCAGGAAGTGACTATGATACAGCTTTTGACTTATTAAAGAATAAAGACGAATACCAATATAATTTAATTACTGCTCCTGGTTTATTACATGATAAACATACTAATCAAGTAAACACATTAATTCAAAATACTCAAGATAGAGGTGATGCAATTGCGGTAGTAGATCTTGAACCCTATGGAGCTCTAATTTCAGCAACTACTAACCAAGCAAGTGGTATTAACTCAAGCTATGCAGCTGCTTACTGGCCCTGGTGTCAAATTATTAACCCTAATACAGGTAAAATAAATTGGGTTCCCGCTTCCGCATTAATACCAGGTGTTTATGCCTTTAATGATTCTAATGCTGAACCATGGTTTGCACCTGCAGGTATTAATAGAGGTGGATTGACACAAGTAATTAGACCTGAAAGAAAATTACAAAGAGCTGATAGAGACACTTTATATGAGGCTAATGTAAACCCAATTGCTAATTTCCCTGCAAACGGAACTGTAGTATTTGGTCAAAAGACATTACAAAAGAAAGCATCTGCACTCGATCGTGTAAATGTTAGAAGATTATTAATTGCTCTTAAAGGATTTATTGGTCAAGTTGCTAATAACCTAGTATTTGAACAAAATACAGCAGCTACAAGAAATAGCTTTTTAGCTCAAGCAAATCCATACCTTGAAAGCGTTCAACAAAGACAAGGCATCTTTGCTTTTAAAGTAGTAATGGATGATTCAAACAACACACCAGATGTAATAGATAGAAATCAATTAGTAGGTCAGATATTCTTACAACCAACAAGAACAGCTGAATTTATAGTGTTGGATTTCAATGTATTACCAACTGGAGCTGAATTCCCAGCATAATAAAAATTAGAGATAGTAATATTTATAATAAAACACGACAATGGCAGTATTAGATCCAAACGAAATATTTTTCACACCATTTGAACCAAAACAACAAAATAGATTTGTTTTGTATGTAGATGGATTCCCCGCTTATCTTATTAAAGGGTTAGGAGCAGTAAACGTTTCTCAAGGAACAGTACCTTTAAATCATATCAACATCCAAAGATATGTAAAAGGTAAAACTACTTGGGGTACTATACAATTAACATTATTTGATGCTATTACTCCTTCTGGGGCCCAATCAGTAATGGAATGGGTAAGATTACATCACGAATCTGTAACAGGTAGAGATGGTTACTCAGATTTTTACAAGAAAGACTTAACAGTAAATGTTTTGGGTCCTGTAGGTGATGTAGTTTCTGAATGGATTATTAAAGGTGCTTTAATTACTGAAGCTACTTTTGGTGAGTACAATTATGATGCTGAGGGTGCTATTGAAATTCAAATGACAGTACAACCCGATTATTGTGTGTTGAATTTCTAATACAAGTTAAATATTATAAAAAGAAAGGCGTACTTCGGTACGCCTTCTCTATTTTCTATATATTTATATCAAACAAATAGTTATTTATAATGGCACTCGATAATCTAAAGTTACCTACAGAAACAGTAGAATTACCTTCAAAAGGTTTTCTTTACTCAAAATCCAATCCACTTTCTTCTGGAACAATTGAAATGAAGTATATGACTGCTAAGGAAGAAGATATTCTAACTAATGCAGCCTATATTAAAAATGGAACCGTAATTGATAAATTACTTAAGTCAATGATAGTTTCTAAGATTAATTATGATGATCTTTTAATTGGGGATAAAAACGCTATCTTAATAGCCGCCCGTATATTAGGGTATGGTAAAGATTATGAATTCACTATTGGTGACACAACTCATACACTTGACCTAACCCAGATAGAAAATAAAGAAATGGATGAATCTTTATTTGAATCAGGTAAAAATGAATTTAATTACACTTTACCTCATACTGATACTAATATAACTTTTAGATTATTAACTCATGGTGATGAGAAAAAAATCCAAAAAGAAATAGTGGGTATTAAAAAATTAAATAATTCTAATCCTGAAGGATCTACTAGATTAAAATACATTATCACCTCAGTTACAGATAGTAGAGAACCTAAAGATATAAGGGAATTTGTAGATAATTATCTCCTAGCAAAAGATGCTAGAGAATTTAGAAAGCATATTCTTAAAATTCAACCCGACGTTGATTTAACTTTTTTTCCCGATGATGGGGGAGAAGCTGTCGCCATCCCAATTGGTGCAAGCTTTTTTTATCCTGACCTCAACTAACGCTGCCCAAATTCGAAAAAATTTATTTACCCAAATCCATGAAATAGTATTCCATGGACAGGGGGGATATGATTGGGAAATTGTATACAATATGCCTTTATGGCTTCGTAGATTTACTTTTGATAAAATAAGGGAATTTTACGATAATAAAGCTAAATCAGCAGAAAAATCCCAACCTAAAACCCCAGGACAAACTACTGTTATAGATTCTACAGGTAAAGTTAAAGCACCTGAACATTTAAAACGTCCTACATATCGATAAAAATTTAGCTTTTAAATATTTATTAACATGGCTGTAGACGACGACTTAAGGAATGCTAACGAACAAGCAGAAAGACTGCAAGAAAATGCACGTCTTATTCAAGACGCATTTGGTAACATTTCCGAATCTATAAGCGCGGGTCTCCAAGAAGCTATTGATAATGCTACCGGTTTAGATGACATAGGTAGAAAAGTACAAAAAACTTTTGGCAATGATATAGTAAAGGGGTTAAAGTCAATGATCACAAGCATTGATAAACAAGTTTCTTTACAAAGTAAGTTAAATAGGGGAGCGGATATCACTAAAGAACTTGAACAAGAAAGAGAAAAAGTTCAAAATACTATAATAGCAGCAAAACAAAGAATAGCTATATTAGCTGCTAATGATGTAGAATTAGAACAAGAATTGTTAGCTGAATTAGAACAGCAAGAAACTCGTCAGAATGCAATTTTAGAGTCCCTTGAAGATCAAAATGATGAAATTCAAAACTCTGTAGGTCTAACAGGTAATTTAATTGGGAGTTTAGGTGGGGTTCTCCAAAAGTTAGGAGTAAGCTCAAAAACCGCTGGCATCTTATCGGGCGCTATGGAAGATGCTAAAGCCCAAGGAGGAGGTCTTTCATCCCAACTAAAAAACACAGCTTTAAACTTAAAAAATTCTATTAAACCTACTGATATTTTTACTGCTATGTTAATTAAGGGTTTCGAAGCGGTTAAAAAAATAGATGCTAGAGTAGTAGGTTTAAGAAAAAATTTAGGATTAAGTGCACGTGATGCTACTAATCTAAATGACAAATTTGCTATGACTGCCCTAACGAGCAATACCATAGGAGTTAATGTCGATACCCTTACCAAATCTGTAAATGATCTTAACTCAGCTTTAGGTGATACTGCTATAATATTTGATCAAGATTTACTTGAATCCGCTACTTTTTTAAGGGAAAGATTTGGGTTATCTGAAGGAGCAGTAGCTAACATAACCCAAGAATCATTAGCGACAGGACGTTCTTTAGAAAATATAAAAGATGAACAGTTAGCTTCATTAGTGGCTGCTGAAAAAACACTTCAAGTAAATTTAAATACAAATAAAGCCCTAGAAAAAGCAAACTCTATATCAGGTGCTTTACGTTTAAATCTAGAACAGGCTCCTGGTGGTTTAGTTAAAGCAGTAGCACAAGCTACAGCGTTAGGTTTAGAAATTGGACAAACTGCCAAAATGGCTGGAAAGTTGCTTGATTTTGAATCAAGTATTGAAGCTGAATTAGAAGCAGAATTACTAACGGGCAAACAACTTAATCTCGAACAAGCTAGATTGTTAGCTCTAAAAGGAGACACGGCGGGTGCTGCCGCTGAAGTAGCCAAACAAGTAGGGTCATCTGCTGAATTTGCTGGTATGAATGTTATTCAACAACAAGCATTAGCAGATGCTGTTGGATTAACTACAGATGAATTAGCTGATTCTTTAAGAAAACAAGAAAGCATCTCCTCAGAAGCAGAAAAATTTCAGGAACGAACTGCTAAAGGAGCAGAAGAAGCAGCCACATCCTTATCAATCCAAGAAAAGTTAGCAGGAGCAGTTGAAAAATTAGCAGGAGTACTCGAATTTTCTGCAATAGCAGCTTCCCTTTTATTCGGGGGTTTAGCAGGTTTTATAGCAGCAGGTGGTCCTCTTAACCCTTTTGCGGGATTAATAGCAGCTGGAGCCGCTATTACTGCAGGGGCTGCTACGGCTGCAGCTTTAGGTAAATTTAAAGGTGATGATGTTATCTCCCCCTCTCAAGGAGGATCAGGGTACGGTAAACGTACTTTATTTGGTCCTGAAGGTACCATTGCCTTAAATAATAAAGATACAATAGTAGCAGGTACTGACTTAAAAATGGGAAACGATGTAGTTTCCCCGGGTACTGCTGAAATTAAAGAAGTTTCTGCACCTTCAATAGATTTAGGCCCATTAGTGGAACAGATGAATTCAATGAATGCTACTTTAAATGCTATTCTAAATAAAGAAGGTACTGTTACATTAGATGGTACAAAAGTAGGTACTGCTTTAACAGTCGGTTCTTATAAATTGCAATAATTTCTAATATTTATAAATAAAAAATCATGGCACTATTAGACAAATATAATAAAAATACTTCTACACTATCGGGTCCCCAATCCCCAACTATTCCCGTAGGAGCAACAGCAGAATCTAAATTACACGATCAATATTCTTTAAATGGAAATCCTAAATTAAAGAATAAACCATCTCCTTCTATTTTAGATCTAAACGGAGCAACTCCTAAGGACACTTACAGAAAGACTGCACCCGAAGGTAGATCATTTTAACAAATGCCCTTAATTGATCTTAAAACAGATCTTAAGTCCTTAAAATATGGACTTGATAGACGTGGAAGAGGAAGTAGTAGAGAACCCTTTATTACTAAAGCTATTCCCGAAGGGGATACTCCTGGTGCTACAAGAGATGTGTTATTAAGACAAGGAACCATCCAATCAGGTATAGATGATACTTCTAGATTAACCCAATTATTATTTTCCACTACTAGAGGTTTAACATTTACATCAAATCAAAATCTTTTATCTAGATTATCTGTAAAAACCGAAGCCTCTTTAGGTCCTGCTTATGGAGGAGGAGCTGCAAACCAAGGCATTTATTTACCTATTTCTACTATAGCTCAAGCTCCTGTAAATGCTTTAGGTACCCATTTAAATTTATTAGGATTAAACCCATCATCTCCCATAGCAGGAGTTGCTGAAGGTGGTCTTTTTCAAGGTATTGGGGGTTTAATAAGGTATGAACAAGCTGCTAAAGACTTTAATCAGGCGGGATTAAATAGATTAGTTAGTCTTAAAAGAAATAAAATAGATTTACTCCCTAATTCTACAGAATTACTTTCTTATGGTGGAGGTCCTGGGGCCCCTGTAGGAATAGGCAAAACTACAATTAAACGTACTTCAAACACTACAGGAATTAACCCTTATGGTAATCCTATAGGGGGATATAAACTTCTTTCAAAAACTCAAACAAGTCTTTCAAAAACTTCTTTAGATTTAAATAATTTGTTAGGAGTTTCTAATCAACTTATTCCTAATTCTGGTTTAAGTAATGTTTTAAATTTTGCAATAAATCCTAATACTCAAACTTTTGGAGCAAAATCTAATAATAAAACAGTAACTTTAAGAACGGCTTATAATAAAGGTACAAATGCCTCTTCTATTCAAAAATATAATCCTAACCCTAAGTATACAACTACATCTTTTAAAGCAGGAAGTGATATATCTGAAGACAAATTTAATAAATTAAACACCGAAATACTAAACACTTCTAAAATAAGAGAAAACGCCCCAGATTCACAATTATTTAAATTTTATTTAAATCTTATAAATGCAGATAATCCTGGGACGAATCAATATCTTTATTGGCAAGCTTATATAGATACTTTCAATGATAATATAGGAGCAGATTATGACTCATACAATTATGTAGGAAGAGGTTATCCTCTTTACAAATATAAGGGTTTTACAAGGAATATAGGATTAGATTTTACTATAATAGCTTCTACCCCAACCCAAATACTTCCTATTTACCAAAAATTAAATTCTCTTATTCAAAATATGGCACCCAATTATAGTAATGCTGGTTATTTACGTGGGAATTTTGTTAAATTAACAATTGGAGATTATCTTGATAATGTTCCGGGTATTATAACAGGCTTTTCACTTAACCCAATATTTGAAGCAGGATTTGAACTATCATCTGGAAGACAATTGCCTAAAGCTATTAAAGTAGGTGGGTTTAATTTTACTCCTATTACAGATAATGATAATGGACTTATAACAAGTAATTCTAACTTTATTTTAAATAAAATTTCATCTCTTCGAGGAGCAGAAGATATTGACCCTACTTTAGGAGATTCAGGCACAGAATTAAACACTTCGGATTTGAATAACTTTGCTTAATGAATCGTTATAGCAACATATCAATATTTAAAACTCCTAAAGGTAAAAGATACTACGCTAATGTAAAGTATCCTGAAATTCCTTTTAGCAATAATGATTTTTACATTGTAGCCCAAGAAGGAGACAGATTTGATTTACTAGCTTATCGTTATTACAATGACGCTACCTTGTGGTGGGTTATACCTGCTGCTAACCCCAGATTTAAGTTAAATAGCCTTTACCCTACATTAGGACATCAAATCAGAATCCCCGCTAATATATCAGATATAATATCAAATTTTGAATCTTTAAATCAATAAGTTATGGGGAAAATAATAGGAGAAAGTTTTGATCCATATGTAGCTAAACAAGTAAAAGTAAGACAAAAAAAATTAGGTGCTACAACTCGTGACACCGATGTTCTTACTTATACTACAAGTAAAACAAGTTGGCTTCGTCTTACATCTGGTGTAAATGTAGATCAAACTAAGTTAATCGAATTGGGTAGACCTAATCAAGCTTTAACAAAAAATTTATTAGCTGAAAGTTATGTTTTATTTGGAGCAGCTAATAATGTTAGTAAAAGTTCTAAACCTAAAGGTGGTTTTTTAGATTCTTATTCTAATTTATTAACTCAAAACGCTGCATACGGATTTAATTCTACTCAAGATTATGGAGCTGTACCCCTTCCCGGAATTGAGTCAGCTGAAATTGTTCCTAAAAATAGAGGTTCATTAAGGGAAGCAAATATTACAATTAAAGCTTTCAATAGAGAACAATTTAATATTATTGAAACTCTATATATGAGGTTAAAGTATTCAATATTATTAGAGTGGGGCCATGCGATATATTTTGATAATAAAGAAACTTTAATAACCCTCCCTACTGATAAAGTTTATAAGGAATTTCTTAGTACAAAACCTATTAGACTTCAAGAAGGTCAACTCTTTTTAAATGAAATAGGCCCTAGTGCTAATTTAGATACATTTGCTGTAGGCAATGTTGATGAAAATGCTAACCAAAATAAAATCTTAAAACTAATAAAAAACCAGAGGGTAAAAAGTAATGGAAATTATGATGGTTTTTTAGGATGGGTTACTAATTTTTCTTGGGAATTATCCCCACATGGAGTTTATACAATAAGTCTAAAAGCTATAAGTTATGGAGATATAATTGAATCTTTATCTATAACTAAACCTTCTATTTTATCACCTAAAGATAAAAAAGAAGATGAAGAAGAACAAGGTTCTCCTTTAGAATTTTTATTAAAAAGATTTAAAGATCTTTTAAATAGAAGTGCTTATATCCCTGCAAGTCGTGTTAAAGTTAAAGAATTTACTCGAAATCAAACTATTTTAGGCATTACTACATACACTTACGGACGTTATGTAGATGGAATAGAACTAAATGAATCTTTTATTAAATCTTTAATAGGATTTGAAGGAGTTTTTTATCAACCCCCCTCTGATCTTAACTTTATTACTCAAAAAGAACTAATCTATACTGATACTAGTTGGGTAGCCTTTAATGGAGATAAAAATAAAGATCAATATTATATAAAATTAGGATCCCTTTTAAGAATAATCAATAATTTTTTTCTAATATATGATTATTCAAACCCTGCTAATCCCCCTCTATCTTCCATTGATTACGATTATAATTCTACTTTTTGCTCAATCCCTAAAAATCTAATATCTGCAGATCCTCTTACTTGTATTATTCCTTCTAATATTTCTTTTACAGAAGAAGAAATAATCCAAGCAGGACTTAAAGAATCAGGATTCAGGTACTCAACGGATGTTGTAGAAATTAATTTAAAAAATCTTAATAATGAAATAGGAACTGATTTTTTAGTTGATGATAATAAAAATAAGGCAAAACCCCTTCACATTCATGTAAATTTTGATTTTATTATTGCTCAATTAAAAAATAATTTAGATGAAAATGGAGATTTAGCTTTATATGATTTTTTAAGTAGCATTTTAAAAGGAATTAACACAGCCTTAGCAGGAACTATAGATTTAGGAGTTTATTATGATGAAGAAACTAATATTTATTCTATCATAGATAATAATCCCCCCATAAAACCTTTTACTAAATCAACTTCCCCTGACCCTACTAAAATTAATATAAAAGGGATTCAAGATAATTTTGGAAGTTTTGCTAAATCTTTTTCTATTAAATCCGAAATTTCTAATAAATTTGCAACTCAAATAGCTATTGGCGCTCAAGCTAGTAATACTAGTTTAGGATCTAACTCAATAGCTTTTAATAAATGGAATGAAGGTTTAGAAGATAGAATAATATTTAAAAAATCATATTCTACTAATCCTACTACTACTACTAACACTCCTGCTGCAAGTCCTATAGATGTAGCAAATGTTATAAAATATACTAAAAATTTAGATGGTTTGATATCTTTAGGAAGATTAGAAGATCTTAAATCCCATGTAGTTAACTATCTCAAAATTGAAAGAGATATAGAAGTACAAAAAGGTAATTTACTATCTAAATCATTTATTCCTATTTCTCTTAATTTAGAATTAGATGGCCTCTCAGGTGTAAAATTATTCCAAAAATATTCTATTAATGATGAAATTCTCCCTAAAAATTATAAAAATAGTATAGAATTTCTTACTAAAGGACTTCGCCATTCTATAGACCAATCAGGTTGGACTACTTCAATAGAAGGTTTATCAATACCTAAACAAAAGTAATATTTATTAATATGCCCTATGTTCCTAAGAGTAGAATACAACCTAATTTATATACTGCTGGGAAGGAGTATGTAATAGAGTCGACTTTAGAACCTTACGTAGGATATTATTATAAAACTTACACAGGGCGATTATTTACAGGTAAAAATCCTGATGATAAGCCTAATAGAACTTTAATCTTACGCTCAGAAAAAACTCGGGCTAACCAATCTCAAGTTTACATTAAGGATGGGGTTGAAAATGAAATTTATAAACAAATAAAAGGAATTCAAGGAAATAATTTAAGAAATTCCCCTCAATTATTTTATACTCAACCAACGGAAAGTGACTATAATTTAGGTGAATTCCAAAGATTTTTTTGTAAAAAAAGAAGTGAATTTACTTATTTGGAGATTTCTCAAACCGACTATAATAATCTAGTTCAAAATTCTTCTATTATAGATTTTCAAAATTGGGTTCCCTTTAATATACCCTGGACTTTAATAGGTAGTAGAAATGAAGTATATAATACTAACCGTAATATAGTATTACTAAAAGAAAAAAATGAAAAACTTTATGGTTTTGGAAAATATCTTCAAGAAGACTATTTAAGGTATTATAAATCTTGAATATTTATAAAACGAAGAACCACTAGTTTATGGCACAAAAATTTTTAATAGATAGAGATTTAGGGGATTTTTGTATTCCTTTTAAAGTATCAAGTGCTTCTACAGTTCCTAAATCAGGAAAACTTAGTTTTTATAGTGGATTTGATGTTCGTCATATTACAAAAGTCGACATTAGCACATTTGATCTTAATAATAACAATATATTAAGATATTTAACGGGAAGTAGTAAAGGTAATATATTAATCCATTCAAAAGAACTTCCTACTTCATATGCCGTTTTTTCATATTCTACAGTAACTGAAAATACTAATCACATATCCCTTCAACTTGAATCTGGAATTTATTCGGGTTCAATTGCTTTTTCTGAACACTTACCTTTTTCTAAAGAAGATGAAGTTTGCATCGTACTAGATTATAATGACGGTGCAGGTGGAGGTGGGGGTGGTACTAATGGAACGTCAGGTTCTAGTGGTACATCGGGTTCTTCGGGTACTTCAGGTAATGGCACCTCCGGTTCTTCAGGAACTTCTGGTGTAGCTGGTACTTCAGGTTCTTCAGGTACTTCAGGTTCATCAGGTACTTCGGGTGTAGACGGTGCTTCAGGCACCTCAGGTTCTTCAGGCACCTCAGGTTCATCAGGTACTTCAGGCTCATCAGGTACTTCAGGTGTTTCAGGTACAAGTGGTTCTTCAGGCACTTCAGGTTCATCAGGTGTTTCAGGTACTTCAGGTTCATCAGGTAC
>VMHT01161820.1_pt1 | contig 22013 bp, 18 predicted proteins | sample 4693611 | NCBI WGS metagenome assembly VMHT01 (sample SAMN12280063, study PRJNA550983) | marine metagenome | isolation source: seawater sampled from same location over 5 years 0.02-0.2 micron viral filtrate | place: USA: collected off the coast of southern California halfway between the port... ...
ATAATACGATTGGCGTAATGACCAGAATCACAATAACCAATATTATAGCGTTTAATATCCCCTTCGCTAATACCTCGTTTTCTTGCATATTCTTTCACCTTTCCGAACAATGGGTTAATACCCCTTGGTTCTATTAGAAGTGATTGAAACTCATTTGGTAACCTTAACTCTACCTTTTCATCTTCGGTATTATTACTATATACAACATAATCATCACCATAAATCTCATATATCTTTTTTAACTTATGAGAATCTACGTGCAATCTTTTTAATAACCTTTGAATACGCTTACCCTTTGCATCACATACCCAACAGTGCCATTGTTGTGTTTGGAGGTTTATCTGTAACTTTTTCTTATGATGATGACAAAAAGGACAATAATGTGCTTGTTCATCGTTTTTCATTGATGTACCAGGCCCTAGAACATCATCTAATATGTTTACAACTTTTTGTTTATCGTGATGTGAAAGCATATTTTTACTATTAATCTATGTAAAGATACGAATAATATTTTAATTATCCAAATTATTTAGGTAGTTTTTTAATGGGTTATGAACAATATTGTTGAAAAATTCAGCATCATTAGAGTATGTTCTTATTTTTTTCTTATTATATTCTAATATCTCATTTAATTCAACTGAATTGTGTTTTTTTAATAATTCTTGGGCCGCATCTAATGCTAAACTTATTCGTATCGAATCATCAGCTAAGTCATAACTTTCATCTATTATTGAGTCAAACGTTTTTAAACCCAATCTTCTAATCTCATTTAATGACCCCTTAGAACTTATGAGAACATATGGGATTCCCCATGCAATGTTTCTATATACCTTTTCAGTTAAATGTATCATATCATCCCATTGATGTTCTGAATCTGCTGATGATTTAGTATGATATGTACTATAAAACTCAGATTCAGTACATATATTTATTTTACCTAAGAAATAGTCAGAGTCGATTAAATACTGATGATTTTCATCCCATATTTTTGATAAAAAAGAATCATGTGTAAATCCACTATCTCCCCATAAATCAAAAGTAGTTGCTGAATTTAAGTTTCGTTTTAATAACTCTTTTACACATTCTAATTTATGTACTTTACTTCTTCGGTTAAAGCAAGAAAAGTTATAAGAATTTTCCGTATCACTTTTTACTTTTGGTTGAGTATCTGCTCTTGAAAATTCATATAAAAATGCTGGATAATAAATCGAAAAAAACTTTTCACACTCCTTGATTACCCCATCATCGGTAATCGCATTATTGTACATAAACATTCTTCTACTTTTAGGTATATTATACTTTTCTAATATTTCAAAAAAATCATAATATAAATAACGAGTTGGATATCCTTCTGAAGTATCTGTTAATACAAATATTAAATTATTATTAGTTGAGTATTTTTCTATTAGTTTTGTGATAAAATCTTTTTGACTTTGCCAATAAAAGTTATCTACTAACACATAACCAAAATCACCATTGTGTTTTGATAGCCGTTTTAAGTTAAAAAATTGTTTACAATCTCTTATAAACATTCCCCACCAATCATTTGGGTTTTCTATTTCATCTAAATAATAAAAATTCATCTATCTACTAATATACAAAATTATTCTGTAATATCCAAATCTTTTCTGAAAAACTTTCCTAATAGGTTATCATTAAGTGATAACTCATTTGCCAATACATCGTGAGAAAATTGTTCTTGTAGTTCATAATAGGTAAGGGATTTTTTATTTGAACAAAATCTCAATATTCTTAGTTCAAGTTGGTCGTTAATATCACTTCTCCTATCTTCATTCAAAGCTTTATCATTATTATCAAACCATTCTTTTACTACTTTATTAGAAGAACGATATTCTAACCAATCAGATTCTTTGGTTACCATTTCATATTTCTTCATTCTCTTATCAGTAAGAGCAGCAGTTTCTTTTTTACCAAACTTTCTTTTTCTAACTGAAACTACTTGTTTTTTACCAATGTAAAACTCATTTGTTTTACCATTTGTAATTTTATATATAAAACCAAATACACCTTCTGGCATATCCGATACTTCTGTTATGCATTTTCCGTTATATGTCCATGTCATAGTTAAAAATTTTGAAATCATTTTTGTACCTCTCTCGTACCCAATCTTTCATCCACTCTTCTTGATACATATGTTTGTAAAAAGATTCTTGATTTAACTGTGGGTGTTTATCGTAGATTGAATTACGATTTAAGTGCGGTAGTGATTCTTGTACTTTTATATTTTGAAAAATATGATTTACATCTTTTACATAGTTTTCGTATCTACCAACGAAGCTCACCTTTTTTTCTGATGAACTTCCATTATTTGTAAAATAGCTTTGGGGAAAATATAGATAATCGTGTTCGAAAATAGAATCAATAAACTTTCTAACACTTGAAAATCCGTTATCTCTACAATAGTGATAATAAGCAGAAGCAAATCTTGTAAATGGATTTCTAACCATACAAAAAATATAATAATTTTTTATGTTCTCAAATTTGCCTATGTGATTGTGAGATTGTGATACAAATTCAGTACCTTCTTGTTTTTTTAAAACTGAGGTAATTGATGTACCTCCAGTTTTAGGTATATGAATATATCCCCATTCGTTAGAACGGTTAATTAATAAACTCAAATGAGATTAATTTAGTATTTAACATTTGATGAATACGGTTTTTGGTTTAGTTTACCACCTCTTGCCGCAGCAAGTGCCTTTTCATCTTTTGATAATTTTTTTAAATCAAAATCACCTGCTGATATAGGAGTTTTATCTTTTCCTTTATCTGCTAATTTTGAAAAATCTGATTTATCGTATAAATCTTTTATTGAAGCCATAGTTGTTTCTCCTTTTATATAAGTATAAATATGTTATAAATCCATTCGAACGATAAAATTTACCGCCATATCTGGATATTTCTTTATTGGTTTGGGTAACTTTGCTACCGCTACCAAGTTGTTATTATCATCATACAATCCTATTGTTGATACGAATGTTGTTAAATATGAACCTGTTGGGTCTGTTAAAGATTTGGAATAATAATCTTCCCAAGAACCCGTTACATAATCATTTGATTCCGAGCTTGTTATAGAACCATAATATTCAGAAACTCTATCGATTGTAGTTACTTCTTTAATTTTTCTTGTTCTAGCAGCTCTTTGCAATCTACTTCCAACCCTTATCTCACTTTCAGTAAAATCATAAGAACCACTTACAGTAAGAGAAATTGCCGATGGGTTTTGTGAATAATTAAATTCACAATCTCCTGCTTGACATAGAACCTCTAACTCATGTATTGTTTTTGTAGAACGATATTCTAAATCATAATCAGTAACATCTTCTTCTTGTTCAGCAAGTGTTGTAAATAATATCAAACCATCTGCATAAAATACATTACCTATTTGTACATTCTCTAAACCAGAACCTAAAAAGTTTAATCCTTCTGCTATTGTAATCTGTCCTTGACTACCTGTTTGTATAGCATCAGTAAAAGCATCCATTCTTTGAATAGTTCTATCATCTGTATCACCTTCCCAAGTTAGTTTTACCAATGGATTATTAAAATCAATACCATATGGTTGTTGTGCTCTAATGGTAATTGGTTGAGTATCATTATCTACAAATACAATATCAACTCCCCTTGAAAAATCATTTTGAAACTGATTCATATCCATTCTAGTCCATTGGTATTCGGTAGTTTTAGCTCTTAAAACTCCTTTACCATCATCTGTTACTTCTGAACCAGATGCAACTGTGGGAGATGTTAATTTTATAGAAGATGGTTTTATACCTTCTCCATATTTTATTTGGTCTATATCAATTACATAAACAGTTTCTTCAAATCGTCTTTCATTTGAAAAATCATAAAGATTAGAAACACTTCCAAACATTTTTACTAAATCGTTTTGAACAAAGTATTTATGTCTAATTGATTTGTACATTGGATGTTTGTGATACGAATCTATAATAGAACCACTTATAGTTCTTTCAAATGTTGTAGAATCAAATGCCCCACTACCACTATGAAGTGCCGATGTTTTATCATATAATTTTATGACAGGATAATCACCTTCAGATGCATAAAACTTTTTATACACCTTAAAGCTTCTCTGTTGAACGTTTGATTTAGCTATATTCTTTAACATACTATAATTCCTCTATATAAATATGTGGAAACAAAAAACCCCACTCGTGGTGGGGTTGATTATAGGTTAAGTTCTTTTAGAAATCAAGTTTAACTTTTATAAGTACTTCTTTATCGAAAGATTTTTCAATAGGTTGTGAAGTTTTAGCTACTGCTAGAATTTCATTTGCATCATTCATCAATCCAATTGCTGTAATATAAGCTCTTGGGTCAGTTTCAAATGATGATTCTTTAAATGAACCATCTGAACCTGTTATGAATGTTGGGTTGTTAGAGAAGTTAAATTCTCTGTTCTGTGCTCTTACAAAGTAATGTGATGTAGAAACGTTTTCTACTCTTCTTGCTTGGAAGTCACTACCACCTTTTAACATTTCATGTAATAAGAATTGGTTTTTACCTTCATGTGTAAATGTTTTACTCATAGTTTTTCCACCCACCGAACCACTATCAATTGATGTACCAACAGTTGCTTCAAGTGCAGCTGGATTTAAAACTATCAATCCTTGGTCTGGATAAAACAATCCAAATCCTTGTCCGTTAGCTGCTCCAGTTGAATACTTGTTTGCAACAGTTGCAGGATTTTCAGTTCCTAAATTAAGTGAACCACTTACAATGTTAAATACTCTACCAGCTTTACCAACTGTATCTGAAAATTTCTTACCACTATCATCAATAAAGTTTTGTTTTCCATTAGAACCACTTAAAATGAATTCCATATTACCTGGATCTAGTGTTTCTTTGTATCTAGCACGTGCTACATTTATAATGTACACATCTTCCGAATCATGATTATCACCAGATGCTGATATGAATGAGAAAAGTGCATCATCTTCTTCTAATAAGATAGAACGATATTGAGCGTATGTTGCTTTAGCTGCTTGAGTAGATGAATCATCATTTGCTAATGAGGTAGAACCACTACCATATTTGTTACCATATGCTACTGCATATTGTACTTCAGCTGATGAATCACTTGCAGGGTCTGTTGAATATACATTTAGGTAATATTCAGAACTTGCTGCTACTGCTTGCGTGGATGATGTAAAAAAGGTTGATAAAGAACCAGTATCACCAGTCCATAAACCAGTTGTTACAGTTTCAACTTTACCTTGTACTGTATCAAACTCACCAAATCTTTTATATACACCAGTAGAAAGAACTCCCCCCTGAGAAGCAACTTTATCGCCACCAGTTAGGTAGTTGTTGATTATACCTGTTAATTGTTCAGAAGTTAGGTTACCATTATTCTGAGATAGATATGATGCTAAATCAGCTGATAAATTTACTCCTGCTTGTCCTTGTATCTGTGCCATCGTTTTTTTCCTTTTTATTAACTTGGTTGTACATAAGTAATGGTTACAGGAATAGTTTGTGAACCACCTGTTTCATTACCATATACAGTAATCGTTGTCTTAATTGTTTGTGTTATACTTGGGTTAGGAACAAATGTAAATGTTTGTCCAACTTCTATGGCTGCTGTTGTTGTGATTTCTTCTCCTAATGCTAAAGGAACAGTTCCACTTCCAGCTGCAATACCACTACCTACAACAGAACCTGCGTTTTTATTAGAGAGAATTATAGTATATCCAGTTTGCGTATTACCACTTGGTGAAGTAGTTGGTGTTAGAGAAACTTGACCTGAAGTTTGAGTTACTGAAATTGATGGGATACCAAATTCTACTTGTGGAATCTTCTTTGTACCTTTTGGTAAAGTTACCAATTTATATTTCAATACTTGAGTTTCATCTGGTGAAGCTTCTGTAATTGGGATTGCTTTAATTGCTGCATCATAATAAGCACTACCCTTTGGATGTGCTGGTTCGTACAATGAGTAATCTATCTCATCATCACCCAATGCAAACTTTGTTATGTTGATACCTTGACCCGTTGCGAGTAGTTCTCTACCTTTTCTCGTAAGGATAGCATCAACTGTAATTTCTGAATTATCTAAATATGCCATAATTTATTCCTCTGTGTTATTCAATATATAAATATAACTATTTTATAAAATTAATTATTTATTTAACATCAACTTCTAAAATTGGTTCACCAGCCCCCCTTGATGTATCAGAAACCTTAAGAATATTTGGATTCGTACAGAAGGTTTCTATTGGTGACTTTTTATCTAAAGTAGTTAAACTTGTTTGTATTGATGGAGATTTAAATCCACGATTTCCGTATTTACTACCTAATGAACCAACACCCGCTCTTTTACCCCCACTTGCATTTACTCTTTCTACTGCCGTTATAGTTCCACCAAGTTTTCCTCGTTCTCCAACTTTTGGACCAAATAGTTCTCCAGTTCTCGGACCAGAAGTAAATCTTCCAACTTCAGCAAATACTATATACTTTCTTGTTTTTGTTACTTTTTGTGTTGTTTCACCTAATGATGCATCATTACTATCTACTTGGATAGGTTCTGAAATTTCAAACTCCTCGGTTACAAGATAAACTTGTTTAGTTTCTTTTATTAAAGTACCATTACCATCTAATTTAGTAATTACAGCATATCCATTAACCGCAGTAATTCCTGCTAACCCATTTGTTAAGTTATCTGGATTTATACCAATTTGGTCTTGTGCACCAATTGCCTCAAACTGTTTTAATAATTTATCAACAACTTTAGAATCTGTAATTGTACCATCAATTAAATCATACGTTGATACAAACGTTGGAGATAAATTTCTTAATCTACCAATAATATTTGCATAATTACCTTTAAATGTTGGATTTGATGATTCTATTACACTATCGTATTGATTTTGTAAACCTGCTAATTTAATTCTTTCTTTTAATTGTATATCAGCCGGCCATTGTGTTATTGGTATCATTGCAAGTTGTAAAGATTCTCTTAAAGTAACAACTCCATCTTGGAATTTAGAACCAAAATCTACTGCTTGGGGTTTTGTTCTTTTTACTTTATTTCTTTCAAGTATATGTGGTTCTATTAGTAATCCACTTGTAACAATTGCTCTAGCAGGTACAAGAGATTCTAATACCTCAAATAAAGATTGGTCTATATATCTTACTAATTGAATATATTCATATAGATTAAGATTATATCTTTCAAAATAATAATTTCTTAATTCTCTAAGTTCCTTATATTCATATTTGTATTCATCGCTCGGGTCACCGATATATTGGTCTAATTCAAACTGCCCTATGGATTTTAAAATATCCATATTAACTTCTTTTACAGGTGAAAAGAACAATCCTAACTTGTTTGTATCGATTGGAGATGTATCAAATGATTTTTTAGTTGAACGGTCTCTGTATGAAAGCGTTAATCCATATTCTATATCTTCACTTAATCCTTGTTGTTCTTCAAATCTAAATTTTTGTGAAACGTTAAACCCACTTGAAGGAACATTTGCTGTTACAGTTCTTTCATATGGTGTGTAATGATATGGATAAGTACTATTACTATCAAAGTTAGATGCAGTTACGAATGGAACTAAATATGATTCATTAATAGATACATTTTTAATTGCAGTATCTGCATTTCTATCTTTAGGATATTCAAAATCTAAACGAAGAAGTAAATCTTCAGTAGAAGATGAATGGTGATTACCATCAATTGCATCTGGCATCAATGTGTGATTATCTACTCGTGATTCTGATAATGGAGTTGTCCAATATCTAAATTCATCTATTGAACCAGTAAACGTAGAACCATCTCCAATCTTTAATGTAGTTTCGGTTTGCCAAATATGATTTTCAACTTCTATTGAAGCTGATACTTCACTTCTAATTCTACCCTGAAAAGCTTCTTTACCTTTTACTGTAAAGGTGTTATTACTTTTTTCAACTACTATTTGAGTATATTCATCATTAAAGAATGGAAAGGCTGATGAAGTTACCATGTATGCCGATGAACCATCAGCAACAGTCAATGTCAGTACTCCGTTTGTTCCATTTGTATGTTGTACACCAACATTCCATAATGAACTTGTTACGAATGTTTGGTCTTGTCTTTTATTGGAATTAACTCTAATTTCTACTGCATTTGGATAATCAGATGTTTCACTATATTGTTTCCATGGAACTAATATTGATTCAGACCCACTAATGTTTAATGCTGCTGTTCTATCTTCAAATGAAAATTTAGATACACCACCATCAGCATTTCTTGGTCCACCAAACTCCATAATAGTTAACATCGATGATGGAACCCCATAACAAGCAAGAGCTGCTTTAACTGCTCTACTTGAACCTTTATGTTTTAAAAGGTATGGTATATTGTTAAGTAATCTTCTCCAAACCTGATTTTGTATTTCTTTACCAGTTAGATTTGATACTGAAGTACCATCGGATGTTTCACCAAAAGCATACTCCCAAAGTGATTGTGCTTTTGCAGGAACTTTAGTATCCCACCCTAATGATTCTAACATTTGAGAAAGTAAAGAATCATTTATACCAATATCATATTTATGTTCTAAGTTTTTCTTTTGAGCAATAGCTTTAGTGTATAAATAAAGTACATCAAAGTGATGTCCCATCATATTAAAGAACATTTTAAATTCTTCAGAATCTTCAGAATCTTGGACGTGTAGTGGTAAATTATTTACTAAATAATCTTTATTATATAAATCATAATTTTGTGCATTAGCGCTAACACTATTATACCAAGTAGTTGCATCGTTGGAATCTGAAGCTGAAATTGAATTACCACCTGCTCCCGGATATGTTAATCCATCTGCAGAAGAACTTGTAAATAAGAACGTTTCAAATGCATCAAAATTATCTTTTACTTCTTGAACAGATTCAGAAGCTCTATTAATTTCATTTTTTAATGTTACTGAACCTGTGTGGAAAGAACCTGATTCTAATTTTGTTATTTTATCTTCGTAAAATTCTATTAATTGAATTTTATAAATAAAATTATTAACTCTTTCATTTGCAGAAGAATATTTTACAAAATTATTCCAAGCCCAAGTTGAATCAGTTTCAACTAAAAGAGAACCACTAACTTCTTTTGATGAACTTACAAATGGTATAGTTAATTTTTTTAAATCGAATCCACTACCACTTACATATTCTGTTAGTAGTTTTGTTGATGAAGATGAACCACTTGCTATTAAGTCATCATATAATTGATATCCAATATTTTCTCCACCACATATACCTGTTCCAAAATTTGGTGATAATTCAATACAATCTTCAAATTCTTCATTTAAAATAGTAATTTGTTCTACATAAGGAATTGATTGTATCTTAGAAACCCAAATTTGTTCATTTGGTTGTACTTCTCTTGGAAGTGGTTCGTATAATTTAAATACAAGAGTTTTTTCTTCATGTACTTTAGTTCTTTCACCAGTATCTTCACTAAATTCATATTTAGAAAAAGTTTCAAAATCAGTATCCCAAGATGCAATTACCTTGTTATTTGCATTACCAAAGTGCATTAAGTGGGTTAAATATTTTGAAGAATCTCCATTTAGTATATCTGTATCAAACATACTACATAATGTTTCTTTAATATCTCTTAAAACTAAATCTCTTCTTAATTTAATATTACCCTTATCAAATTGAACTTGAATTGTTTCTGTTTTACCTTCCGTTTTAGAATCACCTTCTTCGTTATAAGGAATTAATTTTAATACAAACGTTACAGCCTCTAAATCTTCATCTAAACTATTTCCTGCTTTTTTTAATACATCTTTAATATTAAAAGATTGTACTCCATCAGCAGGTCTTTTAGATGCTAATTTATATTTATCAATTACGTCATTAACGTATATATCTACATAATTTGTATTTATTGAAGTCCATGAAATTTCAAAATCAACATTATATCCTTGATAATCTTTACCTGATATTAATTCAGGATAATCTATTGTTCTGATATCAGGACCTGGTAGTAAATCTTTTCTTTCTGCTCTGAATTTTATTGGTACGATATTTCCGGTACCATCTCTCTCACTTACTGCTTGAAAATATGCAGTATAATTACCGTTTCCATTAAACAATTCAGATTCATTTATGGTAACTACACCACTCGCGTTTTGGATAGATGTAGTATCACCAAATGTAAAGATTACAGAGTCTGCGTTAGTAGAATCAAAACTTATAGTAATATCATCACCATTGGGTTGCCCTTCTCCAAAATAAATTATATTAGAAGTACCTTCAAGTTCAGCCGTTGTAGTTACAGCTTTTGGACCAATAGCGGCAGTTCCTCTTGTTTCGGTTGAATCTACATAATAAGTGTCTCTTCTGTATTTATATGTTGGAGTATCTTTTGGTGGGTCTGGAACTGCAGTTTTACTTACTGTAATTTTTAATCGATATGTACCAACCGCTAAATCATCTGAAAATGCCTTATCCTTACTACTTGATAGTAATCCACCTCCTCCATTAAATAATTCATATTGATAATTACAAGTAGTATCTGTTCCTGATAAGGTTACAGCTAATGCTGACCCAACAGATTCATTATCTACTAATACGGCACCAGTTTCACCTACTGGTCCTTTTCCTGTTATACTTTCTGACTTAGTACCTAATACTGCATTTGCTGTAACACTGTCTGGTGCATTAAAATCAATATCAACAGTAATTCCCTTTGGAATTTCTACAATTATCTCTTCTTTTTTAAACTTATATACACCTTTATATGATGCTGCCGCTCCTTGAGCTCCTTGTCTTATTGTTTTTACAATTCCACCATTATTGCGTATTACTACCTCGTAAACATTACCACCTTTTGGATTTGTTTTATCCGGATTTGTTTGTGTTGATATTTGAAAGTTATTAGTTGCTGGACCATAACCTCCTGCTTTCGCTTTAAAAGTTTTTGTTTGTGTAAACTCAGATGATGACCAAATAGTTTTTGATTTCCCTGAATTATTTACTGAAAAATCAATGTTTGGGTCAGAACCAAAAGTTAATGAAAATGTAAAATGAATTGGGATTGTTGCAAACGATATTTCAACGGGATCAAAATCACTAAAATCTATATCAATATAATCTTCAAGTCTATCATTATTTATTCCAATGACTTGATTTCGTTGATTTATATTGGTAACAACAGTATTTCTAGCATCTTGACCATAGTCAACTCTATTTGGGTCACTAGTTTGAAAGGCTCCAGTATTTGTTGTACTACTAGGTAATGATTGAGAAGTCGCACGGCTTGAATCACCCATGATACCACCCGAACCAAAGTTACTTACTGGAGACCAGTCATATCCAGTCCATTGATATTGTCCATCAAATGAAATTTCACCCCGTTGTTTACCTCTGTAATTTGGTACTGCCATTTTCTATTTTTCTCTCCTATTATCTTTATATTGCAAATTTACCTCCGACACCAGAACCATCATCTTCAACTCTAACGTCTCGACCACCAATTAGTGGTTTTCCTTCTTGATATAAGTTATGCCTTCTTGATTGTTTATTAGAATCATGTACTACAATTTCACCTGTCGAACCAGCATCGCTGCCCGCTTTCCAACAGTTTTCTACCAGGATCGTTCCGTTACCTGTACCTCTATATGGAGAATAATTAATTCCTCTTATACCTGTTGTTGAAACTGTCCACGTACCCGTACAAAATACTTGAATTATATCTTGACCAGATACTGCACCTGTCCATGAAAAATTAATTGTTTGGGGTCCTCTGGTTTCAAATGGTGGTTTAGCTGGCGCTGGGTCTGGCGGGTCTGATACAATTTCAACCGTTCCTCTATCTTTAGCAGCTTGAATTATGTTTACCGTTGTACTTGGTCTACCAGGTAAAGTAGAACCAATAGTTACAGTACCACTACGGGAAAGATACTCTGTATTTTTAGAAACAGTTATTCTTAAATTACAGGTTCCTCTAGTATAAGATATATTTTTTGAAGAAGATGTAGTAAGCTTACACCAACTTGGTAAACCAGTAATCTTAGCTTGATGTGCGTTTGGACCAAACTTTCTAATAGATGGAGATGCTTTTACACTAATTTCTTGTATAATCCTTCCGTTAGAGGGACTTGGATTTGCTTGAACTAGATTTGCAGTAAGACTATACGTTGGATTAGACGGTGGCGGCGGGTCATTGGGAGGTGGCGGCGGGTCAGGTTCAGGATCTGGTACACTATATACACATGCCCCATAATTTCCATAATTATCTGCATTTATATCTAGACACTTGGGTGGATATATACAAGTTCCATCGCTACCATAATTTGATGCATTTGAATCATCACACACCTTTACATCTCTATATTTTTTTACCTTTATATCATAAACACACTCTGAAGGTATGGTTGCATTAGGGTTATAATTTTTAGCACTACTATCCATACATCCTCGAATCTGTGCGGCTTGTACTGGTGGTTTAGTAGATGCATATTCATCATTACTTCGTACTGTTTTTAATATTTGTTTAATTTCATCTAACGTAGTTTGTTGAGCTTTTGATTTTAAAGTATTTAATCTTATGGATTGTTTTGGTAATGTAAACTCAGCTGCATCTGATGCCATATTACATATCTCATCAAATACGTTTTCAATATCAAACTCTACACCAAATGAATCACCAGTGGATTGTCCGTAATTTGCTTCAAATGGATTATAATACTTATTCATACGATAATTATCAATAATCTCTTGAAGTAATTTTTTTACTTGTGTCATGTAAACTTCAAAATTTACTAATTTAAATTCTGTTTCTATAAGTTTAATATAATCTTGCCCTTCTGATATTGTTCCTTTTTTCATCAACATCTTTTTAACAATTTCAGTAACATCAAGTTGATTTACAAAATCATCAAAGAATATTAATATATCTGCGGTAAATGTTCCACAATTTACAAAAGTATCATATCTTGCTTGTAAATCTGAATTAGCAATGGAGGTACCATCTTCTACAACAGGTAATACTCGTACCTCAGTTCTTGAAGGAGCTATTTCATGAATCCAAACTTTATCAAACAACCTTGGTTCAGAACCCAATCTTCTATTTAGTAAAGTGATTTGTGTTTTGAATACTCCATTGGAATATCCAGCTTCTTTAATAAGCTTTTCGGTATCTATAAAATACTCTTTGGCATTATTTGTTTTCTTATTAAACTTATTTTCAGGTACTTTATCAAAATATGCTTTAATATTTTCATCAGTATAGCTTATATATCTTACTTTATGACCATTAACAGATTCCTGTGGTAATTGATTATCGGATGCATCATAGATTACAAACTCGATAATATCACCAACGTCAAATCCGAAATACCCACGCTTGATTTCCTTTTCAAAGATTTGTCTATCTTTGTCATCAAGTCGGTATCCCTTCTTTTCTTCTACTTCTTTAAATCCTTTTATTGCCATTTTTATTTTTTAATTAAAGATTTTGAACTACTTGATTTTCATTACTTTGAATACTGTTCGAACTCGTATATCCATGGTTATCAGAAACTTTTTGGTCCCCATAGCATTGCCAATAGTGAGTGTATAATATTAATTTTTCATTCTTTGGAGTAGAGTATGTGATTTTAGCATCATCAGTTCCTTTTCCTCGGCCGGACCTTCGTCTTAATATAAGTGCTTTACTTCCTGGTTGAAGTTGGCCAGTTGTATCTTTAGTAGCTGCTGGTATGGTAATACTCGTAGGTAAAGTAGAACCATCTCCATCGCCATTTAAAGTTTGGGTTTTCTTAGTAAGCTTTACTGATTCCTCTGCTATATTATAGAATGTAATTTTCCTACCACATATAATCCCTCTCCAATGGTTTCTCCTATCATCAAAGTAAAACTGCCAATTACTACCACCATCTGTTTTTTCTGTATGAGCGAACTTACCTCTAGAATGATTTACTAAGTATCCAATTGTACCACTAACTTGCCATGTATTTGGTAAGAAAGTAGATAATAAATCTCTTAAGTTGGTTTGATTCGCTGCCGCCAGCTCAGCTGCAGCTGCATTAGCTGCATCTTCAGCTGCTTTTTCTGCAGCTGCTTGAGCATCTTTTGCTGCTTGAGTTTGAATATCTAATATATCTAACTGAGCTGCAACTTGTCCTTGTAATGATGCTACAATCTGTCTTAATTGAAGTATCTGTTCTCTTAGAGTATCTTTCTGCGCAGTTAAACCCTCGACCTGTGCTTGTAATGAAACTCGTGCCGCAGTTTCTCGTGTTCCCTTAATAATTGCTTGGGAAAATTTAGCACTTAAATCACCAAATGAACTTGCCTGTTGTTGTAATTGATTTTCGGCTATAGCTCTTGCTACTTGTGCCGCATCTAACTGAGAACGTAATGATTGTATCTGCCCTTGTAGTTGTGATATCTGTGCTTGTAAATCTCTAATTGTATTGTTAGCTTCTGCTAAATCAGCAACTGCTTTATTATATTTTTCTAATAAATCATCGTATAATGCTTTAGGAACAACATCCGGCGTTGGCCTTGGTGGTGGAACTATTAACTCATCAATTACAGTATCAACTGCTTTTTTTAGTTGCTCTTCATCATACTTAGGTTTTTCAATGAAGTTTGTTAACTCACCATCTCGTTCACCCTCAATATGTTCATATGGTTCGGAAGCAGATTTAGAAACTATGGTAGTAGAACCATCAATAAATGTATGAGTTTTAGAAATAGGGTCCTCAGAGATGATTGCTCGTGAACCACTCTGTGCTAATTCTGAAACTCTAAGTTTATTTTCTAATGCCATTTTATTTCTCTATTGTAAAAGTTAAATCCTTATCATCAAAATATTCTATAACACCATCTCTATTAGTTTTAATCTGAATATAGTAATCTCTATTATATTCCCAATTGGTTAAATCTAATTTAAAGAAATTACCAGTTGAATCACACGAAACTTTTGTGTAATCATCATCAAATGGAATTATAATCTCATCAGTTAATATATCTTTTATCTGATAATAAGTAGTTGATGGTAAAAAATATAAATCTGTATATGAGTATTCATTAGTATATGTTTTAAGAGGATATTTTTCTCTTCCGAAAACTCTGATTGTAGGTTTACTTCCACGCTTGTATCTAGTCTTTAATCTTTTAAATGTTACATGAATATCATCAGCGGTAAGTTCTGTTAAAGAGCCAGTAGAGAATGAAGAATCATCCCAACCAATTCTCAGTTTAGGTTGGTATATTGTATTTGTTTCTTTTGAGAAGAATTTTAATTGCCCATAATCATTAGTATCATTTTCTAATGATGTATCGTGTTTTAAAATAAATCCCTCATTTGGTAGAGTTCCACCAATCCACTCATCCATAGTTGTTTTAACATCCATTTCTATATCAGATGATTCGTATGAAAAAGATTGTGATGAAAATGAACCAGTGAACCAAGTTCCTCCCTTACCATTAAATGAACCAGTTGTATCAGATGAATGTTCTTCAAGTGATAACCAGTCTTGTCCTGTGTTTACAGAGTTCCAAGATACACCATCAGTTGTAATATCATCGAAACGAGTACCTATACCCATTTCCCATGATTGTGTTACTGCATAAGCATATATTGTATAATCAATTGGAATTTCAGATGATTCACATTCTTTAAGAATCATATCTACTGCACTCATTGTTACTTCACCACTTGCAATAGATTGTGAAAGTGGAGTTGTTTCAAATTTAATTACAGAATGTGCAATATCTTTTAAACTTCCATAATAAGTTTTAGAAACTTCTAAAATTTCATCTAAACCAGTATTTTGAGATGGTTGTTGTAAGTAAATAGTTGCATCTTTAGATGCTGTTACGAATTGATACATTATACTACCCTCCCTTTTATATCCTTACCCGGATATTTTAATTCAAATACAGATGGGTCTAAAGATGGATAAACCATTTTTCCCTTTGTTGCTGATTCAATATTGTATTTTATTTTAGAGTATGAACCTCCACATTTATTTACAATTTCACATTTTGGAACAGATTGAACTCCCTCTACACCAGCAATTAGTAATTCAATTTCAGAAATATTGATAGCTTGATTAAATGTCCAATTATCAATATTAAAATGATTTTCAATCTCTGTAATGCATTGTAGTAGAACTTCTCTTTTGTTATATGAATTATAAACCATTATTTCAAAATCAAGCCCTATATTAATTATAAATCCATTTAATAAATTTATACCATCCGTTAACATTCTATATTCTGATAAGTATGTTTTTAGATTTTCTTTAACTGCTTGGTTTAAGTTCGTTAAATATTTATTAGAATCATATCCTAGCACATATAAATTAATGGCAAATGGATTATTTTTTTCGTTATTTGTAGTTTTTCCAACTAAGAATCTTTGTAATTCTGTTTTTATTTCTGTTTCTGTTTTTTTATTACCACTTAGTTGTTGTACTAATCCTGCAAATTCATCTAAAGTATCAGGTGTGTTTAATATTGAAGATGGTGAGTTATTATCCAACTCTCCATCCGGTGCACAATACGCTTTTGCAATACCACCATACTTTGCTGGTAATGATAATGCTCTTACTTGATAATCTTTTCGTGTTACTGCTCTATTTTGTGAACCAAAATGTGCTAATCCATTCTGTCTAATTTCTTCTAAGGTTTCAGCACCCCTACCACCACTGGCAGGAATTTCATTTTCAGCTGCAATTGAATTCTTTACAGTTCCATACATTTGAAGTTCATCATCATCAAATAAAGATAAATCCTCATCAAATTCAATGTTTGTGATACGCTTAATCTCTCCTTTTGCAACATTTGAATTAACACCACCACCAACTAAATATCTTACAGTAAGTGTAGTATTACTTGGTGCTTGTCCATATGATTTAGTTTTTAAGAAGTTAGCAGGGTCAAATGATGCACCTAATTTATCGATTGAATTATTTAATCCCAATCCTACATTTTTAAAATTTGGTAGTAATGTTTCATCTGAAGATGTTGAATTACCTCCTCCGAAAATAATACTTGTTGTATTATCTTCATTTATTTTAGTAGTAAATCTTCTAGAAGTTTTTGTTACTTTCAAAATTTGAGGTACTGATTCTTTAAACTGCGCCAAATCGTTATCAAATTGAGTGGTGTTCACATAATCAGTATAAATAAGTTCTTGTGCTAAATAAGGAACCTCATACCATTTGTTTCCATTAGAATCTCTTACATCATATATTTCAATAATATTTTTATCTGAAAAATTTATTGTATCAAACTGTTTAGGACTATTAAATGATTTATTTATAGTTTTAAGTTCTGCAGAAATTGCTGGAACATATTTTCTTATTAAATAAAAAGTGGGTTCTTGTAATTCGTTTCTTTGATAGACACTTATCTCTCTATCAGTTATATCATTAAAATCTACAAGTTCTGTTGTTCTAAAGGAAACACCAGTACTTGATGTTAATTCCATACCTTCTTTAATTCTAAGAAGATATCCTGCATCTAATTCGAATCGGTTATCACCATCATATAAATCACCACTTGCTTTTCTTTTACTTGGAACAAGTTGATAAACTGATATACTAGTAAGTGCCGCAGATGTAGTTTTTGGTTTGTATCCAAGAAAGCTAGATAAGTTAATAACATTAGCTCTATCTTCTGCCGAGTGAAGCATTGATTCTTTTAGAGTATCATCTATATAGTAACCAAGAACATCTCCTAAATAAGATGCCATTTCAATGAACATCATACCCGGAGAAGCTTCATTAAAATCTGAATATGAAGTAGGGAAATATGTTTTGGCATACTCAATAAGATTTTCTCTAAATTGACCGAAATCTTTATTTAGATATTTTATATCTCTACCCTTATTTTTTTTATTTGTTGTATTTAAAGCCATAATTTATTATCCCTGAACTACAAACGTTACGTTATCAGTTTCTATACTATCTCCCATAGAAAACTTAATATCCATACCAACTTGATTTCTATCTTTCATTTCATCGGTCAATTCAATATTAATTTCATCTATTTTTATATACGGTAACCAAAAGTTAACACTTTCAGTTATTACTTTCTGTATGTTGGTTTCAAACTCCCTATCATCCATTTGTTCAAATAAGAATGAATGTAATCCGGTTCCAAACTCGGGTTGCATTATTCTTTCTCCTTTTGCAGTTAAAAGAAGATTTCTTAAATTCGTTTTAGCTGCCTCAAATGCCGAATATGTTGGATTAAACAAAGTGCCACTATTAGTAGGATATTCAAAACCATATGCATAGTTATCAAATTCACTATCTGTATCTTTTACTATTCTTTTTGGTAAAACGTATGACATTATTTACCCCCACATCCACAGCCACATCCGCAACCGCCATCTAATTTATTTTTGTTTATCATTTTTTAAATTTTTTAACTAATGCAGAATTATCTCTGTTTAGAATTCTATCTAATCCAGGCAGACCAGTTGTTACACCCAATCCACCTTGTTTTTTTCCACCAACACCTGGCATATCTCCATATCCCATTTGCGCTGCCATTGAAGCTTTCATTCCATCTAAACCTGCTCCTGCTCCTTGTTGAGTAAACTCAACTGTTTTATCCATACTTTCATTCACTTGTGGTTTCTGAAATGAATCTAACACAGATTTTGGAGAAACTCCACCTGATTTTTGTTCTTTAGTAAATGGTTTAGTATTTCTTAGTGCTTCATTTAATGCTTCATTTTTAGATAAAACCCTTTTAGGTTGTTCTGTTCTTTCATTTTCTAATACTTGTTCAGCCATTTTAAATGGGTCTACTTCTTCACTAACCACATTGTTTGTAGATTTATTAGAAGTTTTTGATGTACCATTAACTGCCTCAGCAAGTATTGCTGGGAATTGATTTTTAAGAAAGTTTTCATGTTTCTTAGCAACTTCAACTTCCACTAATGCTTTTACTACTTTGATTAATTGTTTTTGTTTCATTATTTCTAAAATTTTCTTTTATCTTAATATAAATATATCTTTGTTAGTTTTATGGTTCTAATCACAATCACCACAACACTTTCTTCTTTCCTCAGCAAGTTCTTGTCTGATTTGTACTATTGATTTTTGTAATTGTAAAGAGCTTCTATCCTTTTTTGCATCATCTAATAATTTACCTACCATTAAATCAGCTTCATTAAAAAATCGTTCTCTTCCTAATACATCTTTTTGAGTTTCTGCTCTAAGTATATCATCTAAATTTGATTCTAAAGTACCCCCACTTGATAATCTTGCTCTAAGTTCATTATCTATTTGTTCAGAACCACCCCCTTGTTGACCTGGATTAAATGGTACATTATTACCACCAAAGGTTGAGCCATCTAAGGAACCAAAGTTTCCATCTGCTCCAAAGTTTGCGTCTCCACCCAACTTTAAAGCTGGAAACGGAATGTTTGGTATTGAATAACCTACCCATTGTAAAACACCAGGACCTGGAATTGGAGCTGGTGCGGAAGGATACAAAGATGTTGTCATATACATTCCTTTTAAACTAAATAAATGTACTTGCATAAACAGAACCATCATATCTAAAAATGATAAACAAGAATCGGTTGGGATTTCAAATGGTACATTTGGCCATGTGCCAGGTGAAGTTACCATAGCTGAATTTGCTAATATGTTTTGTACTGAACCTGGTGCTGGTATTAATGGGGTAGGGAAGGGAAGTAGTGTAGCTCCAGTCCAATATCCCTTTACTGCATTACCAACATCTTTTAAAAAAGCATGTTGAGCAGGAACTCCCTTAGTAAGTGCCATTGTATGTGCTACAGTCATCATAGTAATGAACAAAGGTAGATTTCCTGCAGCAACTGGATTTTTATGTATTAACTGTCCACCCCGTCTTATGCACATATCATATTCCATCGCCAATTTAGCAGCGTACTGAGGATATGCAACAACTCCAAGAGGATTGTTCATGTATAGTAACATATTTACTTTGAACAATTTCCAAGACATAATTTTACTCCGTAAAGTTTTTTATTGATTTTATTTGGTCTAATCTAGCAGCAATTGCTTCAAATTCAGGAATATTTAGAGGGCCCTTAGCAGTAGGTCCTGCTGGAGTTGCATAAATTTGATTTTTAATAGCAGTAATCATAGCATCTAAAATATCAACTAATGTTTGTGCTCTTGCAAGAGGTTCCTTTTGACCAGTACCACCATTACCACTATCATCAGTATTTAATCGTATTTCTCCATTACCAGTTTTGATAGTAAAGTCAGCATCATTTCTGTTAGTAGTTATATTTACAGTATCACCGAAATCTAAATCAGCTCCAGCATTACCATTATCAATTGTGAATTTACCATCAGATATGAATCCATAATTTCCTTTTGAGAAAAATATCATTTCAGCTGCTTTGGATGAAAGGATAATTCTTTCTGAGTTGATTAGTATTTGGTCTTGTCCTACATATTCTTCAGGTATTTCAAAGTTTATAGGAGTAGTTTCAAAGTTGGAAGAACCACCATCATCTATAAGACCTGGTTGAAATGGCATTTTATAATCTTGAGAGGTAAGTGCTATAATTGAACCATCTTTATTTACATCTTCTTCTGTTAGTTCGTTTAATTTTAAATTGTTTTTTCCTTCATCATTCTCTCTGTTACGGATGACAAGCGTTGGTGAAAATGATTGTTCTTCGTTATTATAAGCAGAAAACCTAATTGATTGTCCAAACCTTGATTGTATTATTTTATCACCTTCATATAAACGTAGTTTATGTACTACTTCTGGTTTAAAATACTCACCAAGTTCAGAATCTCTTTCCGCGGTATCTGATTGTGCTGTTGATGTTTGAGATACTTCAGAATAAGAATCACTATTTGGCTGTGATTCTTCACTACTTTCAGATAATCTTTCTTCTACATTTATTTTTGCATTACCAATATTAATATTAGTACTTGGTATTCTTTTATAATAGTCAATACCACCAACAAATATAAGTTGAACCGTTTCACCTACTAAGGGTATTCCCTCATCGGGTAACATGGGTGCATAAAAATTTAAATTCTTTTTATTTGGAGTTAAATCATTAAGTTTCCTTATTTTAGAATGTCCTATATAGGCATCAGATAATTTAGAACTTTCTTCACTACTACCGATTGTAGGTATATTTTCATCATCTTCATTCAAGATGACGTGTTCTACAATACCAACATTTATTGATTTTCCCCCAATATTAAAATTATTAGATGCTGATTGATATTGCTGTGATATTGATTTTCTACCAGCCATTACTTACCTACCTTTTGCTTGAGTTCTTCAATTTCATTTGTAAGTTCATCAACCTTTAAGTCTTGCTCATCAACAACCTCTTTTGCAGTTTCTTCTAATTGAGAAAGTAACTGTTCTTTTTCATCATCAGAAAGAAAGCCAGTATCACCTTCAGCTTTTTGAGCTGCTCCTATAATTCTTTGTGCAATTGCTGCCATCTTGATTAGCGAATCATCGTTCTTAACTGATGTATCTACTAAATCTTTTATGATGGGACCAATTACTGCCATATCTCCTGCGTGTCTAATCACCTTTTTCATTTCAGCAATTAGTTCTGAGATTCTTTGTTTCTTGTTTATCTGATTCTCATAGATATCTTTAAACAATCCACTAAGGTTCTTACCAGGAAATAATTCAAAATCTGTACTCATTATTTTACCATATTAGTTGTATATAAATATAGTAAATGAAAAAACCTCACTTTTTAGGGTGAGGTCTTTAATCAATTGATTTCAATTAATCCTTATTTCTTTTTAAGGATATGGTATAGAATAAAGGCACCTACTAATCCAAGTAAACCTTCACTACTCAATCCACCCAAAATACCCATAATGTTTTCCACTACTGAGTTTTCTGGCCAAAAAGGTATCTGCATTCCTTTGAATAATACTTCAAGTACTACTCCAAGAGCGATGATACTTATACCGATTTCTGTTAATGATTTGGCCCAATCGCCAATCTTATTTAGAAATTCCATATAGTTCTCC